>Ga0209736_1000014_pt1 | contig 76358 bp, 71 predicted proteins | sample BlaSpr_A8_Ref_M3_FD_187992 | JGI IMG/M metagenome (GOLD analysis project Ga0209736, IMG submission 187992) | Forest soil microbial communities from Thunder Bay, Ontario, Canada - Black Spruce, Ontario site 2_A8_Ref_M3 (SPAdes) (version 2) | ecosystem: Environmental > Terrestrial > Soil > Boreal...
CGGACCCATTCCGTGCGATTCTCGACACGCTCACGGTCACCAGCGCGGAGCAATTTTTTGCGAATGGAATTGATGCGGGCGCAGTATTGCAGGGCCAGCTCGGAAAGCTCATAGGCGGGAATCCACTGCCCGTACCGCGAGCGGAGCAGGGCTTCGATTTTTTCGGCTTGCGTTACAAAGCCAGAATCTTTCGATTGTATCGCTCTGCGATATATCGTATCCTCAGCCATCTTCTAGTCCCGGGCCGGAGAGCCCCCCGCGTCCCCCCGACGCACTCTCTTCGGCCTTCCTTTTACAAAATAATTTGCAGAATCGCTTGACCCATCCCGGCTTTTCGGTGATACTCATTGTGTTGACGTTGTCTATGGTAGCCAATGCATAGACAAAACACAAGGAAAATATAGTGGCCAAGAAAGCCAAATCAGGAGCTGCCCGCAGCTACCGCAGCCTAATCGAGTCAACGACCGACCTGTTCCTATCTGGGGAAGCAGAGAGGGTGCAGCGCCTTGAGCGTGCGCTCGGAGAAAAACGAGGCGCTGCTACTCCATCGGATAAAAAATTGCTGCATTGGATTGGCCCCGCCGCACTCAAGAAACGGCGCGAGGATGTTGGCCTGTCTCAGCAGGAACTTGCCCAAATAGCGGGGATAACGCGTTCCGTGATCGCCAATTATGAAACTGGGGTAACGTTTCCAAGCCTCGACAACGCGATGAGGATGTATCAGGTTTTTGAAGCCCTCGGAAGTAAAGAGGCGCGGGAAATTTTTCTTAGCATTGCCAAATGGGATAACGACATCTCGCGGGCCACACTCCGGTTGTTTGACGAGGAAGCGCTTGTGCTGGAAACTCGCCGTAGGAAGGTCGAGGAAAGGCTGGCGCAGGTCGAAGCCATGATGGCGAAGCGGTTAGGAGCGAAGGGGGAATCGAATGGCTGACAACAACGACATTAGCGCCAGAATCGCAGCCAAAATTGCCGAATTTGAACGCCGCGAGGAGGAGTTGCGGGCGCTCTTGGAAAAAGGACTACATCTATTCACTGAGGGCATTCGGCTTTTCCAGGAGCACCATCCAACGTTCAGCGCTGAACAGAAATCGGCAGAAATCGCCGAGTTGGAGAAATTGCAGGCCAGCCTGCTAGAGCTTCAACGCAGGGTAGACCAGGGAATGCAAACGACGAAACTTAGTTCTCTCTTGCGGGCGGACTGAAAGAAGATTTATGGCTAGAGGCTTAACCAACCAAGGGGCAATTCACGGCGGCACGATTCAGCAGATCGTGGACTGCGATTCCCTGCAAGGGCCAGTCATCTTCCTTAACGGACTTGCCGATGTCATCAACCCGCACGTTTCCGGCAACTACGTTATTCGCAGCAGCGCAGCCGACTTGATGACGCTAGGAGCGCCCACGGCGGGCATAGACGACAATCTAAGCATCAACATTTGGTCCGACGCTGCTTTCGTTCACACCATCACCACTGTCGCGCTATTTGCCAACGGCGCTGCTCTCGCCAACGTCGCCACGTTCAAGGCGTTCAAGGGTTCCGGCGTGAGCTTGCGAGCGTTCAACGGCGTTTGGCAGGTCCTGGCATCGAACGTCACCAGCATCGCTTAGGGGGTTTGAAAAATATGGCAGAGCGAGACGAAGGCGGGCGGTTTACAAGCGGCGGCACGGAAGCTCTTCCGCTGGACGACCCGCGCGTTGATATGGCCACGTTTAAGGCGGCGCGAGCTGACGGGAAAGAATCCGTTGCGCTGGAGGAGTTGGAAAAACCGGCCTCTCCGACCGGCGAAGAAAAAAACATGAAGGAATTTAAAAGTATTCGCGACGAGCAGCAAGGACACGGCAATTCTAAGGGCGGAGCGCAGAAAAAAATCGACCGATTGGTGAAAGAGCGGGAAACGCTAAAGGAGCGCTTGAGGCAGTATGAGCCTGATTTTCAGCCCGGCGCAGTGGAGTCGAAATGGGCCGCTGAGGTGGCGCGGCGTAAAGAGGCAGCGAACGGCAACGGCGCGGCTCCGCAAGAGACGCGCGAAGAATCCTCGTTAGCGGAACGGACGGAATCGCCAACGGAAGACCCAAGGCTTACCGAGATAAGGCAGATACATCCGAACTATGACGAAGAGATGTCTCGCGCGGCCAAAGAAAATCTGCGCATCGATGACGAAGCGGCAAAGGTCATGCACGGCCTGCCGAATGGTTTGGACATAGCTCACTTTCTTGTCACAAACAACGAATTGAGGGCCGAGCTTAATAAACTCACTCCCGCTCAACAAATTCAAGAAATTCAAAAGATGAACGAAGAATTTTCCCACACTAAGAGCGGTGTGCTGCCATTTTCGCAGCGAATTAAATCAACTTTCAACAAAGAAGAAGTGGCCGAAATGCACGCAACTCTCAAGCAGAATCCCATAAGCACCCGCGTCGTTGCTTCTTTAGTTAGGGAAATGAACTCCTTGCCGAACGGCGTGCAAGTGTTCAAGGCGCTCGTCGCGGCCCCGCAAACGTGTCAGCAACTTGCGACGATGAGTCAAGCCGATGCGGCGGAAGAACTGAAAAGAATTTCTGCCAGGCTTGAGGGAAGCAGCCGAGTAGCGCCAATTACGACGCGTGCGCCAGCGCCGATAAAACCTGTGGGGAATAACGGAAGCACGGCATCTACGGTTCCCTTAGACAAAATGAACTCGATGGCAGAGTACCGCAAGGCGCGTGCAGCGGGGAGGACGCGATGAACGGCACGGAATTTGGGCGAGCGCTGCTAGCGGCGATTGAGGCTGACGGCCTCGCAAACGAAAAGCAATTGGCGTCGAGAATCCGCCAAGTGCTGGGTATCGCGGAACCGCAGCTTCCTGCTCCGGTAGGCCCATCGCAGCCCGTGGTACGACAGGAATTTCCTCAGCTTCGCGTGAAATTCGACTCGTCCGGAAAAGAGTTAGCCCGGAAGGTCTGCAATAGTCTCGACGAGTTAGGAAAGATGATGCGCGAGGACCCCGAGCTTGCCTGTTGGTCCGTGCTACCGATTGATACGCCTGTTCCGCAAGGAGGGACTGAACATGGGAAGTAATTTTCCAGCACTCGATGTTCGTCCGCCAGAGAATCCGCTCGATCAATTCGCGAAGGTGTCGCAAATCCGTTCCTTGCTCTTGGGCCAGCAACTAAACGCGGCGAATTTACAGGGCAAGAATATCGATAATCAAGAAAGGCAGATGCAGCTAGCCGTCCAGTCCGCCGTCGTCAGAGCGCAACACGACCCTGATTGGGACGCCACGGACCCCGACAAAGTAGTCAAAATTCTCAGCAAGTACAGCGTGCCGATTCAGGCGCAATCGTCCGTGATGAAAGGAATTTCGGAGATACGGACGAGCCTCTACAATTCATCAAAAGAAAACCTAGACATTAGCCAGCGAGCGCAAGACTACCTTGATGACCAATTCGAGGCCGCTAAGGCGGCTCCGTCCGAGGTTCAACAAAGCACCTATCAGAAAGCAATCTCGAACGCCACAGCCTACGCCAATTCTCTTCCTAACGGCCCGGCGAGAGCCATGTTCTTACAGCGGATCGGCACGGCTCCGCCGATGTACGACGAACAATTTATAAACACCGAACACGCGCTGCTCAGGACGGGCAAAGATTTGACGGAAGAGGCGCTCGAAAAGGCAAAAATACGAGAAGCGTCGGGCAAGGGTTACGAGGCCGAACAAGCGGGCAATTTGACCGCTGCCAAAATTCCAGGCGCTCAGGCAGAGAGCACAATCGAGGGCCAGAATGCGGCACTTACTCCGCAAGGCCGTGCTCTCGCGGGGAATCTCTTCTATCAATCGGCGGGCGGAAATACTCAGGCGACGGGCGCGTTAGCTCAAGAGACGGCGCAAAAGGTTGCGACAGCGCAGGCGGGAGTGCAAAACGTTCCCGATGCTCTCAAGGGCGTTGCTCCCCACCTTGTCCAGCCTGCAGCGGCAGCGGCAGAAAAAGCCGGGAATGAATACGGCGACGCCATGGCAGCAGCGCGGGACATGAAAACGTTTGTGGACTTGGCCAAGACGGGAAACAAGATCGCCTACGCCTACAGCCCGACAGAGGGCGTGCTAACCCTGAACACTTCGCGAGGCGTGAAAAGAGTCAACATGCCGGAAATTCATTCCTACTCTGGGGCAGGCTCGGCAGCGGACAGAGTCGAGGCGTTTTTTGGGAAGAACATCAGCGGCGCATCCATCCCCGATGATGTTTTGAACGACATGGCCAGCTTGCATCAGGCTATCGGAGCGAATGCAAAGCAGACTTACGCGGGCAAACTCAGAAACACAAACTCTACCTATGGCTCGCATTTCCAGCCTGTAGACATGGGCGGCGGTACGGTCAGGATGAAAGCACCTAACGGGCAGATCAAGGACGTAGACCCGTCAGACGTTGAACACTACAAATCGATGGGAGCAACGGTGGTGCCTTAGTGCCGACCGCGACTCAAGACCCGCAGCAGCAACAAACGGACTGGTTCGGCCAGAACGCTCCGTCACAAGCGGCCACGTCTCCGGGCGGCGGAGATTGGTTTGCGTCGAACGCTCCCAAGCAGGCGCAACCCCCGCCGAAAGATTCTTTCTGGCGGCAAGTGTACGACCGTAGCGGACTCGGCGCATTGCAGAAAGAGGCGGGCCAGCTATCGGAATGGGCAAGCCAGAAGGCGCAGCAAGCGCAGACCGAACAGCAAACCGCCATCGCAAAGACCGGGCAAAACCCGGAACCGATGGCGGCATATTCCAAGAGCGCGGGCTATGACATGCTGGCGAGAACATCGGGGCTGATCAGTTCTTTCCTTGACCCGAAAAGCGTAGCGATTACGGGCGGAGTTATCGCGGCCAACACAAACCCGTTTACCGGAATCCCGGTTGACGCGGCGCTAGTCGCGCATGGCGGGTACGGAGTTTACAAGAACGCTCCAGGAGCATTCCGAGGCGAACCGGAAGCAACTCAAAACATGTTTTTGAGCGCTTCTGAAATGGCGGGCGGCGGCGCGGGTGTGGCGGGCCAGGTCCGAGCCTTGCCGGGAGCGGTACGGAGCGTACAAAACGCGTTTGGCTCGAATCAGCAACCCGGAGCGGCGGGAAACATTGCCTCTGTGCTCGGAGTGAAAGACCCACCGCCGAACCAGCTACTAACAAAAGCGGTCAAGCCTCTGGCGTCGAATACCGGATGGGACAGCGCGATAGCGAAAGCGGCTCCTGACATGAAAGCGGCAGAGGTGCAACTAGGGCATCAGATCACCGGGGTTGACGATGCGCTAACCGCCGTGAGCATTGCGAAAAAAGGAATCTGGCAGCAATACGCGGACAAACTGAGCGCGGCGCAAAAAGCCATGCCGAACGCTCCGAGCATGAGCACGATCGACGGCAACGAAATAGCAGACGCCATGATTGGCAGCATAGACCAGCGGACGGCGCTTCAGAATCCCGACCTAGTCGAACGGATTCAGAAAATAGCCGACACCTACCGGCGTCCCATGCAGCTACAAGAGGCGGAAGACTTTCTGCAGTCGGCAAACAACGACTTACACAGCTATTACGCGAAAAACAAAGTAGGGCGGCAGGTTGCGGCAAAAGACCCGGCAACGGGTTACGTGGTGGCGGAAGCGGACCAGCTCAGAGACTCGCTCTATTCCACGCTCGACAATTTGACCGGGCCGGGAGCGGCAGACTTGAAGGGCAGGTACGGAGCGCTGTCCAACGTCGAAAACGAACTGCTACGGCGCAAGAACGTTTCCGCGAGACAGCAACCCGACAGCATGGCCGAGCAATTGAGCATGGCCAGAGCTTACGGGAAGATCGCGGTAGGCGTTGCGCGAATGAGTCCGTCGAGTTTGCTGGAAGGCACGCAAAGCCTTGCGGCGGCGAAATGGCTCAAGACTCGCGGGCTAACCGATTCCATGATAACCCGCGCATTCCAGGCGCTCGACCAGCCAGCAGAGGCCGCGCCAGTGACGCAGGCAGTACCGCGAACAGGTTCAGGCATCGGGGCGGCGGCGGGAACGATGAGCGACGATTCGGCTCAACGGCTGCTAGATTTGTTGAAGGATTAAGGGGCGCTTCACGTGTAAGACGGCGGTTTCTGGCCGAAAATAATCTTGGAGGGTTGTAACATTTCTACCCCGGCGCTTGGAATCGAACCGAACTGCGCCGAGCCAAGTGAGCATCAGATAGTTTAACGGCTAGTCAGCTTTTTGTTCTTTGTATTCAATAGGTTACGAGTAGCGTTGCACGGATATTGCACGATTCATGGGGCAAAAAGGGTGGAGGTAAAGCCGTGGCGAGGCTAAAGAGGACGAGGCAGGAAAGGGCGGCGATCTTGGTCGCAGAGGACTACCAGACTGACGAGCAAATTGCTCATTCTATAGGGATTAGCCGCAAGACTCTGTTTACGTGGAAGAAGAAACCGTCCTTCCAGGCCCGAGTTGATGAGTTAGGCGCAATCATGGCGGAACAGGCGCTCAAGCAGGGTATATCCAGGCGGGAACGGCGCTTGTCCGTGCAGAATGAGCTTCACAACAAGCTGTTAGTGGTCGTCGCAGAACGGGCGGCAGACCCGGAATTACAGGCCGTCCCAGGCGGCAAGACGGGCCTAATCTGCAAGACGGTCAAGGGCATCGGTAAAGGGGACGATTTCAGGGTTGTAGAGGTATTCCAGACCGATACGGACACGCTCAAGGAATTGCGAGCGCTGCACGAGCTAACCGCCAAGGAACTAGGGCAGACCGTCGAGCGGCACGAGATTGCGGAAGTGAGCGCCAGCACGTTCAAGACGGACGAGGAGCTGGAGCAGGAGCTAGTGCAGCTACTCGCAAAGCGGCAAGCGGAGAAACCGGCCCGTCCCGAGGACGCGCCATGCTAGACCCTGAAAGACTGGCCGAATTGACCCCGGAAAGCCTTGCGGGACTCGCGCCAGCCGACAAGCGGCGGGTAATGGAGATTCTGAAGGACTTGGAGTTGACCGCGTACCAGCGCTTTATGGGGGACTTGCGCAAGCGGCTAGAGGCCGCGAACCGCGATTGCGACGCGCGAGGAGTCAACTTCTGGGAAGAGCGCCAGGCAAAGGGCTTGCCGGGCCTCGCGGAGGTTCTGGAGAAGGTACGGAAGGATGTGCGGGAGAATCCAAACCGGCAGCATTCGCTAGGTTGGCAGCTTTACCATGCGGCAGATCATCAGGCTTTCCTTGCGAAGCAAGACGCAGAACAGGCGGAGCGGATTCGGCAGCTTGCGGTCGGGTTCCAGGAATCGCAGCAGAGGTACTTAGACCGCGAAGCAGCGATTCCGGGTACCGCAATGTCCATAGCGCCAGATTTAGAGCCTGCTACGGTTGCCAAGGTGGAATCGCTTGAGCCGAGGAGCGCCGTCAGGAAGCGCGAAATTTGGTCGGAGCCGACTCGCCCATGGTGGAGCAATTGACGCGACGGTAGCCAGATGCCCCCGCAAAATCAAATAGAATCAAAGCCAGCCATCGAAGCGGCACACGTGGAACCCTGAAGGCGCCGGAGCGTTAGAAACACGTCATAGCGAAGCGGGATGGGCAATGCACCACTGCCGGAGTGCCTCGACTTTTTCGAACGCTAGAGGGAAAGCATTAAGAGTGAACCGCACTGAGCTGGCGGACACAACAAAGTTCATGGGGTGAATAGCATCGTTCCGTTGCAGGCGGATAGAATCGAATAGTGAAAGCAGGTGGCGCGTAGTTCCGCCCATAACATCAAACGGAATGACTTTGTGTAGGTTTCCATCGACCACGATCTGCTCGACTCCCTTCAATAGCGCTTCCAGCCTCCTAGCGTCAATCTTCCTTTGCAGCAAGGATTGTGCCGGCCCGTCTTTCAGGGCTAGAACCAAAGACTCAGCAAGTAAGTAGATGGTTTTCTCGGACGCGGCTCCGATCATCACGGCAGAAGCGAAGTACGTTCCTCGAATATAGGTGTTGAGTGCTTCCGAGACATATTGGCGGACCACCGCGTCAGTACTCGCCCCAAATTGACTCATGTAGCCGTCGTAATCTTCGGGGAGTGGTTCAACGCTATTCGCCCACTCTTGGCCGCGCCGCGTGATCTGACATTGGCCGCCAGATACGAAAGCCGATGCATTCGTTGGTGGTGGACGGAGGATGAAACGGTTTTGCTCCAGATAGTAAAATGCCTCTGTCACTGCAAACCGGATGTCAGGATGCGCGGCGTCAAAGTTGAAAGTGTGGCCGGTGTACCCCGTGCCTTGAGGTCGTTTCTCGATGCCTTTCCCAACCCCTACTTTTTCGAGGACGGCGAAAACGCCGTCCGCAAATCCATCAAAGCTAAGATTACCGCGGCCGCGCAGGGACTCGCGCACGTAGGGAAGAATCCATGACAGATTAAATTCAGTTGTTACCATAGCCCCCCCGAAGACGGGGCAGGCTATAACACAACTAAGTGCCGCGCAAGTTACGGGGACTGTAACACTGAAAATTTCTCAAATTGAGGGAATATGTTTCTTGGCGCACTCCAGAATCCCGAAGAATCGAGCTAGTTTTCTAACGTTGAATACATCAGGGTCATCGTGCTTTGGGAATGACGGGTAAGTACGTCCCGCGAAATGCACATGGCGGAAGTGTGTTTTCATCTCAATACTGAAACCCGGAGCGCAGTCCTTTAGCATTTCCACTACGATTTTGATGGTCGTTTGCGCCAAAGGTCTAAGCGGCGGCTGCCAGGCTATCGGGAACATTGTCCGTAGCCGTGTAGCGCTTAATTTCGTGCATGGGCTGTACGGAAATGAAAGACGGCCGATTTTCTGGTGCTTCCTTCGGCACGTCCTTCAACGAAGCATCAATTGGTGTGCTTCCGGCACGAATGGCTTGCAGGGCATCATTCCAACGCTTCTCTTCGTCGTTGTCTGCTTCAGCATAGAACCGTTCTGCGCATTGCTTGAACGCCTCGAATGTTGCCGCGCTTTCCGCAAAATCGAAGAGAACATTTTTGTACGCATTTCGGAAATTCGCAAACGCCTCAAGCGGGGTCGCTCCTGATTCCGCGATGGGTGCGGGCCGAACGCCATAAATCCGCCAAGCCTGATCTTCTGGTTCGTGAACGATCAAGGCGCGGCCCCCAAGGGTCACGCCGGAAAGAAAACCATTTCCGGACACCGCGTCCCGGAACGTGAACATCACTGGATAATTCGTCATTTACATCCTTCTAGGGAGAGGTTGGCCGCAATTGTTGGAGAGTGGCGGCTCAACGGAAAATCGCATCTCCCCTACTGAGATGCGTCACTCGGAGCCTACGTTACCGAAACTCGATTCTAACAGCAAGCACTCACTTATTTCAACCGGCCATCTTGCCAATATATGGGGGCAGGTGGTCCCTAGTACTAGAGCGAGCATTCCGGTGGAGCGCGATGGAAACCATGCTGACCGCAAAAAGCTCCTCAATGGATTTACTTTCATCGCCAAGGAAACAGCCAGAAAAAGACGAGAGCACCCGAGACGGCTACAGCGAAGCGAAGGATGGCGGCCAGGACGTTACCGTGAGAAATAGCCTGCCGGATGAGCGAAACAACGCTGACAACAATCCCGAGCGCGATAGCGACGCCAACCAATTGCCAGAACAACCAGAACATAGAGCCCCCCTTTCACTCTCGAAAGTACCGGAAAGCATCTCCCTTGCACCCTTTCCCGATACGCTGAATCTTGCCAGCCGCGAGCAGTTCTTTCAACGCATTGTCTCCGGTAGGGCGCGAGGGAACCATGCTAACGGCGAAAAGCTCCAGCCGTCCTACCGCGCGAGCCTTCGATGCCGGGATATTGGCCAGGAGTGCCTCTTTCGCGGCTTGCAGGCTCACAGCCGCTCTCTCGGGCGGTATGCCAAGCTCTGCGAGTACGGCGCGGGAGCGCTGTTCGTTCGCCGTCGCAAGGGCTGCCAGCGTCCCCGGCTGTCTGCCGTGCGTGCTCGGCTGCTTCTCCTCACTGTAGAGGTATTCGCGGCTCCCCGGTACTGCCTTGCCTTTCTTTTCCATCCGGTTACGGGCCATTCCCAGGTGCTTCGTGCAGTAGCGGACGCTGTTCCGGTCAAGAGGTTGCGGACACTTCTCGCACTTGCCTTCTGCGATGTTCCGCGCCTGATACCGCAGAGAGGCGGCAAGGTGGGCCGCTCCAGGGGGCAATGCTGTACGCGGGACTAACTCCTCTTCGCTGCGCTGTCCGTTTTTGATTCGCTCTTTTGCCCAAGCGAGAATTTCGGCGGTATGCTCTTCGGGCGATTGATTGAGTACGCGGGTGAGTGTTTCGCGGTCAGTCTGCCGGAACCATCCCGCTACGGCGGCTTGCGCCATTTGGTCTATGATCTTGTCGAGGGTTTCGTGCAGTTCGCTGCGAAGGTTCGCCACTTCTGCCAGCCGTGCCAGCTCGAAATTGTCTAGCTGCCCCTGAGAAGCGCCAAGCAGGAAATTCAAGGGGACGGCAAGCTCGGGTTTATCGGGCGGGCGGCTCATTTCCAGCGCTCCGCTGCTTCGGCCACTTCCGGGAAGTGCGTCACGAGCCTTGACTGATTCATCTCGGCAAGGCGCGCGGTCTCTTCCAGTAGCACGACGCGGGCGCCATCGCTCGACTCATTCCCGAGGGATTGCAGGAATGGCCGGACGGTGCGGAAAAATACCCAGCAACTTTCTAGCGTGAGAATTTGAGACTTAGATAAACTACCGGGAGCTTGAGGCATGGAGATTAACCCTCCGTGTTTTGAGTTAGGGGCGCGTTCGCTGTTTCAGCAGCGACGCGTCCCGTTTTACTTTTTACTTCTTGAGTTTTCTGCCGGGCCGGATGCCCGACAAGACTTTCCTCGCTTTCTCAATATCGCGGGCCGTCCAAAGCCGGACCGTCACTCCCCCGACCTTCCCCAACGGTGGCGCGTCAACGGTTTTAGCCGTGACGTGCCGTTGTAGAGTCAAGATCGTGACTCCTAGCTTCTTGGCTGCCTCGCGGGTTGAGAACTGCTTTGTCATACACAGACCTATATCACATTGCGGCTGGACGGGCAAAGGGAAGCGCGTTGCACTTTGCGTTGCACGCTGGACTGGCGAAAGGGGGCGAAAGGGGGAGAATGGCGTCGAATGCCGGAGACTGAAAACAAAAGGGATGGATGGAAAGCACTCATTTCGTAATCGGCAGGTCGCGAGTTCAACTCTCGCCCTCGGCTCCATCTTTCCCGGTTTTTTCCCCCTCCGAAAACCTTTGCTCCGCTCCGCGACGCCCTGAGACGCCTCTATTTTCAGGAAAGGCTTGCACTTTTCGGCGATTCCTAGTATCAGCGTGTGTACCTTTTTGCGTCCAGTACAACTCTCCCGCGAGGCCGGTGCCCATGCTGACCACGAGCTTTCTGACTAGTCTGCCGCTTCCATTTTTTGCTCCATTTTCTGCAAGGTGTCGCGCCAGCGCCCGTTCGCAACCCGGCGCGTCGCGCCGCGCCAGTGCTGCGTACCGCTGGCTCTGCCTGGCGATCCCCGCTTTGCTCGGGCTGGCGCTGCCTTCCCAGTCGCTCGGCCAGCAAGCGCCAAAGCCGGATGCGCCAACCCACGTCATCAGCGTCTTGGGTTTTGAAGACCTGAAAAAGAACGAAAAATGCCAGTTGGAGATCAGCGCCACCGCGATTCGCCTTAAAGGTTCGAAATCCACCGTCGAGCTCGCCCCTTCCTCTGTCGAAGACGTACTCACCGGCGACGACAGCGCCCGCCTGCTCAGCGGCTTCCTTGGCACCCTCACCATGTTTGCGCCTTATTCCTCGGGGCGATTCCTCAGTCTCTTCCGCAAAAAACTGGACACGGTCACCATCCAATACCGGGATGCCGAAGGTGGCCTCCACGGGGGGATTCTCGCCATGAAACCCGGCCAAGCCGCGTTGCTGAAGAAACGTATGGTGGACGTTGGCGCGCGGACTACGGTGCCCATCGAAGAGTCCCCGAAGCCTGCTTCCGCGCTGCCGGGAGATCCGAACAGCCAAAAGAACAGCGAGAGGAAATCATGACCCGAAATAATTCCATGCGCCCTGCCCTGTCTCTATTCCTCGCTGCGGCCTTTGCGGGTGCCGCCGTTCACGGCCAAACAGCTTCGTCCGCCAAGCCGGTCCGCCAGCCCGCTCCGCACGCCATTCAGATCCTCAAAATCGAGTCCACGGAAATCAAGCTGCCTCCCGCTTTCCAAATGGCCATCTACGAAGACGCCTTGAGTGAGGTGAAGAAGACCGGAATCTTTGACGAGATTTATCGCGATGGCGATCGCCGCGCCGCCAACGCAACCGATCGCGTCATTTTGCATACCGACGTCCGCGGATTCAAACAGGGAAGCGCCAGGGAACGCCAGGTCATCACCGTTGCCGGCAAAACCTCCATCAAAGTCCACATGCAAGTGGTCAATCCGGACGGCAAGGTTCTGCTGGAAAAGGACATTGAGGGCAAGGTGCGCTTCTTCGGCGAAAACATGCGCGCCACCTATGACCTCGCCAAGTCTATCGCCCGCACGCTGAAGGACAATTTTCAAAAACCCGCGCCGGCCGCCAAATCTTAGAAGGGTTGAGTTTAACCGCTGTCCTGTATTAAAACTCTACCCACTCAGTTCAGGGTGTCGCCCCTGGATCAGTGTTGGGATCAGTGTCGATTCGCCGGAGCCAGTTTCGTGAGCAAAGTTCCGCCCGCAGCACGCGTAACCGCCAGCGCACCCGTACGAAGAGCACCCACTGGTGCCACGGACTTGTCGCTGAAGACCCCCAGAGCCGGCCAGCGTGTCGCTCTCCTGCGCTTGAAGTTCGCCAGCAACCCGGAGCTTCTGGGCGTGGTGCGCAGCGCCGTTTGCGCTCTCAGCGAATCCATCGGCTTCTCTCCCGAAGCTTCCCGCGCCGTCATTCGTTCTGTGGACGAGGCCCTCGCCAACGTCATGCGCCACGCCTATGGCAGTCGCCGGGACCAGCCGATCCATTTGACTTGCTGGTCCGTTGCCTCCAAGCTCCCCCAAGGCGCCAAAGCCGCATTGGAAATCGTCATTATGGACCGTGGCATACCCATGCCCGAAGGCAAGCTCAACGCGCCGCCGCCCCCTGAACTGCGCGCCGGCGGCTTGGGGCTCGAATGGATGCGGAAAAGTATGGACGTCGTTGAGCACAGCAGGAAAGGCAAGACCAACAGCCTGCGTATGTTGAAATACGCGGTGTAAGAAACCGTACCGTTTTACAAAGGAGCAGCGCTCGTGCAAATCACCCCCAGGCGTTTGGAGCAGGTCACCATCTTCGACGTTTCCGGCGACATTGATCTCGCAAATTCCCCGGAAATGCGCAAGACCCTCCTCCAGGAAATGCGCGACCGCAAAACGCCACGCGTCATCGTCAACCTCACCAAGGTCCGCTACATCGACAGCTCCGGCGTAGCTTCTCTCGTCGAAGGCTTGAAGACCTCTCGCGACCTCGGTCTGCGTTTCATCCTCTTCGGCCTGAGCCCCGCGGCCCGCGAAGTCTTGCAACTTTCGCGCTTGCTCAAGATCTTTGAAGTTCATGAAGACGAGGAACACGCTCTCGCGTAGCGTTTCGACCGGCGGCGGCGTCCAGTGCGGCAGAGGCGGAGAAAGCATCGGCAATGACAGGTGTCCTCGCACAAATCGGCGAAACGGTAATCGACACGCTCGCTTACCTCGGCGGTCTCGCCAAGCTCGGCGCCAGCGCCGCGTCCTACGTCTTCGTCGCGCCCTTTCGCGGCAAGCCTCTGCGCCTGGGGCGCAGCATCTCGCAAGCCATGGAAGTCGGCGTGCGCGCCCTGCCGATTCTCTCGCTGATCACTTTTTTTATCGGCCTGATTCTCGCGCTGCAAGCCGCCTACGAACTCAAAAAATTCGGCGCACTCAACTACGTTGCCAGCGCTGTGGTCATCTCCATGTCCCGCGAGCTAGGACCGCTCATCACCGCCATCGTCGTTATCGGCCGCTCCGGCTCCGCTTTCGCCGCGGAACTTGGCACCATGAAAGTCAGCGAGGAAATCGACGCCCTCGAGACCATGGCCATCAATCCGGTGCAGTTTCTCGTCACGCCCAAGTTTCTCGCCATGATCATCATGCTTCCGTGCCTGACCATCTGGGCCAACTTCATGGGTGTGCTCGGCGGTTCGCTCTTTGGCGTCGCCCAGGCGGATTTCACTTTTGGCAGCTACATTCACGCTTCGCTCGACGCGCTCTTCCTTCGCGATATCACCACCGGCCTCGTCAAGAGCATCATGTTCGGCGCTACCATCACCGCCGTGGGTTGCTACGAAGGCCTGAACACCGGCGGCGGCGCCGAGCAGGTCGGCCGCTCCACCACCGCGGCCGTCGTCACCTCGATTTTCATGGTCATCGCCGTGGATCTCGTCTTCACCGCGCTGTTCTTTTTCTTGGGTGGAAAATAAAATGTCCGCCGTGCTCCAGCCATCGCAGCCCCAACGGCCTCCTTCGGATGAGGCCATGATTTCCATCCGCGATCTTCGTGTCAGCTATGGCGAGCGCGAAATTCTTCATGGCATTAGTTTCGACGTCCTCAAGGGCGAGACCATGGTCATTCTCGGCGGCTCCGGCTCCGGCAAAAGCACCCTCTTGCGCACTCTCGTCGGCCTCGAAACACCCACCTCCGGCGAAATTTGGATTCGCGGCAAGAACACCGCCACCATGACTCCCTCTGAACGCGAAGAAACACGTAAGAAAATGGGCATGTCCTTCCAGGGCGGCGCTTTGTTCGGTTCCATGACCGTCGGCCAAAACGTAGCCCTGCCCTTGAAAGAACACACCAATCTCGCCGACTCCACCGTCGACATCATGCTCCGCCTCAAGCTCGAGCAAGTCGGCCTCGCCGGCTATGAAGACTACAAGCCCTCCCAATTAAGCGGCGGCATGAAAAAGCGCGCCGCCGTCGCCCGTGCTCTCTCCATGGACCCGGAGATCCTGTTTTTCGACGAGCCTTCCGCAGGCCTCGACCCCATCATCGCCGCCGGAATCGACCAGCTCATCCTCGAGCTCAAAAAAGCCTTTCACATGACCATCATCGTGGTCACCCACGAACTTGCCAGCGCTTTCCTAATCGCCGACCGCATGGTGCTTATCGACAAAGGCCACGTCGTGGCCCTCGGCACCATGCAGGAGATGCGCGAAAGCGTGCATCCCCGGGTACGCCAGTTTCTCGATCGCGTTGCCGAGCCCGAGGTCGAGCAAGAACTCGATTATTTGCAGATGTTGACCAAGGAGCGCACCCGCGCCAGGCGCTGAGGCAGGGAAGAGAGAGGGAATATGGAATCCAAAAGAGAGCAGGCGATGGTCGGATTATTCGTCCTGGTGGCCAGCGGGCTCCTCATTGCCACTGTTTTTGTGCTGACCGGCGCTTTCGCCGGCTCCGCCAAAACCTACCACGCTTTTTTCCCGTTTGCCGGAGGCCTCGAGCCCGGCGCTTCCGTGCGCTACGCCGGCGGCCCCAAGGTCGGCCGCGTCGAACAATTGCGCATCGATCCGCAGAACGCCGCGCGCATTGAAATCACTTTCAGCGTCAAGCCCGACTTGCCCGTGAAATCAGACAGCAAAGTCCGCATCATGAGCCTCAGCCCGCTCGGCGACAATCACCTCGAAGTCGTTCCCGGCTCTCCGCAGGCCACTCTGGCAGCTTCCGGCAGCACCCTGCAGGCCGAGCCATTCGTGGACTTCAACGCCATCACCGCGCAAATTAACAACATCGCTCCCAAGGCCGAAGAGCTTCTCGAAACCATGAATCAGCGCGCCACTGAGCTCAAAGTCACCGTCGATCGCATCAACGATCTAGTCAACGATCGCAACCGCACCAATCTCTCCGCAACCATCGCCAACGCCCGCGGCATGCTCGAAGAGAATCGTCCGCCGCTCCACTCCACCCTCCAGCGCGTCGATAAATCCAGCGCCAAGCTCGAGCCGCTTCTCGACGATCTCCGTAAAACCTCCGGCCAGGCCAACAAAACCCTCGAACACGTGGACGCTCTGATCTCCGAGGACCGCCCGGACCTTCACAAAGCCATTCTGCAATTGCGCCAGAACCTCGATTCGATTCAAGACCTGACCGGCCAGCTCAACAACACCCTCGGCGCCAACTCCGAAAACATCGACGAAATCCTCGAAAACATGCGCCACGTCAGCGAAAACCTCAAGGAATTTACGGACACCATCAAGACCAAGCCGTACACGCTGCTACGGGCCACCACTCCCAAGGAACACAAGCCCGGCCAGCCATGAGACTCAAACGCGAGGAATTTTCCATGAAAAATAAGGCAGCAATGCTCGTCATCACTCTTCTCGTCGGCGCCTTTTTTGCCGGCTGCGGCGCCACTCGCGCCAGCCACTATTACCAGCTCACCGTTCTCGAAGGCTCGCCGTCCTCCGCGGACCAGCCACAGTTTCCCGTCACTCTCCTCGTCAGCCCGTTTAACGCTTCCCATCTCTACCGCGAAGATCGCATCGTTTACGGCACCCAGCACGAACAGATGGGCACCTATCAATTCGAGCGTTGGTCCGAACCGCCCACCGAAATGCTCGACGAAATTCTCGTTCGCCACCTTCGCCGCTCCGGCCGCTTCCGCGAGGTTCATTCACTCCACAGCACTTCCCGCGGCGACTTCCTCCTTCGCGGCCATCTCTACGATCTCAAGGAACTCTCCACCGGCGGCGGCCTCGTGGCTCGCGTTTCCTTTGAAGCCGAGTTGCTCGACAGCAAGACCAAGAACACCCTCTGGACGCACTCCTACACTCACGATGAACCCGTCGGCGGCAAAGACGTCGGCGCCGTCGTCTCCGCTCTCAATCGCAACGTGCAGGCCGGCGTCGCCGACACTGCCGCCAGCCTCGAGCAATACTTCGCCGCCCACCCGCCCGCTCCCGCGGCGGCCAGCGACAACTAGTAGCCTCGAAAGTATTTGTTCGGAAAGAACTACGCGCCGCCGCTGCCGTGCCGCAACGTCATCAGCGTGACGTCATCCGCCAAATCGCCCGCTCCGCCTCGGTACGCCTGCAACCGGTCCAGCAGCGTCTCGGAAAAATTATGCAGCACCGCCGGCGCCGCCATCTGTTTGATCGTCGCCTCCGCCAGCCGTAAGAATCCCCGCGATGTTAGCTCCTCGCCGCTCGCAGAAAAAATCTCCGTAGCGCCATCCGAAAACGCCACGATCATGTCGCCCGGCAGCAACCGGATGCTCTGCTCCAGATACTGTTCCCCGGTAGCGATTCCCATTGGCATCCCGCCCAGCCCTTCGCCCAATTCCAAAAAGCGTCCTTCGCGCGCCACCCACTGCAGCATCCGCGGATGCGCCGCATACGCATAGCGAAACTCGCCGGTCCGCGAGTCAAACGTTCCCGTAACCACCGTCGTCAGCCGCAGCGGACCTTCCGCGCCTTCATTCGAAAGCGTAAACTCGTCGTTCAGCGCTCCCAGCAGCGCCGGCGTATCTTCCACATCCTGGAATTTGTGCAGCAGTTTGTGCACGTGCCGCGCCACCCCGCTCGCCTCGTATCCGTGTCCCACGCAATCCGCCAGCACCACCCGCGCAATATCATCGCTGCACGAAAACACCGCCGACAAATCTCCTCCGCTTTCGCTTCCCGAAGGCAGAGCAATGATGTCGCCCTCCAACCCAGCTAATTCCAGTTGCCGGTGCACTCGTTCGTTCCCAGCCCACAATTCCATACAGCCAAACGGCCGCTTCGTCGTCACCGTGCATTCAAATATGTCGATCTTCTTCATGTGCTTCTCCTGATGGCCCGCTCCCGCGCTCAGCCCTCAGCCCGCGCTTCCTTCCGCACCTTTCCCGGCACGATGCTCCGCACAATCACATACAACACCGGAATAAACAGCAAATTCAGCGTAGTCGCCGCGATCATTCCGCCAAACACCGTGGTCCCCACCGAAATTCGCCCCGCGCGTCCCGCCCCGGTCGCCAGCACTAGCGGCACCACACCCAGAATAAACGCCAGCGAAGTCATCAGAATCGGCCGCAGCCGGATGCGCGCCGCCTCAATCGCCGCTTCAATCGTCCCCATCCCCTGCCCACGCAACTGCTCCGCAAACTCCACAATCAAAATCGCATTTTTGCTCGACAATCCGATCAGCATCACCAACCCAATCTGGCAATACACATCATTCTGCAATCCGCGCAGCGCCTGCGCCCCAATCGCTCCCAGCAACGCCACCGGCACCGCCAGCAGCACGATAAACGGCAGCACATAACTCTCATATTGCGCCGCCAGCGTCAGGTACACCACCACGATACCCAGCGCAAATAAAATCAGCGCTTTCCCGCCCGATTCAATCTCCTCCAGCGACAATCCGCTCCACTCAAACGTCATCCCGTTTGCCAAGGCTCTCTTCGAAAGCTCCGCCATTGCCGCGATTCCTTCGCCCGAGCTTTTTCCCGGCGCCGCCGACCCGTTAATCTCCGCCGACCGGAACAAATTAAAGTGGCTGATCACCTGCGGATTCGCCCCCTGGTCCACGCTCACCAGGTTGTCCAGCGGGATCATGCTCCCCGTCTGCGATTTCACGTAATACTGCCGGATATCCTTGGGCTCCGCGCGAAACCGGCTGTCCGCCTGCACGTACACGCGGTACGACCGGTTGTTGAAGTCGAAATCATTCACGTACACCGATCCCATATACACCTGCAGCGCGTTCGTCACTTCGCTGAACGGCACTCCCAGGCTCTTCGCTTTCTCCCGGTCAATCGTCACTAAATACTGCGGATCGTTTGCCGTGTACGTCGTAAACAATCCCACCACTTCTTTGCTCTTCCCGCCTTCCACGATCAGCTTGTTCGCCGCATCGGAAATCGCTTGCAGCGAATTCCGCCCCAAATCTTCCAGCTCGTATTGAAATCCGCCAAACTGTCCCAGTCCCTGCACCGCCGGCGGATTGAACGGCACCACCAATCCTCCGGAAATCCCCATCAGCTTTCCGCGCAGCCGCTGGATCACCGATTGCGCCGAGTGTTCCGCGCCTTTGCGCTCCGCAAACTCCTTCAGCTTTGCGTACAGAATCGCGCGGTTTGGCGCGCTGCCCGCCGACCCGAATCCCACGATCGTGAACGCTCCCGCAACCTCCGGAATCTCCGCCAGTGCTTTCTCCGCTTGCGCGCAAATATCCCGTGTGTAATTCAGCGAAGCGCCTTGCTGCGCCTGCACGATCAGAATGATGTAACCCTGATCGTCTTCCGGAATAAACGCGCGCGGCACTCGCTCGTACACCCAGTACGTCAATCCGATCACCACCGCGAACGCCACCAGCGTCAGGGCACGCCAATTGATCACCCGCCGCAATCCGTTCCGGTAAAACTCCGTCCCCGACGCAATCACCCGGTTGAACGCCTTGAAAAATATTCCCTGCGCCCGCTCCCGGTGATGCCCCAGGAATATCGCGGAAAGCGCCGGCGTCAGCGTCAGCGCATTGAACGCCGAAATCGATACCGAAAACGCAATCGTCAGCGCAAACTGCCGGAACAATATCCCCGTCGTCCCAGGAAACAACGCCACCGGTACGAACACCGCCACCAGCACCAGCGACGTCGCAATCACCGCCCCCGCCACTTCCTTCATCGCCGCCGAAGCTGCATTGTGCGGCTCCGTAATTCCCTCCACGATGTGCCGCTCTACGTTTTCGATCACCACGATGGCGTCGTCCACCACCAGCCCCGTCGCCAGCGTGATCCCAAACAGCGTCAGCGTATTGATCGAAAATCCCAGCAGCTTCACGAACACGAACGTTCCGATCAGCGATACCGGAATCGTAATCGCCGGAATAAACGTGCTCCGCCAATCCTGCAAAAACAGATAAATCACCACGATCACCAGCACGATCGCTTCCGCCAGCGTAATCAGCACGTCCCGGATCGATTCCCCGATCACCGTCGTGGTGTCGAACGCCACCGCCGCCTTCATCCCCGGCGGAAAGCTCTTTGAGAGCCGCTCTAGCTCCGCCTTCGCCGCTTTGTCCACGTCCAGCGCATTCGCCCCGGGCAGTTGCGTGATAGCCATGCCCACCGCGTCGTGCCCGTTGAACCGCAAAATCGTTCCGTAATTTTCCGCGCCCAGCTCTGCGCGCCCAACGTCCCGCACCCGCACCAGCGTTCCGTCCAAACCCGATTTCAGCACGATGTTGCCGAATTCCTTCGCGTCGCTCAGCCGTCCCACGGCTCGCACGCTGAATTGGAAGCTCTGTCCCTCCGGCGAAGGAGGCTGTCCCACTTGTCCCGCCGCTACCGTCACGTTCTGCTCTTGCAGCGCGCTCAGCACCGCCGTGGCAGACAGTCCGCGTTCCGCCATCTTTGCCGGGTCCAGCCACAAGCGCATCGCGTACTTGCGTTCGCCGAAAATAATCGCGTCGCCCACGCCCTTCACGCGCTTCAGCGCGTCCTTCACGTACACGTCCAGGTAGTTGCTCAAAAACAGGCTATCGTACTCGTCGTGCTCCGCGTACACGCCCGCGCCGAACACGAACCCCGCTCCCAGTTGTTTCGTAACCACCACTCCGGTGTTCTTTACGTCCGCCGGCAACCGTCCCAGCGTCTGGTTCACGCGGTTCTGCACATCTACCGACGCCAGATCCACGTTCCGCTCCACGTTGAACGTGACCGTAATCTGGCTCGTTCCGTCGTTTCCGCTCGTCGATTGGATGTACTTCATTCCTTCCACGCCGTTGATCGCCTGCTCCAGCGGAATCGTCACCGCCGATTCCACCGTCTGCGCATTCGCTCCGATGTACACGCTGGTGACCACCACCTGCGGCGGCGCCAGGGCAGGGAATTGCGCGATCGGCAGCGACGGAATCGAAATCGCCCCCGCCAGAATAATGAACAGCGCGCACACCGTCGCAAACACCGGCCGCCCGATGAAAAAATCCACGAAGCCCGTGCCCGTTTGTGCTTGCACGCTATGAGTCGGGGACGTTTGTGGTGGGTCCTTTTGCGGTTCGCCCTTTGAAGATTGAATGGAGTTGTCTTTGGCCATGCGGGTTCGCGGAGCCTAGTGGGTGGCGGCGTTGCCGCTCGTGCTGCTGCCGGAGTTGCCGTTCTGCACCTGCTCCGCAACAGCCATTCCGTCCTGCAAAAATTGCGTTCCGGAAACGATGATGTGGTCGCCGGCCTTCAATCCGTCCAGCACCACGAAATCATTCCCAATCACTTCGCCCAGCTTCAAAATCCGCTGCCTCGCCACTGTGCTCTTGCCGTCGTTCACTGCCAAAAACGCGAAAAACTGGCCGTTGATCCGCGTCACCGCCAGCACCGGAATCACCGGACCGTCATGCACTCCCCAGGTCAGTTGCGCGCGCACTTGCTGCGAAATCCGCAGCTTCCCCTGCGCATCCAGCGCCGCCTTCGCCAGCACCGTCTGCGTTTCCGGATCCACCTGCGGCGAAATAAACGTCAGCCGCGTATCCGCCAGGCTCTTCCCGGTCTCATCCATCAGCCGCACCGGAACTCCCAGCTTCAAATTCTTCGCCTGATCCGCCGGCACGTAAATGTACGCCTCCAGCCCGCCCAGATCGTTCACCGTGGTCAGCAGCGTCCCGACCGTCACGCGGTCTCCCACGCGCACCGGAACATCTCCCACCACGCCGTCCATCGGTGCCGTCACGCTGTAATACCGCAGCTCCGCCCGTTGCTGCTTCACCTGCTCGTCCTGCGATTTCAGTTGCGCCACCGACGCATCATAAGTCGTCTGCGCATTGTCCAGGTCCTGCTTCGGCGTCACGCCCGCCTCGAACAGCCGCCGTTGCCGATCCAGATTCACCTGCGCGTACTTCACATTCGCTTCCTGCGCCGCACGCGACGCCACCTGGCTGTTCAGCGTAGCTTCCTGCTTCAGCGGATCGATCTGCAGCAGCGGCGTCCCCGCCGCAACGCGATCGCCCGATTTCGCCAGAATCCTGGTGATATACCCTTCCACCTGCGGATTGATATTCGAAGCATGCCGCGACTTCAGCACCGAAAGATATTCCGTAGTCTCCGCGATCGCCTGCGACTTCGCCACCACCACCTGCACCGGCATCGCCTGCACCGCGCCGCCGCCTGCGCCTGCGGCTCCACCCGCCGCCGTCTTCCCGCACCCGGCACACCACAACGCCCCTGCCACCGCCGCCAGCAGCGCCACTCTCACAACAAATGTTTCACGGGTATGGGAACTACCGAGACCTATCACGACGCGGACTCTCCGTCACTCCAAACGCTTAATTTTAAGCCATCTTGCCGTGCAGGCCAAACACCAACCGGCGCCTATCTCAGTTAGACGCCCTTCGCCACTCCCCGTTACATTAAACCAGACCAGCCGTTGTAGGGGCGGCCTTCCGCTTGCCCCCAAGGTAGGGGGAGGCGCTCCGCTCCTGCTTTTTTTGGGAGTGCGGCGGTCCGACGCCGCTTTTCCGCCCTGCAAGGTCGCCGCTGCGGCAACCCACCGATCGCCCACCACCGAACCACCCGCACAGCAAGGTGTTGTGGGGACCGCCTTCTGCTTGCCACCAAGGTTGGGGAGCCGGTCTGATCCAAAAGCGGTAGGGGCGCAGCACTGCTGCGCCCCATCTCGGCAAGATCTTTCCGTTCACCGTTCTCTCTGGTTCTCGCGTTCTGCGCACACCAGTTGCCTGCCCGGTATGCCGAAATCCACTGTTTGCATAGCTCTTGCCCGGTTACTAACTAAAATCCGAATCCACCCGCTTCCCACTCAACCCCAACTGCAACACCTCGATATCCTTCCGCCGGTCAAACACCTTCCCCGGAAACAACCTCTTCGTCACCACCCGCAATCCCCCAAACGCCACGCCTAGCACAATCGCGATCACCAGAAAAATCCCCGTAGCCGTAAATATCCGGCTAACAATCACCAGCCACGGCGGATCCGTCAACGTATGTGTCGGCTCGTTCCACGTCACCTGCGTCTCATAGTTAATCGCGCTCCGCAAGCTAGCCGCATACGCCGGACTCGTGGCCCCCAGCACCAGCGAAAGCAGGGACCCCGTGCGCTCAATCTTCGCCTCGCCCGCCTTCGCAATCCCCGGCAAAATCGTCTGCAAATGATGCATATGCTGCTCCGCCAACTGCGGCGTCGGATACTCGATCAGCACCAACACCGCCGAGTCGTCGCGCTTGAGATACTCCGCCAGCATCACTTCAGCGCCATTCTCGAATCCAACTTCAGGAGCTAGAGTCGAGTATTCGCCCCGTCGCAGCACTCCCAGCGCCAATCGGAGTCCCACGGGCCCGAGCGCGTAACGCTGCGTCCCGTCCGAAAATCCCTCCGGCAAGTACGAGCGAACAGGCGGCAGTGGCGCCTTGTCCGCCCGGCTTTTCACCAACTTCGCCAGTTGTTGCAAATCAGCGGTCGAAGCATTCTGCTGATCCCAAACATCCAAAACCATATCGCCCAGCAGCATGATCAAGCGATTCTTGTCAACACCAGATAGCTCGCCAATAGTGGAGGGGTGCATCGTCGGCGTGAGCAGCGCGGTGTAAACTTCGTAGGCGCTGCTGGGATCGCGATACTTATCCAGATGCACGTGGATTCTGTTGCTACCCGAGCCGTATTCGCAGATATCGCTCTGAGTGGGTCCCGATTCCTTCTGGAGCTCCATGAAGCTTTGGCCGGGGTTCAGATGGACGTCATCGACGACGACACTACAGGCGAAATTACCGACCTTGCCAGGCAAACGGCTGGGCTGTCCCAAGGACTGCGCAAACGAATACGGCGCAGCGGCCAGCGCCAAACCACCAATAAAGCAAATTTTACGCATCCTCAGAGCCATCCCTGATTCCATTAGACACCACTAGGTTAGTTCTGGTTGCGGGATTGTTCAACTGGTGGGGCGACCGGCTTGGCCGGGCCAATCCTGGGCGGCAAATTCACCGTAACGCTATTCAAACTCTGCAGATAGCTCGCCACTCCCTGATAAATCCCCTCCGCCACTCGCTGCCGGTGCTCCGGCTTCTTCAGCAGCACCTCATCCGCCGGATTGCTCAGAAACGAAATCTCCGTCAGGATCGAAGGCATATCCGCCCCAATCAGCACCACAAACGGCGCTTTGCGCACGCCCCGGTTCTTCACCGTTTTCGCCGCCTTTTGCATTCGCTGCGTCAGCGACCCCTGCACATCCTGCGCCAGTTCCTTCGATTCATCGATCTTTTCCGTCCGCGCAATCTGCTTCACCAGATCTTCCAGATCATGTATCCCTTGCTGCGAAGACGCATTCTCCCGCGCCGCCACTTCCATCGCGTCCGCAGACCCTTTCAAATTCAAGTAGTACGTCTCCACCCCGCGCGCCCCATGATCCTGGCTCGAATTCGCATGAATCGAAATGAAAAGGTCCGCCCTCGCCTGATTCGCAATCGCCGTCCGCTCTTCCAGCGGAATAAACGTATCGTCCGACCGCGTGTACACCACGTCCGCACCCGGCAGCCGCTGTTGAATAATCCTTCCCAGCCGCAGCGCCACATCCAGGCATAAATCCTTTTCCATCAACCCGGTAGGCCCAATCGTTCCGGTATCGTGCCCGCCGTGCCCCGCATCGATCACGATCCGCCCAATCTTCAATCCCAGCACCCGTGTCAGCGTCGACCCGCCATCCCGTGTCGGTTGCGGCGAATATACCGGCCGCACCAAGTCCGGCTTGCTGTCGTCGTCTGCTTTCAAGTTTTTCGACCGCGCCGATTTCGCCGTCGGCAGCGTATTCCGAATCGCCATAGTCCCCGGGCTGCCACCCGAATTCGCCGCAGCTCCAGTCGAAGCCGCAATCGCGCTCCGTCCATTAGGAGTCGTAGCCGCCGCTGTAGGGGCGTCAGCACTGCTGCGCCCCATCTCGGCAACCTGTGTCCCGTCAGTCTTATCCTGTTCGGCTTCGTCGTCTTCGCCGTGTGCACCCCTCTTCGCTTTCGCCGTTTGCACCGGAGCGCGTGCGCTGCCTCCATAAAGATCAATCAGCAATTGCGTAGGATTGTGCGTCAACGACGCCGTGTAGTCCTTCACCCCGTTGATGTCCAGCACCACCCGCACCACGCCCGAGTGATTCTGCGCCACACGAATCCCCGTAAGCAGCTCGCCTTCGGTCTTGATATTGTTTCGCGCCAGCTCCGGGGTCAGCCGTGCCGCATGCAAATCAAAAAAAATCCGGTCCGGATTCGCAATCCGCGCCGAACTGTACTGCACACTGTCTTCCAGATCGATGATCACGCGCGTAGCATCGCCACTCGCGCTCGTGCGAATCCTGCGCAATCGCGGAATCGTTTCCGCATCCGCCCGGCTCATCCCGCCGGAAACCGTATGTGCACCTCGCCCCGTTCCCGAAGCCGGCGCCATCTCCGCGTCGTCGGTAACAGTAACAGACTGCTGAGGCCACGTCGGTGCGCTCTTCGTTGCCGCGTTTTGATTCCCCGTGTCCCTTGCGGACGCGCCTGGGTTACCTGAGCCTGGACTTCCCGCGTTTTGGTTTCCTGCGTTTTGATTTCCCGTAGAGGCCCCGCTGTTTTGCAGCAGCGCCAACTCCGCCATCGATTCCTGCGCTTCGCGTTTCCGCGACGACCGCGGAAAGCGCTTCAGAAAATCCGCATACGTTTTCATCGCCAGCGCCGGCTCGTTCAACTGATCGCGCTGCAGCTTCGCCGTGCGCAGCACCGCATCCTGCGTGTACCGGCTCCGCGGATACTCGCGTGCCAGAAATTGATAGGAGTCCACCGCAAACTGGTAGTAGTTCCGCCCAAAGCGGTCGCCCATCTCCGTATACAACTCGCCCAGCGCCACCAGCGCATCCGGCACTTCCGGAGCACGCGCCGTAATCAACGCCACATGCCGGTACGTCGCCACCACCACCTTGTAATCCGCAAGCATGCGCTTGTCAGACGCCTTGCTGTTCAGCGCCGCCCGCTGTTCTTCCGCTTTCGCGAATTGTGCGGACGCAGCGCTCCGCTTGGTGCCGGCAGGTACATCAGCGCTCGAATGTCTTGTGGTTTCCGCGCCCCAGGAAAGAGGCGCAAGGGAAAAAGTGCACAGCAGCGCAAGCGACAGCGACAGCGACACGAAAACCGGCGAAACGTGGGCGAACACCCTGTGGAAATTTTTTTGCCCCGCCACCATGCTCCTACCGCCCCCAAGCCTGCGTCGAAACCTTACCGCGAAACCGCCGCGAATCGATCCCACGAATCAGTCGTTCGTGAAAATCAGCCGCCCGCTCGCATCCAAGTCCCGGTGAATCGCCCGCCGGTTGCTGAATAATTCCATCGAACGCCCCGACCCCGGCCGGAAATACGCATTCTGCACTTTCTGCACGTAATCCTTGGTTTCCCGAAAATGCGGAATCCCGCCCGCCCGGTCCACCGCGCCTTCTCCCGCATTGTACGCCGCCAGCGCCAGGTCCAGATTCCCATTGTAGCGCTGCAGCAAACTCTTTAGATGTCGAACCCCGGCATCGATGTTTTGTTCCGGGTTAAAGAGGTCGTTTGCGCCATACCGTCGCGCCGTCGTGGGAATCAGTTGCATCAGCCCGCCCGCGCCTTTGCGCGAAACCGCTCGCGAATTCCAGTTCGATTCCGTCTCGATCACTGCGCGAATCAGCGCCGGGTCCACGTGATGCCGCTCCGCAGCCTCGCGGACCAGTTTTTCCGCGCCGTCCCGGTCAATGCTCAGCCACGGCCGCGAATTGCCTGTAAACGTAGATTCGCCTGGAAGATAGATCGTCGCGGGCTTCTTCCCCTGCGTTTTCATCAATGTAGGGGGATCCTGGTTCACAAACAGCCTGCGGCCGCCCTGGTCGGTAATCGAAGCAATCTGCGCCGCTGCCGGCTGCGGACACAAAGCCAGCGTTGCCAACAGGATGCACGTTGGCGCGAAGCAGGCCGGGATTGCCATCGTTTTTTTCATCGGTCTCTTGGGGAAGGCACACACAGGCCTGGGACGTTCACCCGCTCTGGCCATGCCCTTGAAGAACGGAAATGCCTCCCGCCGGACACGCCTCTGGCACCACGCCCTTATTATAACAGCGGCTCAAGTAAAGACGGTATGCTGGCCAAGGCACTTTTTAGGCCAGTTGTGTCCGTTCCGCCACCCTCGGCCAAATCGGGCCTTCCGCCGCCTTTTCCGCCCAGCTTCGTGGCCAGCCCCTGGATCAGCTTGCCGGCATGGACTTTACTGGTCAGGTCCTTGGTCACGCCCGCGATCAGCGCCACTTTGCCGTCCTCCGGCATGCCCAGCGCCACGATCCCCGAGCCCAGCTTCTGCCGCAGCGAGTCCACCAGTTGCCGTAGCCCTTCGCGGTCCACATGGGCCACTTCCGCGGCCACCACTTTCACGCCTTTAATCACTTGGGCCTTCGCAGCCAGTTCATCCAGTTGGCTCAGGGCTCCTTTGCGCTTTTGCGTTTCGAGTTCTTTTTCCAACTGCTTCACGGTTTGCGACATCTTTTCGACCGTGGCTAGCACCGAATCTTCCGCCACGTTCAGTTGGTGCGCCACTTGCGTGAGCACTTCGGCCTGCTTCTGAAAATGTTCCAGCGCGCCGATGCCCGTAACCGCTTCGATGCGCCGCACTCCCGCGGCCACCGAGCCTTCGCTCACTATTTTCAGCACGCCGATGTCGCCGATGCGATGCACGTGCGTTCCGCCGCAAAGCTCTTTCGAGTAAAAGCCGCGCGGCGCGCGCTCGTCCGGAATGGTCACCACGCGCACATTGCTCTCCGGATATTTGTCTCCGAAGAACGCCAGCGCCCCGGAAGCCAGCGCCTGATCCAGCGAAGTAATCTCCGTGCCCACTTCGGTGTTGTGGCGAATCTCGTCGTTCACCTGCTGTTCGATATCCCGCAACTCCTCCGCATCCACATGTGCGAAGTGCGAAAAATCAAAGCGCAACCGCTCGGGAGCATTCAGCGATCCCGCCTGCTTCACATGCGTCCCTAAAATATTGCGCAGCGCCGCATGCACCAGATGCGTCCCGGAATGATTGCGCATAATGCGCGCCCGCCGCTCCGCATCGGCCACCACGGTAACGCGATCGCCGACGCGCAGCGTTTCTTTCGCCGTAACTTTATGCGCGACGAGTCCCGGCACCGGATAGTACGCGCCGGTAACCTCGGCAAGTACTTGGGATTCCGAATTGTCGTAGATAACGCCCGTATCCGCAGCCTGCCCACCCGATTCCGCGTAAATCACGGCGCGGTCCAGCACCACTTCGCCGGACTCACCAGGGTTTAACTCGTTAACAGGACCGAGCCTGCCGATGATGGCTTCAATGCAAGCATCTTTCGCTTTCGTGTCGCGGTAAAAATCCTTCTCCGTCTTAAACGTCTCCGCAATCTTCGCAAACGCCGGATTCTCCGCTTCCTTGTGTGCGCCCTTCCACGACGCCCGCGCCCGCGTCCGCTGCTCCTCCATCGCTCGCTCAAAACCCGGCTCGTCGAACAGCAATCCTGCGTCTCTGACTGCATCAAGAATGAAATCAAGCGGAAGGCCGAACGTGTCGTACAGACGAAACGCTTTCCGCCCGTCGTACTGGACTACCGGATGGCCCACAATTCCGCCGCTTCGCTCGTATCCCGCCCGATACGCATCGGCGACGGCAGCAACGCCTTCTCTTAGATCCACACTCAGAATCGCTCCTCCAATTTCGGATAAATCTTCATCGAGATTCTTGAGCCCAACTGCCAACGTATGGCTAAAACGTTTTTCCTCGCCCGAAATGATCTCGGGAACCCGGCCCGCGGCGGGCTCGACCAGCTCCGGATAGGCGCCGCCCATCAGATGACGAACTGCAATAGCCATCTCGGCCAAGAACGGCTTCGTTGCGCCCAGCGAGCGGCCGTGACGGATAGCGCGGCGCATGATTTTCCGGAGGACGTAGCCGCGTCCTTCGTTGGAAGGGACGACGCCTTCGGTGATGAGGAAGGTAGCAGCGCGGGCGTGGTCGGCGATGACGCGTAGGGAAGCCGCGCCGCCTTTTCCTTCCTCCAACTCTTCCTCTTTAGAAAAATCGACACCGCAGAGTTCGGCGGCGCGCTTCAGCAGCGGGACGAACAGGTCCGTATCGTAGTTGGAGATGACACCTTGTAGCACGCAGGCGGTGCGTTCGAGGCCCATGCCGGTGTCCACGCAAGGCTTGGGCAGAAGCGTGAGGCTTGCAGACCCTCCGCCATCGTAACTGCCTTTGGCCAGATTGTACTGCATGAAGACGAGGTTCCAGATTTCCACATACCGGCCGCAGTCGCAGGGAAACTTGCAGTCGGCGTGGCCTTCTTCGGTTGCGGCTGGGCCTAAGTCGTAGAAGATTTCGCTGCAGGGGCCGCAGGGTCCGGTGTCCCCCATCGCCCAGAAATTGTCTTTCAGTCCGGGAATGGGAACGATGCGCTCCGCCGGGACGTTTTGCGCAAGCCAATGTCTTTGGGCTTCCTCATCAAGACCTAAAACAAAGCCCGGAGCCACTTCCGCGCCGCCGAATACCGTGACGTACAGCTTGTCCTTGGGAATGGCGAACCATTCCGGAGAAGTCAGCAGCTCCCAGGCATAGGGAATCGCCAGCTCCTTGAAATAATCGCCAAACGAAAAATTACCCAGCATCTCGAAAAACGTATGATGCCGCTTGGTAAAGCCAACATTTTCAAGGTCATTGTGTTTGCCGCCGGCGCGCACACATTTCTGCGCCGTGGTCGCGCGGTTGTACTCGCGCTTTTCGAGGCCGAGGAAGACGTCTTTGAACTGGTTCATTCCGGCGTTGGTGAAGAGCAGCGTGGGGTCGCCGTGTGGGACCAGGGAAGAACTGCGGACGCGGCGGTGGCCCTTGGACTCGAAGAAACGCAGAAAGGTCTCGCGAATCTCGTTGCCCGTCCAAACTTTGCGCGATGTCCCGGTCTCAGTCACAGCTTCGTCACCCTCGCTCTCGTTTATCCTAACACGCGCCTTAGAGCTGAGGCGCTTTCCGGGCGCGTCACTACAAGCCCTCTCATGAGTCTGCGAGGCGAGAGCAAAGGCTTTCTTCAGGGGCTAAAGCCCACTGGCTGCACGCGCTTACGTCGGGGCTGAAGCCCCGACCCCCTAGAGAGCGGATTCATGAGACAGCTTTCGCGGGGCTTGGCTTGCAGCGTGGTGAAGGATCGGTTTGTGGGGTAGAAGACGGGCACGGCAATGCCGTGCCCCTACAACACAATGCCCTGACGATGCGCTGACAACGCCCTGGCAGTTGAAGAACTGCGGGCTATCGACTTTATCTACGTTAACTTGTTATTTGAAAGGAGGTCCGATTTCTGTTTGAATGATCCCCACGGGGAGTCATCGTGAAAATATACAACGTCGCTGGGTATTTGATTATTCTCGCTTACATACTGGCTTGTATGTATTTCGCGCCAGCTCATTTGGGGCCTGGGATTGGGCTGTTGATCGGCGGAGTTTATTTCATCTTTTGCTGGTTTTTTGGCGGGTTGTACTTGGCCGACGTCCTTCATTTGGGGATCGCTCACCGATCGCTCGACTATAAGGAATGGTTCATGAAAGCTGTCGCTATCGTGAATAACAGTTTCGCGATCTATGTGGATCCGATCGCCTGGGTGAATCGGCATCGATTGCACCATAAACATTCCGACCACCCCGGGGATCCCAATAAACTTTCCGGGGATGGTTTTTGGAGAACGCTATATCTCTGCATGATGCCGTATCAATGCAAAGAAAATTTGGCCAGCGACAAGATCTTGAAGTCCCGGACTTTCCGGGTGGTCGCGAATCCAGTTTTCGCAATTCTTGCACAAGCCGCTAGTTTTTATCTCTTATGGAAGCTGGTTGGAAGTCTGAAGTTTGCGCTGGTGATGTGGTTAGGAATTCGAGTTTTTTCATTGTGGGTAAATATGATTCAAAACTATTGGACCCACACCCGGAAATTTGGATACCGGCGGTATCACGATGAAGACGACAACGCCATGAATATCGGCGAGTGGCTGCCGGTAACGGCGACCTTCAGCGCATGCCTGCAAAACAATCATCACCACTATGAAGGGCTTTTGCGGCTAAGCCACGACAAATCCGAGTACGACTTTGGATTTGTAACCGTCAAAGTGATGAAATATTTGGGCCTGGTGAAGGCGACGAGAACTGGCGCAGAGATACCCAAAGACGTTCCACTAGGCGCGCTAGACTTTTAGGGCGTTCTTTTTCTTTTTGTAAACGGTTCAATGGTCTGCCCAAGAAAGCCGGGCGAAATTTCTTCGCCGGCGAGACCGTAGTTTTCCGGCCATTCCTCAGGAAAGTAATAAGTCCCAAAAAGTTTGTCAATCCACGGAAAATGAATCGCGAAATTCCTGTCGATGGACTCTTTTTGGGACGTATGGTGCCAATGATGATATCTGGGCATAACCAAAAACTTTTCGAGCCATTTAGCGTTGGGGGCGAAATTGCAATGCGTCCAAGTAGCGTGAAGGGTGACGAAAACCAAATAGACCACGATGATCGTTTGCGAAAATCCAATCATCATGGGAACCAGGATAAATCCGCGGACAAGCGTGTCGTCCACAAAATGGGAGCGTGAGCCGGCGATCCAATCAAGCGCCTTCGAAGAATGATGAATGGCATGAAAACGCCACAGAAAAGGCACTTTGTGCAGAGCGAGATGAATGAAATATTCGGCGACGTCCGCAACCACCACGGCCAGGAAAAATTGCAAAATCCAGGGCAAGCGAGCGATCAGTTGCTGAAGGGCCGGAACACCCAAATATTTGGTGGCCTGGGCAGCGGGCAATAAAACCAGAAAAGATAAAATCTGGATGGGCAGATGAGTGGACATGAAATAAACCACGTCCTGAAACCATCCTTTTCTGAAGGTTCCTTGTTGCGGATACTGTGGCCAGATTCTTTCGAGTGGCACGTAGATAAGCGCCATCAACAACAGATCAAGCAAAAACCAGTCCATGCCGATGGTTAAGCCATTGAGTTGGCTGCCATTCACTTTTACGCTCGAGCCGCCCCAGGCGGTTGCAGCGATGGCGAACAGCATTCCGGTCAACGCCAGAGTCTTTTTCTTGCGCAGCAGAGAAGAGAGCACTCCAAACGCAACTGCCGCCACGATGAGGAATTGGATTAAGAGGCGGATGCCGTGCAGCGAGTAAAGCGGACGGAATTCGGCGGAGGTCAGGAATTGGGGAAAATGCAGGCAGAGAACGCCGCCGAACGCGAGGAATCCAAAAAAGACCGACAATATCCCGCTCCACCAGCCCGTGCCAAAGCCAGTAGACTCGGCATCGCCAAAGAATGCATTGATTTTTTGCTCGAGCACGATGTTTCTTAGTTTAAGTTGCCCGGCTGATGCAAGCCAGGGTGCCAGCAGGGAGGTTTCTATACCGCGAATCGCAGGGAGTGGCTGGTGTGTTGACTAATTGGACACAAATGACCACTTCCATTTGTATTTGGGGCCTGCAAAGGCTGGGAGATGTGCTACACTGTTTGACAGGCGAGAGTGCGTCAGCACTTCTCGCCTTTTGTGTTTTCAACTGACTCCTGCCGCGCTGCCCGAGCCTTCGTAATCAGGAAAACAAAGACTCTGCTGGAGTTCTACCGGACTGCCTCGCTCCGAGTGCGGCGCTGGCGGGCTCGTCTGCGGTTCTGCGGCGCTCCGCCTGGCGCGCCGTTCCCGAGATCGCTCAAAAGAAATTTCGTAAGCAAACGCCGGACCCTCCAACACACGGTTGAAAACCCTATCGGGGTGGTTGCCAACTTTGCTTTCGGCTTCTGCTGACTGAAACGCATCGCCCTTACTGAGGGGGCGCAGGCAAGAGTGTTTGAAACACGTCGCCTTATTGAAAGGGGCACAGGCAAGAGTGTTTGAAACGCGTCGCGTTATTGGAAGTGGCACAGGCAAGAGTGCCTGTGCTACTGGAACGCCGGTAGTTCGCAAGGAACTCACCATGAAAAACCAAAAGGCAGACGCTGAAAGCGTCTGGAAGCAGATCGAAGACGTGTTCGTGCCACGGCTCGGTCTATCGGTAGTGGACCGGGCGGTTTACTCGCATTTGTTGCGGCACAGCCGGCTGGAAGGGCGGCCGCGGCTGCACTTTTCGATCGCATGGTTGGCTCGCGGTGCGGGCCTTTCCTATCGTCTGGCGCGGGAGGCGGTGCGACGCTTGCGCGAGCAGGGGATTCTGCGGCTGGTGAAACGGAGCCACACCGGGCACACGGTCGAGGTGCGGCTGCCGGATGAGATTCGCCTGGCTTTTGGTCCCGGGCTGGTGCGCCGGAAGCGCGCGAGACGCAAGAGCCCGCAGGCAGGAGACCTGACGCTAGAAGAAATGGACTTCCTGGCGAACGAGGCGGCGCGGGAAGCGATTCACGCGCGGGAGCGAGGATCGTGCTTCTACTGTTTGCGCCGGCTCGAAGAAGAGGAGAAGACGCTGGACCACGTAATGCCGCAGGTGAACGGGGGCGGCAACTCGTACCGCAACCTGGTCTCTTGCTGCGCGGACTGCAACTGCCGCAAAGGTGAACTGTGCGCCGGCGATTTCTTGCGACGGCTGTACCGGGACGGACGGCTTGCACCAGACGATCTAGAGGAGCGGCTGTGGGCATTGAAGGCGCTGGCGGCTGGCGAGCTGCGTCCGGCGTTGGATGGATGAGCACGGCGATGACGGTCCTAGCAGGCTACGCGGAAGTGTCAGACGGTTCGATTTCGGGGACTTCTTCGGAGGTGAGGGATTTGAGTTCGCGGCGGATGGCGTCGGAGGAGAAGCCGGCGCGGAGCAGCGAACGGTAGAGCGAGGCGATTTTCTTGGCGTCGATTTCGCCGCCCTTTTTGCCGCTGGAGAGGAGTTTGAGTTTGCGTTGCAGGCGCGTGCGGATGGTGGCGCTTTCCGTTTCAGGGTTGGAGGCGTCGGCGATGGCTGCGTCGACGTGGCGGTCCGGGATGCCGCGGGCGCGCAGATCGCGGGCGATGCGGAATTTGCCCTGGCGGCGGATTTCCGTGCGCTGGCGCACAAATTGTTTGGCGTATCGCGAGTCGTCCAACTGGCCGTTTTCCCTGAGCCGCGCCATGACGACCTGGACCAGCAGCTCGTTGTCTGTACGCCGCGCCAGCACTTTTTTCATTTCGTGCACGGAGTGCGCGCGCCGCATCAGTGCGCGAACGGCGACATCGTAGAGTTCGGATTCCGTTTCGAGCTGGCGAGGTTTGCCGAACATGAAGAGAGCATGAAGTAAGGAAGTAGCGAAGTAAAGAAGCAAGGAACGAAGCGCCCCATAGAAGATCGTGGTAAACGAGTGTCGAGAAGGAGCAGAATTTAGCGGGCCGAAGACGGCGCAGGTTCGGGGGCTGGCCGAAACAAAAAGACGAAGAGGCCCTTGATGGCCGCGAGGCCAACGATAAAACCGCCGGCGAAACAGGGAGCCCAAGGCAGCCAGTTCCACCAACCGCGATCCATCATGGCGTACGACGCGTCGGAGGGATCATAGATAACCGGGACGGCCCAGCCAAGACCGGCGTTCGATTCCGAGCCCTTCCATTCCTGGAACCGCACCACGCGGTCGTTGACGGTGAATTCAACGGTGGGCTCGTAAATCGTGGTCCCATGGGAGGTGCTGGAATTGTCGCGGCTCCGGAAAAGTACCGGCTTAAGGCCGACGATTTTTCCTTGCGTGCGCGTGCCGGTGACCAGCAGCCGGGCGTGGGTTTTTCCCGTGACGTACGCAAAGCTCAGAAACAAAGCGGCAGCCAGGAATTGCGGAATGAAGTAGTAACGAAAAATCTTCTCGCGGTTGGCGAGCATCCAGGCGACCTGTTCCTGCGGAAACGGCATTACGCAACTCCTTCCCCATGCGGAATTCGCTTCACGGACTGCGATAGGAACGAATTATTTGCGGGCGAAGCGTTCGAAGTCGGCCATTTGGCGCTCCATTTCCTCGCGGGCGGAGTCGGAGGCGGAGCGGACGCCCTGGATGCGCAGTCTGAACTCGTCGGCGTTGGAGGCGCGGAGGAGAGCTTCGTCCAGGGTGATGAGCTGCTTGGTGTAGAGATCGAAAAGCGATTGATCGAAAGTCTGCATGCCGTACTGCGAAGTGCCGGCGGCGATGGCGTCGTGGATGAGGCGCGTTTTGTCCGGGTTGATGATGCAATCGCGAATGTACGCGGTGCAGATCATGACTTCGACGGCGGGGACGCGGCCTTGGTCGTCGGCGCGGCGAACCAGGCGCTGCGAGACGACGGCTTTGAGCGTGGCGGCGAGCTGCAAGCGAATCTGTTTTTGTTCCGGAGGCGGGAACACGGCGATGATACGTTGAATGGTTTCGGTGGCGTCGAGAGTGTGCAAGGTGGAGAGCACCAGGTGGCCGGTTTCCGCGGCGAGCAGAGCGGTGGAAATGGTTTCCAGGTCGCGCATTTCGCCGACGAGGATGACGTCGGGATCCTGACGAAGGGCGGCGCGCAGAGCGGTAGAGAAATTGGCGGTATCGACTTCGACTTCGCGCTGGTTGATGAAGCTCTTTTTGTCGCGGTGCAGAAACTCGATGGGGTCTTCGACGGTGATGAGATGGTCGGAGCGCGTGGCGTTGATGCGATCGATGATGGCGGCGAGCGTGGTGGACTTGCCGGAACCGGTGGTGCCGGTGACCAGCACCAGGCCGCGCTGCTCTTCGCAAATTTTGGAGATGACCGCGGGAAGATTTAGCTCTTCGGTGGTGCGAATCTTGGTGGGAATGACGCGGAGAACCATGCCGACGTTGCCGCGCTGCTGAAACACGTTGACGCGGAAGCGCCCGAGGCCGGCGACGCCGTACGCCATGTCCAGCTCGGCGGTTTCCTTGAACTTTTGCTTTTGCCGGTTGGTCATCATGCTGAACGCCATGGAGAGCATTTCTTCCGGCGTGACGCGGGCGACATCGGCGAGCGGGTTGAGCACGCCGTCGACGCGGAGATACGGGTGATTGCCGACTTTGAGATGCAAGTCGGAAGCTTTGCTTTCGACCGCGCGGCGGAGAAGATCGTCGATACTCAGTGCCATGTGCGTGTAAACCCCGCAAGAGTACAGCTAACAAGTGAAGCTAGCACCGGGGGTGGGGGCGGGCAAGGAAAGCGGGCGAGCGCGTTGCGACGTAGTTACCTGAGCGAAGGGGCAGGAACGGGGAAAGCTAGCTGAACGCCCATGACGGAAGTTCCTGGCCGCCCTAAAAGGACGGCCTCTATAGGGCGTGCGGATAGCGGGCTGGCCGCCCTAAAAGGACGGCCTCTACAGCTTTTTCAAGTAGAACGAGTCGTAGAGGAGGCCGGCTAGGAAGCCGCCGGCTAGGGGGCCCACCCAGTAGACGCCGTGGCTGGCCCAGTGCGTGGAGGCGAGCGCTGGGCCAAAGGCGCGGGCGGGATTGAGAGCGCCGCCGGTGAAAGGGCCGGCGACGAGGATGCCTAGCGTGACGGTGAGGCCGATGGGGAAGCCGGCGATGGCTTTGGAGGCGCCGTGGTCGTCGACGGCGGTGGCGAAGAAGGTGAGCACGAGGAAGAAGGTGGCTACGGCTTCGAGAGCCATGCCGGCGAGTCGTGGGAAATCGCGGGCTAGCTCAGGAGTGCCGAGAGCAACGGCGCGCCAGGTGTCTTCGGGAATGATGCCTTTGAGGAAGAAGGCGGCGGCGACGGCGCCGGCGAGTTGCGCGGCCCAGTAAAGGAGAGTGTCGACGGTGTTGACACGCTTGGTGACCCAGAAGCCGATGGTGACGGCGGGATTGAAATGGCCGCCGGAGATGTGCGCGAGCGCGGTGAACATAATGGCCATGGCGAGGCCGTGGGCTGCGGCGACGGCGAAGAGGCCGAGTCCGCCGGAGGCCTGGAGGTAGCGGTCCACGCAAAGGGCGCCTTCGCCGAAGAAGACGAGCGCGAAGGTGCCGAGGAATTCGGCGGTGAGCTTTTGCGTGAGGGTGTACATCCGTGCGCCTCCGGGACGAAAGGAAGGTGGATTGTAGTGGAAGAGGGCGGGGAGACGCTAGGGTGAGGAGCGGGGGAGTTTCGGAGAAAGAAAACAAAAAAGATTCAACACAGAGGACACAGAGGGCACGGAGAAACAAGAGAGAAAGGGGAAAAGGAACGAACGAGAAGAGAAAAAATAGATTGGGCACCCGACAGGCGCCCAATACGAGTTAGCGGGAGGCGGCGGAGACTGGCGCGTTTATCGGAGTGAGCCAGTTGTGGCGGTCGGGTTTGCTGCCGCTGGTGATGGCGAAGAATTCTTCCTGGAGTTGGCGAGTGATGGGGCCGGCGACGCCTTTGCCGACTTGGATGTGGTCGACGGAGCGGATGGGGGTGACTTCGACGGCGGTGCCGCAGAAGAAAACTTCGTCGGCGATGTAGGCGACTTCCCGGGGGAGCACTTGTTCTTTCACCGGGATGCCGAGATCTTCGGCGAGGGAGACGATGGCGTCGCGGGTGATGCCGGGAAGAATGCTGGCGGCCAGCGGCGGGGTGTACAGCGTGCCTTGCAAGACCACGAAGAGATTCATGCCGGAGCCTTCGCTGAGGTGGCCGGAGTCGTCGAGCGCGATGCCTTCGGAGTAGCCGTTGAAGGTGGCTTCCATGCGGATGAGCTGCGAGTTCATGTAATTGGCGGCAGCTTTGGACATGGCGGGAAGCGTGTTGGGTGCGATGCGCGTCCAGGAACTTACGCCCACGTCGACGCCTTTGGTGAGCGCATCGGGACCGAGATAGGCGCCCCAGGGCCAGCAGGCCATGTACACCTCGATCGGGGAATTGAGCGGGTTGACACCGGCTTCGCCGTAGCCGCGCAGGACTATGGGCTTGATGTAGCAGGAATTCATTTTGTTGGTGCGGACGAGTTCGGTGGCTACGTTGCAGAAATCGTCGATGGAATAAGGAAGCTCCATGCGGTAGATGCGGCCGGAGTTGATGAGGCGCTGCATGTGCTCGCGAAGACGGAAGATGGCGGGGCCTTGCTTGGTTTCGTAGCAGCGAATGCCTTCAAAGACCGCGGAGCCGTAGCCGACGACGTGGGAGAGGACGTGGAGGGTGGCGTCGTCCCAGTTGATCCATTTTCCGTTGTGCCAGATTTTCTCGGTCTTCTGAATGGGCATGATGGCTCCTAGGAGGTCGGGTCGTGCGCTCGGCTCGAAAGGGCAGAATACGGTACGAGCGGAGCAAGAAGCAATGCGTGTTGCGCACGAGGTAGGTTGGAGGCTGAACCAAATTGGATTCGCGGCCGGAAGGATGCGCAACGATGCCGATCAGTGCTGGTTCGAGCGTGCGACGGTTTGGCCGGGTTCGTCTGGTTTGCTTAAGTTCGAGTGCTGCTCCGATTTGGAAGAGCCGGTCAGGTTATCGAAGGCGGCTTTCGCTTCTTTCAAGATGCGATCGGTGCGATTTTCCCAGACGCCGAGAAGCAAAAAGGGAATGGCGGTGGCGGCCACGAGCAACTTGGCGCGACGGGGAATCTTGGATTCCGGCTCCCAGCGAAAAAGCTGCGCGGACAGGAAAAACGTGAGCATGCCCCAACAAATGAGGGAGATGAACTCGGTGTGACGGCTCCAAATGGAAACGCCGTTGACGATACTTTGCTGCAGGCTGTTGACCAGATAAGTGGCGGGAAGAAAAAGGCCCGCACGCTGGGCAACTGTGGGCATGTAGGAGAGGGGAATGGTCGCGCCGGAGAGAAAGATCAAAGGGAGCCACAGGAGCTGATTGAGCACTTGCGTTTCCTGCATGGTGTTGGTGACGCTGGCTACCACGAGGCCGAGCGAAGCGAAGGAGACGGTTCCGACGGTGATGAGAATAAAGACGCCTGCGAGATTTCCCAAGTTGGTCACATGGAAGAAAATGCGGGCGAAGAGAATCTCGACCACAATGGTCGGAAGGGTAAGGAAGTAGTTGGCAACGACGCTGGAGGCGAGCATATCGCTGGCGGTAACCGGAGCGATATGAAAGCGGCGCAGAATGCCTTGTTCGCGGAACATGACCAGAGTGGCGCTGAGTCCCCAGAAACTGCCCATGACGTTGAGGGCCAGCACGGGGCCAAGATAGAAAGCCACGGCTCGGGGCAAGCCTTTGGCGAAGACGCCGCAATAGAGGAAGAAAAAGCCGAGCGGCATGACCACGCTGAAGAAGATAAACATTTTGTTGCGCAGCGCGAGGCTGACGCGCATGCGGGTAAGAACCAGGAAATTTCTCAATCGCGTAGCCTCCTGCCGGTGAGTTCGATGAAGACGTCTTCGAGGGAAGGTGTGGCGATTTCCAGGCTGACCAGTTCGTTGCCGTGGGCTTCGAGGTGTTTCACGATGGAAACGATGGCTTGCGGCGGCCGGTGCGAGTGGATGACATAAGCGTCGCCCACTTCGCGGGCGTCCGCGACGCCGTCAAGATTCTTCAGCGTGCCGTTGGTCTCGGGTTTGGAGAGACGCACTTCGATGCGCGTGGCGCCTCCCGAGCGGGCCTTGAGTTCGCGCGGAGAACCGATGGCGATCAGTTGACCGTGATCGATGATGGCGACGCGGTCGCAGAGGCGTTCGGCTTCTTCGATGTAATGCGTGGTAAGAAGAATGGTTTTTTTCTCGCGGCGGAGTTCTTCGACGATGTCGTAGATTTCGCGGCGGACTTGCGGATCGAGGCCGGCGGTGGGCTCGTCGAGAAAAAGGACTTTGGGATCGTTGACCAGCGCCATGGCCAGCGCGAGGCGCTGTTTTTGTCCGCCGGAGAGCTGGCTGTAGAAAGCGTTGCGCTTTTCTTCGAGGCCGAAGCGTTTGAGAAGCTCTTCGGGATTGCGGCGGCGCTTGTAAAAGCTGGCGAAGAGGCGCAGCGCTTCCATGACGCGGAGTTTGTCCGGCAGGGAAGTGGATTGCAGGGTGGCGCCGATTTCGTGCTTGAGTTCGTTGGGGCTGACTTGCGGATCGAAGCCGCAAACGCTGACGCGGCCGCCGTCGGCATTGCGCAGGCCTTCGAGCACTTCGATGGTGCTGGTTTTGCCCGCGCCGTTGGGGCCGAGCAAGCCGAAGACTTCGCCTTCTTCGACGGCGAAGCTCACACCGCGGACGGCTTGGACTTCGCCGTAGCGCTTGACGAGATTTTCCACCTGCAAAATTGAATTGGTCATTGATGAACAGTACCTGGGCAACCGGTCGTTAAGGATACCGTAGATTTGGCCCGGCGCTGAAATGGGCGTCCCGACGCCGGAGTGCGCGTTCCGCCGCTGCTATCAGTACGCAAGGAACGCGGAGGAGATTACGGGCACTTGGCGGAATTCCACCGGAACGGAACTTTGTTGCTGACCGGGACGTAGGCTCTTGTACACTGCGCAGACTAAAAAGTGAGCTTGCGGCGTGTGCGAGAAATTGTGCGCGTTGACCGGCCAGAAGGTTGCAAGGATGCGAATGGGGAATCGAGTGATGCGGTGGATTAAGAGCGATGTCGGAGTGCTGGTGGTACTGGCGGTGGTGCGGGTTGCGCTGCACACGCTTACGAATGGGCAGTATGGGTTTCATCGAGATGAATTGCAGACGTTGGATGATGCGCGGCATTTGGATTGGGGATTTGTGGCGTATCCACCGGTGACGCCGTTAATTGGGCGGCTGGAATTGATTCTTTTTGGGACTTCGCTGGTGGGCTTTCGATTTTTTGCGGCGGTGGCGGTCAGCGCGGTGATGGTGCTCGCAGGATTGATCACGCGGGAGCTGGGCGGCGGGCGGCGCGAGCAGATGCTCACGGCGATTGCGGTGGGCATTGCGCCGATTTCGCTGGTACAGGGGGCGGTCTTTCAATATGTGTCGTTCGATTATTTGTGGGGCGTGCTGGCGATGTATTTTCTGCTGCGGCTGCTGAAATCGGAAGATGCGCGGTGGTGGGTGGCCATTGGCGCGGTGCTTGGGCTGGGGATGGAAACGCGCTACACCATGGGATTTCTGGCGCTGGGAATTGTGGGCGGTGTTTTGTTGACGCCGGCGCGGCGGTATTTATCGAGCAGGTGGCTTTGGCTGGGCGTGGGTGTTTCCGTGCTGGTGTTTTTGCCGAACCTGATCTGGCAGGCGCAGCACCATTTTATCTCGCTGGATTTTTTGGCGCATATCCACAAACGGGACGTGGGACAGGGACGAGGGCAAGGATTTTTGCTGCAGCAGGCGTGGGTCTGCGTGAACATTTTAACTCTTCCGCTGACGCTTCTGGGTTTGTGGTTCTACCTCGTACGCGAGGAAGGGAAGCGTTACCGGCTACTGGGATGGACGTTTGTGGTGGCGTTTGCGTTGTTCTATCTGGCGCACGCGCGATCGTATTACACCGCGCCGTTGTATCCGATGCTGATCGCGGCGGGCAGCGTGGTGTTCGGAAAATGGGTGCGCGGGCTGCGGCCAGCGTGGGCCAGGCTGGCGCAAGGAGTGCAATGGACGGGATTGGTGCTGGGCGGCGTGATGTTCACGCTGCTGGTGGTGCCGGTGGCGCCGATTGGATCGCGGCTGTGGACGGTGACGAGCAAGCTACACGATCAGTTCCGGGAAGAGATTGGCTGGCGGGAACTGGCGCAAGCGGTGGCGCGAGTGTACAACGCGCTGCCGGCGGAGGAACGCGCGCGGACGGGGGTTCTTACCGGCAATTACGGCGAAGGCGGCGCGCTGAATCTCTACGGGCCGCGATATGGATTGCCACGCGCGATGAGCGGGACGAACTCGTTCTGGTATCGCGGTTACGACCCGCGGCAGCCGCAGACGGTGATACTGGCGGGATTCGATCTCGACGAGGGGCGGGAGCTATTCGAGAGCTGCAGCGTTGCGGAGAAAAATGCGAACCCGTACGGCGTGGTCAACGAGGAGTCCCGGGAGCACCCGGACATTTTGCTGTGCCGGAATCTGAAGAAAACGTGGCCGGAGTTCTGGCAGAGTTTCCGGCGCTTCGGCTGAGTTGTTGACGCCAATGTGGCGTGTGCGAGCGTCAGTATCGGCGCTTGGAGCGCGCCCGAGTTTTGACCTTCCGGGGAATCTTCCTCGTGGGAACCTTCCAGTGGTGCAACTTCATATTGACGCGGCGTTCGGTCATGGCCACCTGTTCGGATTCCAGTAGCTTGCGCTGCAGGCTGGCGTAGGGTTCGCGGATCAGGAGTTTGCCGCCGGCGCCGACCACGCGGTGCCAGGGAATGCCTTTACCTGAGGGTGAGGCGGCCATGGCACGGCCAGCAGTGCGCGCGCCGCCCGGCAGGCGCAAGGCTCGAGCGACATCCCCATAAGTAAGAACCCGCGCGCGCGGAATTCGTTGCACCAGGCGGTAAACGGCATCCCAGGACATCTTTGAAATTTTTCTCCAGCACGCCCGGTCTAGAAAGCGAGAGCCTCCAGGCGGCGGGCGACATGCTAGCCGGGCACGGCGGAGCGAAACAAGAGAAAACCGCCGGGGCGGGGTTCTATAAGTGCGGCTGAAAATCCCGTGAAGGAGAAACAAATGGAACGCAGCAAAAAAAGTGATGAAGGCGCGGGAAGGAAAAGCACTAGATTTGGGCTGCGTTACTAATTGGATGCAACTAAACGGAAATTTCGGCGTCTAATCTTGTAGGCGTAGTGGAAGGCAGTTACACTACGGAGTAGATGACCAGAGCTTGAGGTGACGCGATGGCCTTTATCCGCCAGAAAGGGAATTCGTTCTACCTGGTGCACAATGTGCGCCGCGGTGGAAAGGTGCGCCAGTTGCACCTGGCTCGGCTGGGAGACCGGGCGCTGATTACGGATAAGGTAGTGCGCGAAGTTTCGCGCAAGCATCCGTTTGTGGAGCTGAACTGGAAGGTCTTGCGGGAGCAGTTGAACGGACAGGTGAATCTGGCGGATGCCGATTCGCCCGCGGTACAAAAGCTGGTGTCTACGTTGCGGACGCTGAACATCGATTTGGCGGATTTCTTTCCGCCCGAACTGCAAATTTCCGGATCACCCATCGTGGCGCGGGAGCTGCTGGTGCAAATGCGGCTGCTGCAGTCCACGATCCAGGTCAAACTCGGTGAGTTTGGCCGCGGAGCACGGCGGTTCGGCGGTGTGGCCCCGCTTCGGCAGGGCCGCTAGGAGGCGGTTATGGGTGAAACGATTCTTCCTCTGGATCCAACCAAGCGCAGCAGCGGCACCATGGATTTTCAGTCGTCGCTGCGCGCCAAGATCGTGGGACAAGAAGAAGCAGTGCAGGCGCTGGTGGACATGTTCCAAGTGTTCAGCGCCGGCCTGAGTTCGCCAGGCCGTCCGGTAGGGAACCTGCTCTTTCTCGGGCCAACGGGGTCGGGAAAGACGCGTATCGTGGAAGCGGCTGCCGAAATTCTGTTCGGCGATCCGCGGGCGGTAATCAAAGTGGATTGCGCCGAATTCCAGCATTCGCATGAGATTGCGAAACTGATCGGCTCGCCGCCAGGGTACCTGGGGCACCGGGAGACCCATCCGCTGATTACCCAGGAAACGCTGTCCGCTTCGCATACGGACCATCTCAAGCTGAGCTTCCTGCTGTTCGACGAGATTGAGAAAGCGTCCGACGCGCTCTGGCAATTGCTCCTCGGCATGCTGGATAAAGCGACCTTGACGCTGGGCGACAACCGCAAAGTGGATCTTTCGCATACGGTGATTTTTCTGACCTCCAACCTGGGCGGCGGCGAAATCATGGAGTTGATGACCGGTGGAATCGGCTTCGTTCAGCCGAAGGACATTCCTGCGGCCGGGCTGGACGAGAAAGTGGAACGCACCGCCATGGAAGCGGCGCGCCGGAAGTTTTCGCCGGAGTTCATGAACCGCCTCGATAAAATGGTGGTGTTCCACCCGCTGGGGCGCGACCAACTGCAGGAAGTGCTGGCCATCGAGTTGGGCGAGGTGCAGGAGCGCGTACTGGAGACCGCCAAGGGACAATTCCTGTTCCGCGTGACGGACGCCGGGCGCGACTTTTTGCTGCAGGAAGGCACCGACCAGCGTTACGGCGCACGGCACCTGAAGCGCGCCATCGAGCGGCACGTGGTCTATCCGCTGGCAAATCTCCTGGCTACGGATCAAGTGAACCTCGGCGATCTGGTGCGCATCGATTGGGATGGCCAGCACACCGGGCTTACCTTCGTCCGCGAAGGCGAAGGCGCGCTGGTGACGCCTCCGGCGGAAATGGTGGAAGCGAAAGCGATGGCCACCGAAGTGAGCGGCGGAAAGACCATCGACGTCGAGACCGAAGCGGTGGCCAAGGCCGGGAAGGGCCAGCCCGCGCTGCCCGCGGCGGCGCCAGCGGCGGCACCGCAAGCGAGGAAAAAGACGGATCGCTAGGCATCGTTCACTGTTAAAGGGTTACTTGAGCATGGGAGCGGGCGCGGCGCGGGCTGCGCCCGTTTTTGTCGTTTGGCGGGTGACGGAAACTGTTTCGTTCCTCTCAATTTGGTTGCGAATGAAACAGAGTCTCACGCGATGAGACAGTTTCCAGGACTGCAACATTGCTATGTCGTTGAACCGCGAGCGTTTGCGGATTCCTGCGCGTGAGCGGCGAATGGCCATCTCCATGCATTAAACCAACCGGTGCGCGCCGGTGAGACGCACAGCGTCTAGGGGGCTGGACGCGGAGGAAGACCGATGAAACCCGCCGTTCGTCAACAATTGGATCCAAGCATCCGCAGCACGGACACCCGCGATTTTGAGAGTTCGCTGCGCGCCAAGATCGTTGGGCAGGCCGAGGGTGTGCAGGCGCTGGTGGACATGTACCAGGTGTTCTGCGCCGGGCTGAATTCGCCGGGGCGGCCGGTGGGGAACTTGTTGTTCCTCGGGCCGACCGGGTCGGGCAAGACGCGCATCGTGGAAGCGGCGGCAGAGATTTTGTTCGGCGACCCGCGAGCGGTCATCAAGGTGGATTGCGCCGAGTTTCAGCATTCGCACGAGATTGCCAAGTTGATCGGTTCGCCGCCGGGATATCTGGGGCACCGCGAGACCCATCCGCTGATCACCCAAGAAGCGCTTTCCGCCAGCCACACGGACAAGCTGAAACTCAGCTTCCTGCTCTTCGACGAAATTGAAAAGGCTTCCGACGCCCTCTGGCAATTGCTGCTCGGGATGCTGGACAAGGCGACCTTGACGCTGGGAGACAACCGGCGCGTGGACCTTTCGCAGACGGTTATCTTCCTGACCTCGAACCTGGGCGGCGGAGAAATCACCGAATTGATGAACGGCGGCATGGGCTTCATTCAGCCGAAAGACAAGCCCGCGGCCGGACTGGACGAAAAAGTGGAGCGCACGGCGAAGGAAGCGGCACGCCGGAAGTTCTCGCCGGAATTCATGAATCGTCTCGACAAAGTGGTGGTTTTCCATCCGCTGCGCCGGGAACAACTCGAAGAAGTGCTCAACATTGAATTGCGCCAGGTGCAGCAGCGCGTGCTGGAGACGGCCAAGGGCCAGTTCCTGTTTCGCGTGACGGAACCGGGACGGGAATTCCTGCTGCAGGAAGGCACGGACCAGCGCTACGGAGCGCGGCACTTGAAGCGCGCGATCGAGCGGCACGTGGTGTATCCGCTGGCGAATCTGCTGGCCACCGAGCAAGTGCACCTCGGTGACATGGTGTGCATTGATTGGGGCAAAGAGCAGGATCGCCTGACGTTTGTACGCGAGGGCGAAAACCTGGCGTTGCCGGCGCGCAAGGTGGAACCTGCTGTGCAAGCACGCGCGGCACAGGCGCGGAGCGGCAAAGCCATCGAAGCGCCGACGGCGGCGAGTTCGCCGGAGCCCATGCCGCGCGTGTCTCGTTAGTTTCCAATATTATTTACAGGAGCAGCCCGGGTGCGGCATCGCCCGGGCTTTTTCTTTTCCGGCACGCTCCGGTATAAACTGCTTTTGCAAAACGTTCTGGTGCGTAATGACGGGCACGGAGGCTGTTATGCGAAACAGCGTTAAGCCGGCGGTTGTTTTGGCCGCTTGCTGGTGCGTTCTGGCGCCGGGAGCCGGCGCGCAGCGGAGTCAGTTCAAACCTGGCTGGAATATGTTTTCTCCGCAGCAGGATATCGAGGTCGGAAAGCGCGCTGCGGCGGACGCGCAAAAGCAACTGGTGCTTTGCAATGACCCCAAGATTGACGCGTACCTCAACCAACTCGGCACCCGTCTGGCGTCCAAGCTCCCGACTGGCGGCGTTCCGTATCCCTGGGAATTTCATTGCGTGAACGACAAAGCCATCAACGCGTTCGCTTTGCCGGGCGGGTACGTGTTCGTGAACCGCGGAGCGATCGAAGCCGTGGACAACGAATCGCAGTTGGCGGGAGTTATGGCGCATGAGCTTTCCCACGTCGCGCTCCGCCATGGCACGAACCAGGCCACCAAGGCACATCTGCTCCAGGGCATCCTCGGGTTTGCCGGAGGAATCTTTGGCGACTCCACCAGCGGCACATTGCTGACTGGATTAGGAGTTTTCGCCGCCGGCGGCGTGCTGCTGCGTTATTCAAGGACCGCGGAATCGGAGGCCGACGTGCTGGGAACGCAAGTGCTCGACGATTCCGGCTACGATCCGCGAGCGCTGTCGCAATTCTTCGAAAAGCTTGAGGCGGAGTCCAAAGGGAAGAATCCGCCGGAGTTCTTTTCCGACCACCCGAACCCGGAACATCGCGCCGAGCGGGTCGATGAAGAAATCCAGAGGCTGGGTGGGGTGCCTGCCAACGCCAAGCGCGATTCTGCAGAATTCGAGGCCATCAAGCGCGAAGTGCTAGCATTACCGGTAATCAAAAAGGGCGCGGCGCCGGGCGCCGGAGCCGGGGCGGCGCCGATCGGACCCGTCCCGCCGCCTTCTCGCCATTTCACTGCGTATCAGGGGAAGATTTACACGCTGAAGTATCCGGACAATTGGAAGGAATATCCCGATCAGAGCGGTGGCGCTTCATTCGCTCCCGAGGGCGCGGTGATCGGTACCGGCGGGCAAGGCGGCGTGGCTTACGGGCTGATCGTTGGCGTTGCGAAAACGGAAGCAAGGTCGAGCGATGCGGACGCGCTGGCCAAGGGGACGCAAAAGCTGATCAGTGGATTGCAGCAATCGAATCCCAACATGAAGGTGACGCGGCCGGCGTCTCGAGTGCGCCTGAACAGTCAACTGGGCCTCTCGACCTATCTGAGCAACGATTCGCCGGCCGGCGGGCAGGAAACCGATTGGTTGATCACCATTCTGCGCTCGGAAGGGCTGCTGTATTTTGTTTGCGTGGCGCCGCAATCCGCCTACGGCGATTACGACAAGACCTTCTCTGCGATTCTGGACACTGTGCGATTCTCAAAATAGCTTCCTCGCCGCGGGCCAGGCTCGCGCAGCATTCCGCGTCAGGAGAGTTCTAAAAATGAAAGGGCGTTCCGGTTAGACGGAACGCCCTTTCGCATTAGCCGCTGCAATTGGCGTAGTGGAACTATCTGTCGTCGCCGCCGCCGTCGTTGCCGAAGAGGAACGGCAGAACGGTTGTGCCTTCGCGCCGCACCGCCTGAAGCTGGCTTGGATCGATGCCCAGCGCTTGCAGGATGGAAGCGGCCACCTGCGACGTGAGAACGGGAGTCTTCACGACCCGGCCGCTGAGTCCCGGATTCGAGACGATCAGGCCGACGTTGGTGTCGCCAAAGCTGAAACCGCCATGCTCGGCGTTTTTGGCTTTCGACGTTGTGTAGATCGTGCCGTACACGGGCTGCACCAGGATGTCCGGCGTGCGGCTGTCGTGGAGCGGATCTCGGAACTTGAGCTTGATCTCCGCGCCAGCCAGCACTTCGTCGATGAACAGCGCTTTGGCGTTCGTGTTCAGGTAGTCCGCCACTGCGGCGGTCTTGCTCTGATCCGGAAGCCAAATCAGCGCGATGTCATCGTCCTGGACAAATCCGCAAGGCCCGGTCGCGCAGTTGTTTCCAGCATTATTGACGATGATTCCGTTGGGATTGTTGTTGTCCAGCCCGAAAACCAAGTCCGCGAAATGGCCGGGCTTATTGACCTTCGCGGGATTGATCGGCGATTGGCCATGCTTGGCGCTGACGATGATCAGCGTGGACTCGTAGAGATGCTGATCTTTGAGAGCATCGATCATGCGCCGCAGCGCATCATCGGTCTTCTTCAGCCCGAAGGCCAGCACCGCTGTCGGCGTTCCGGCGCCATCCGTGTAGCCTCCGGGTTGTCCGGTGAACTGCGTGTCGTCGGTGCAAGTCCCGTTGCCGTTGTCGTTTGCCAGCTTCTGCCCGACACTCACTGCCTGGAAGTTCATCCCGAACACCGCCGGAACGCCGTGTGCTGGCTTGCCGTCGTGCGTTAATCCATGAATCTGATTGAGAATAGCCTTTACCTTGAGCTCATCGTTGTTCACGGTGCACACGACGCTGACGGTGTTGTCCAATCCGCCGACGTTGGTAACCTCCGGCGTAAACAGATCGTCCACGCCCTTGCCCGAGGGTCCATTCACCAAATCATAGGCGGGATGCTTGTCCGCCCACGCCGTGCGCCCGCCTGCAGCCTTCACCACTTCGAAGATGGTATTGCTGCGGATAGCGTCATGCGGAAACACCGGAACGCACTTGCCGCTTTCATTGATGCGGCGCGGCAGTTTGCTGGGATCGATAACGTTTTGCGAGACGTTTGCAGCGTTATAGAGGTCGATGCTCTCGTCGAACACCATCATGTTGCCTGGCTGGCCGGTGCACGTCGTGTTGGTAGGATCGAAGAAGGTGCGGTCGTAGCTCACGTCGTAGAACAGCCCGTGGCTGATCGGTGAGCCGCCCGTGACTAGCGCAAGAAGTCCGGGGAAAGAATCGGAGTTTGCGGGCGTCCGTGCGTTCGAGTAGGTGATGCCGTGCTCGGCGAGTTCGTCGAGCGCGGAATTTTCGTGGGTGGCGACGTAATTCGCGACGTCCAAGGCGTGCAGGCCGTCCACGCTGATGAGTAGAACGTGCTTGATCTTGCGTCCTTCGCCCAGGTTATCGTCGTTGGCCCGCGCCGAGGAAGGCAGCGTGCCTCCCAGCAGCAGCAAGCCCAATGTCAATGCCGTCATGCGTTGTTTCACTTAGAGTTCTCCTTTGTCGGATTCCAGATGAGACAGCGTCCCCGAGGCTGGGACGTTATGCGATAAGTGTTACGAGAAGGAAAACGGCAGATGTATTGGCTGTGAAACCCCGCTAGCCAGCGGGCCCGCAAATACGGAATAGCTTTCAGATTCGCTTGATGTTCAGCGAGAGTGGACGGTTTCCGGGCGAGACGGCTCCGCCGCGCTCTCCGATTCCGCGAGTGCGCGCTGCTGGTAGACCGCTTCGGCGCGCCGCAAGCCTTCGGCGATGCTTCCACAAATGTTTTCGGCGCCCACATGCCGCTCGAACTCCGCCTGCTTCATCAGCGCAGAGGGTTGCTCGCGCGCTCCGCACAATAGCAGCGAACGCCCGGAATCGTGCAACGTGTCGGCCAGGTCGCGGATGGCGCCAAGACCGGTGGCATCGATCGCCGTCATGTTACGCAGCCGGAGAATCACAATGGGTGGCAGAGCGTCGATTTGACGCAGGATTTCCGCGAACTTATCGGTTGCGCCAAAAAGAAAAGGCCCGTGAATGCGAAACACTGCCGCATAATCCGGGATGTCCTTGCCTTGCAAGACGTGCACCCGGCTGTCCTCGACGTAGTCGCGGGTCACGCGCGTGACCGTGGTGGTGTTCGACACCTTGCGGATGAACATCAGCGCCGCAAGCACCATGCCGACTTCCACGGCGAACGTCAGATCGGTGACCACCGTCAGCGTCATGGTAATCAGCCAGACCGCGATGTCCGCCTTCGACAGCTTCAGAATCTCCGGGATTTCGCTCCACTCTCCCATGTTATACGCCACGATCACCAGGATGGCCGCCAGCGCCGCCAGCGGCACATTCTTAACCAGCGGCGCCGCGAACAGCACAATCGCCAGCAGCGTGAGCGCGTGAATGATTCCGGCGACCGGCGTTTTGGCTCCGGCGCGAACGTTTGTAGCCGTACGCGCGATCGCACCCGTCGCCGGCAACCCGCCAAAGAGTGGCGACACGATGTTGGCTATGCCTTGCGCCACCAGTTCGACGTTGGGATTGTGTTTGTCCTTGCTCATGCGATCGGCAACCACCGCCGACATCAAAGACTCAATCGCGCCGAGCATGGCGATGGTGAAGGCGGGAGAGAAGAGTTGGCGCAGAACCTCGTAGCGCAAGGTCGGCACCGCGAACTTCGGAAATCCCACAGGTATTCCGCCAAAACGCGTTCCGATCGTTTCCAGAGACAGATGGAAGAGCGCCACCGCTGCCGTAGCTCCAAACGTCACCAGGATGGCGCCCGGAATTTTCTTCGCGTACTTCAAGCAGAAGACCATCACCGCCAGCGCGATCAGCGAAAGCAGCGTCGCGGGAATCGAAATGCTATGCCACGCCTCTGCGTAAGCCTTCATGCGATGAAAGAAATCGCCCGGCACATGATCCATGCGCAGTCCGAAGAAGTCGCGGATTTGCGTGCTGACGATCAGAATGGCAATTCCGTTGGTAAAGCCGATAACCACCGGGCGCGGAAAATATTTGACCGCGCTGCCCAATCCGGTCACGCCAAGCAATACCAGCAGCACGCCCGCCATCATCGTGCAGGTCAGCAGACCGTCGATTCCGTACTTCGCAATGATGCCAGCCACCACCACCACGAATGCTCCGGTCGGGCCGCCAATCTGCGTTTTCGAACCGCCCAGCGCGGAGATGATGAATCCCGTGACGATGGCGCAGTACAAGCCCGCCTGCGGCGGCACACCCGACGAAATCGCAAACGCCATGGCCAGTGGCAGCGCCACCAGCCCAACGGTAACTCCGGCAATCAAATCGGAAATGAATTTGTGGCGGTCATAGTCGCGCAGGAGCAGAACTGACTTCGGCATCCATGCGGCGAAGGCGGGTGTCATGTCGTTTCAACCGGATCCGGCGAAAACTTCTCGTCTTCCAGAATAGCAGGCCCCGCGCGGCGCGGTCTCCGGCAACGCGGGCCGTGTGCCCGGAAAAGAATCAGGCAGAGGCACTGCGATTCGCGGTGTTTCGTTTTAGTCGGCAGCTTCGCTGCGCGGTGCGGAGGGCTTCCAGCGCAGCACCGGCTTGCGCGCCGCGCCAACTTCGTCCAGTCGGCGCACCCGCGTGGTGTGCGGCGCAGATTTGACGATCTCGGGAGTCTTGGCTGCTTCATCCGCAATCGCACGCATCGCGTCGATAAAGAGATCGCACTCTTCTCTGGACTCCGACTCTGTGGGCTCGATCATGAGCGCCCCTGGAACAATCAGCGGAAACGCCGTCGTGTACGGATGAAAGCCGTAGTCGATCAGCCGCTTGGCGATGTCCATCGTGCTGACGCCGTTTTTCTTCTGCACTGCGTCGCTGAACACCACTTCATGCATCGAAGGCAGCGAGTACGGCAAATCGTAGACGCCTTCCAGATGCTTGCGGATATAATTCGCGTTGAGCACCGCGTCTTCCGTCGCCTGCCGCACTCCTGGTCCATACGCCAGGATGTACGCGAGCGCGCGAACCAGCACGCCGAAATTTCCGCTGAACGCTTTCACTCTGCCAATCGAATCCGGCCGCACCGATTCCAGCGCCAGCCGCCCGCTCTCTTTCTCCACCAGAATCGGAACCGGGCGATACGGCTCCAGAATCTTCTTCATCGCCACCGGGCCCGCGCCCGGCCCGCCACCGCCGTGCGGCGTCGAAAAGGTTTTGTGCAGGTTCAAGTGCATCACGTCCACGCCGAGATCGCCGGGCCGCGTGATGCCGGTCAGCGCATTCATGTTTGCGCCGTCCATGTACAGCAAAGCGCCCTTGGCGTGCAAAATTTCCGCGATCTCCGGAATGCGCTGCTCGAAAATGCCCAACGTCGAAGGATTCGTAATCATCAGCGCGGCAACGTCTTCGGTCACCTGGTCACGCAGCTCGTCCACATCGATCTGCCCGTGCGATTCGGACTTGATGTTTTCGACGTCGTAGCCGGCAATCACCGCCGTCGCCGGATTCGTGCCGTGAGCGGAATCCGGAATCAGCACTTTCTTGCGTGCATTCCCCTGCTTCTCGAGGTACGCGCGGATCAGCAGCAGGCCCGTCAATTCGCCTTGCGCGCCCGCCGCCGGTTGCAGCGTAATCGCATCCATCCCGGTAATTTCGAGCAGGCATTGCTCCAGCAGCCGCAAAATCTTCAGGCAGCCTTGCGAAAGCTCCTGCGGCTGGTAAGGATGCTCGGTGGCGATGCCCTCAAGCCGCGCCACAAACTCATTCACGCGCGGATTGTATTTCATGGTGCACGATCCCAGCGGATACATGCCCAGATCGATCGCGTAGTTCCAGGTGGAAAGCCGCGTGAAATGGCGGATCACTTCGATCTCGCTGACTTCCGGAAAACCCTCGACGCCTTCGCGCCGATAGCTCGCTCCCAGCGCCTTCGCGGGATCGACCGCCGGCACGTCCAGCGGCGGCAATTCGAACGCGCGCTTTCCCGGCGACGACTTCTCGAAGATCAGCCCTTCGTTCTGACTGGTGTTGCGCGTTGCTTTTTTGATGCGCGAGTTCATCAGTGTCCCGAAATCTCTCTCTCAGACTGGCTGTTCCAATACTTTGCGAAGCGCCCCGGCAAATCGGTCGATCTCCGCCCGGCTCGTGGTTTCCGTCACGCACACCAGCGCGTGCTTGGTCAATTCCGGATACGGCGTGCCCAGCGCCAGCGGCCCGATAATCTTCTCCCGCAAAAGCGCCGCATTCACCATCTTCACCGACCGCGGAAATTCCACTGTGAACTCATTGAAAAATGGCGCCGCAAACTTCCGCCGGACACCCGGAATCTGCTCCAACTGCACCAGCGCGTACTGCGCCTTGGCAACATTCTGCTGCGCCATCTCCCGCAATCCTTCTTTTCCGAGCAGCGTCAGATGCACCGTCGCCGCCAGCGCGCAAAGCGCCTGGTTCGTGCAAATATTCGAAGTAGCCTTTTCGCGCCGAATGTGTTGCTCGCGCGTCGCCAGCGTCAGCACGAAGCCCCGCTTGCCTTCCGAATCCGTGGTCTGCCCCGTCAAACGCCCCGGCATCTGCCGCACAAACTTATCCTTCGACGCGATGACGCCCGCGAACGGCCCACCGTAACTCGGCGCCAATCCAAAACTCTGCGCTTCCATCGCCACGATGTCCGCTTCCGCCGGCGCCTTGACCATTCCCAGCGAAACGCCTTCCGCAATGGCCACCACCAGCATCGCCCCCGCCGCGTGCGCCGGGCCCGCCAATTCGGAAACCTGCTCCAGCACACCAAAAAAGTTCGGCGACTGCACCACCACCGCGGCAACATCGTCTTTCAAGTTCGCCTGCAGCGCCTTCCGATCGATCGTTCCATCCGCCGCATACCCAATCTCTTCCACGCGCAGTCCTGAATTTTTCGCGTAGGTCTTCAGCACGTCCCGGTATTCTGGATGCACCGAACGCGCCACCAGCACGCCGCGCCGCCCGGTGAGCCGCTCCGCCATCAGCACTGCTTCCGTCGTCGCCGTCGAGCCGTCATACATCGACGCGTTCGCAACTTCCTGCCCGGTAAGTTGGCACATCAACGTCTGAAATTCGAAAATGGCTTGCAGCGTGCCCTGCGTAATCTCCGCCTGATACGGCGTATACGACGTCAGAAACTCGCCGCGCTGAATGATCGCGTCGGTAACCACCGACCGCAGGTGATTGTAAACGCCAGCCCCAAGAAAGCTCGTGTAGCCGCTGGAATTCTCGCCCGCGCGATCCTTGAAATATTGAATGACTTCCGTCTCAGAAAAAGGCCCAGGAAGTTTCAGCGCCTGCTTCAGCCGGTAGCGCTCCGGAATGCTAGAAAAAAGTTCCTCGATGGACTTCGCGCCGATCGCCGCCAGCATCTCCTGCCGCTCCGCCGGACTCTTCGGGAGATAGCGCATCAGGCGGAAGCTTCCTTGCTCTTATCGGCGATGTACGCGTCGTAAGCCGCAGCATCCATCAGGCTTTTCACGTCCGCAGGATTCGCCAGGCGTATCTTGATCAGCCACGCCGCCCCGTGCGGATCCGTATTGATTTTCTCCGGCGTATTGTGCAAATCGCCGTTCACTTCCAGCACTTCACCGGAAGCCGGCGCGTAAATCTCGCTCACCGCTTTCACCGATTCCACCGTGCCAAAAGATTTTCCCGCTTCAATCTTCGCGCCAGGCTTCGGCAGTTCCACGAACACCACATCCCCCAGCTCGTGCTGCGCGTAATCGGTAATTCCGATCGTGGCCACGTCGCCCTTCACGTCCACCCACTCATGTTCCTTCGTGTAGCGATACTGCGCCGGATACGCCATCGAACCACCTCTCTCGATTTGCGCTAATGCGCCGAAATATTCAGTGCGGTCGCTTTGTGAGCGCGCTTGTAAAACGGCGTCGCCACCACCTGCGCTTTGTACCGCTGCCCGCGAATCTCCACGTAAATCGCCGTGCCGATCGCCGCCATCGCCGGCGGAACATACGCCAAAGCAATATTCTTCCCCAAAGTCGGCGACGGTGAACCGCTGGTGATCACGCCCACGCGCGCCCCCGCTTCGTTGCAGCAGCAATACTCGTCGCGCGCGATCCCGCGGTCGATCATTTCCAGGCCCACCAGTGTCCGCGTCAGTCCTGCGACTTTCGCCCGCTCGAGTCCCGCGCGCCCCACAAAATCGCCTTTGTCCATCTTGCAGTAGCGCTCCAGCCCCGCTTCCCACACATTGATCTTGTCGCTGATTTCGTGCCCGTAAAGCGCCATCTTCGATTCCAGCCGCAGCGTATTCCGCGCGCCCAGTCCGCAGGGAACAATGCCAAACTCCCATCCCGCTTCCATCACCTTGTTCCAAACCATTTCGCCCGTCTTCACATCCGACGGCACGTAAATCTCAAATCCATCTTCTCCCGTATATCCCGTTCGCGCGATCAGCGTATTCTTGAGCCCGCAAACCGTCCCGTGCGTAAACCAGTAGTTCTTGATCCCGTTCAAATCCGCATCCGTCAGCTTTTGCAGCACCTCCACAGCTTTCGGACCCTGAATCGCCAACTGCGTGTAAGCGTCGCTCAACTCCTCGACCTGGCAATCAAATCCTTCCGTGTTCTTGCGCACCCACGCGATATCTTTCTCCCGCGTCCCCGCATTGATCACCAGCAGAAAATCATCCTCGCCCAGCCGGTGCACGATCACGTCGTCCACAAACGTGCCTTCCGGATACAGCATCGCCGAATAGTGCGCCTGCCCGATCGCCAGCTTCGCGGCATCGTTCATGCTCAGGTGCTGCACCGCGGCCAGCGCTCCGCCCGGTACCTGCCCGGTGTGGATGCGAATATCCCCCATGTGGCTCACGTCGAAAACGCCCACGCTGGACCGCACCGCTTTGTGCTCCGCCACCAGCCCGCCGCTTTTCGGATATTCGACCGGCATGTCCCATCCGCCGAAGTTCACCATCTTCGCACCCAGCCGGCGGTGCATGGCGTTCAACGCGGTCTTTCGCAACACAGGTGTGGCGGGAGTTGTGACGGATTCCATTTCCGTTTTCTCAGCGCGGAAATTCATACTAGCACGCGCTCCAGAACCCGTCAAAGACGCCCACCGCACGCCGCTCGGTCAGCTTGCAAAGCCACAGCGGCTCTATTGACATCCAGTCTTGAGAGCCGGTTACCAACTAGCTGTCATCCCGAACCCCCGCGGTTTTGGCGGGGTGAGGGATCTGCTTTTCGCTTTCCAAGCTCCAATTGCGAGGATGTCAACAGGGCCCACCAGATCCTTTTGTCCCGCCCTTTCCCCCGCAAAGAAAAGTGATACTTTCCGGCCCCGGTCGTCGTATACGTCCATAGAATCGCTGACCCTGTGGCTCCTCGCGATAGGCGTGAACGTGCAACGCTGGAACGAGCGGCCCAGCCGCGCGCAAGAACAACAATGAAAGCCGCCGTCTTTACAACATACGGCCCTCCGGACGTGGTCCAAATCACCGACGTCGAAAAGCCCGTTCCTAAAGACCACGAAGTTTTGATAAAAGTCCGCGCGGCTTCCGTCAATCCCCTGGACTGGCACTTCGTGCGAGGTCAGCCGCGCGTCTTTCGCCTGGCGGTCGGCCTACGCAAGCCAAAGGTCACGCGGCTCGGTGTGGATCTGGCCGGCCAGGTCGAGGCCGTCGGCAGCAACGTAACGCAATTCAAGCCTGCAGACGAGGTCTTCGGCTGTGCCCGTGGGGCCATTGCCGAGTATGTCTGCGCCATGGAAGAAAAATTGGCGCTGAAGCCAGCCAACCTGTCGTTCGAGGAAGCAGCATCTGTACCAGTGGCGGCCCTCTCCGCCCTTCAGGGCCTTCGCGATAAGGGACGCATCCAGCGCGGCCAGCAGGTTCAACCCCAGGTTCCACTCAGGGTTCTGATCGACGGCGCTTCCGGCGGTGTCGGCACCTTTGCCGTCCAGATCGCCAAATCCTTCGGCGCCGAAGTCACCGCCGTATGCAGCACCAGGAACGTGGACCAGGCGCGATCCATTGGCGCAACCCACGTCATCGACTACACCCGGCAAGATTTCACGCACGGTGCCCAGCGCTACGACCTGATTCTCGCCGCCAACGCCTATCATTCCAGTTTCGATTACCGCCGCGCCCTCGCTCCGGACGGAATTTACGTCATGGTCGGCGGCGGCGCGGCTCAAATGCTTCAAGGCATCTTATTGGGACCATTACTCTCACTGCTCGGCAGCAAAAAGCTGTGTTTCGTCTCTGCGAAAGTAACCAACAAGGATTTGCTTATTCTCAAAGATCTTCTCGAAGCCGGCAAAGTCGTCCCCATCATCGACAAACGCTACCCATTAAGCGCCACAGCCGAAGCCCTCCTTTACCTCGAACAAGGCCACGCCCAAGGCAAAGTCGTAATCACCGTTGACCCTGCCAGTCCTTCCCGCCGCTAATTCCAGCCAACTCGCCTTCCCACACCCGGCAGCGTTTATTAGGACCTGGACCCAGACTACATTGAAATGGGGAATTAGTTGTCCGAACGCCATTCGCCTTCAGGTGTTATAAGCGAATTATTCCGAAGACGGAACCAACCGCAATTCAACGTACTCAAGTCCGTTTTCGGAGATAGTAGAAATGTTCCTGAATTCCATTATTGAAGCCTTATCGTAGTGGATTTCGATTAAATGAGGTTTACTCCAAACGATCGCTCCCTTGGTCAGCTCATCTGCAAAGAAAAGTCTCGTCGTTGCGTCGGTCCGGATAGTTCTGCCTTTACGAACAACGTAAACGGACCAGAAAACACCTCCGAGTGCCCCACCGGAAATGTCCTCGACCAGGACGGCATCAAGTTTGCCATCCGGTGAGTTAACTCGTGCGGCTTCAGCGAAGTCACCGCTCCTCGCGGCCGTAAGAGCTTTCGACACCAAAGTGTGACTGAAGATTCCGACGCCGATCCCCAACACAAAAATAAGGAATGCTGTTGCGAGCTTCTTAAGTAGTGGCCTGCGCATAGGTCGACTTCATCACTGAACTGAAATACCGGCAATAGTACTGTCCCGGCAGAGGCGGTTAACTAAAAGCGTTCGCGCATGCACTTGATGAGTCGGCTTGCCGGAGAAGTTCCGATTGTCAGGTGAGATTCCCGGGTTGCCTAGCAGCCTGCCCCGACAGCCTGTCGGTCAAAATCGGTGTGGTATACTACTCCCGTAAAGAAGTGCGCCTCGCGTCCTGCGAGCCCGCCCTCTAAATCCTGAAATCCCAAATCTTTCTCGAATGGAGACTTCCATGTCCACGAATAGCTCTACTCATCCGTCTACCGGTCCGTCCACAAAGGAAACTAACCGTCAACGAAGCCCTCGATCCGACAACCGCGCATCCACCTGTTGCACTTTCACCTTCGCCGACGGCCGCCAATGCCGCATCCCGCGCCGCCAAGGCCATCCGTACCTCTGCGTCTTCCACGCCAAAAAAGAAGCCCGATCCCTCGCCGGAGAACAAGCCGGCCGCGACATCGCCAGCTTCCTCTCCGGCGACTACATCTCCGCCTGCGACGTAGCCTCCGCTCTCGCTCGCCTCTTCTCCGCCGTAGCCCAAGGCCACATCAAACCCAAAACCGCCGCCACTCTCGCCTACCTGGGCCAAACCCTCGTACAAACCGTCAAACTAGCCGAACACGAATACGCCAACGCCTTCGGCTCCAACGCCTGGCGCGACGCTATCCGCTCCTCCTTCGCCCCTCCACCCTCCCGCCCCGCACCGGCAAAATGTAGTGGCGAATCTTTAGATTCGTCACCCTCAACCGCGCCGCGCGCCAACACCACCCAACCCAAAACCACAGCCAACCCGATAACTCCGCTCCCTTCCACACCCCGCGCCTTTGCGGAAATCATCTCGCAATCCGCCAAGTCCGCCGCAACCCCTGGCCCTCCGAACCCGGGAACGCCAATCTCCCGATTGGCGCCCCCAACTCCACCTCCCTCCAGCAACGCAACCCCTGCCCAGCCCTCCGATAAAACCACTACCCCGGCAACTCCCAACGCCCCTCAAAGCCCCAGTACGCCGCCAACGCCACCACCAAACCCAACGCCCGACCGCCAACAAAAGGGCCAGCTATGCACATTCAGAATGAACGGAACAGAAGTAACCGGATACCTACGAGAAGGCTAAGAACCCCTCCTGTAACCCCTTTAGAATGAACACTTACAAATCTGTATCAAAACAAAGGACTTTAACCACCTTTAGAATCAACACTTACACAAAATACGGGGGGAGGTCGTCCTTGGCAAGGGCTGCGTCCTTACATCATTACGTCGTTACCTCCTTACTTCACGCTGCTCGCTCCTTGCCGCCGCCACATTCCCTCAGGTACATTCTTCCCGGAGGCGCCTTATGCAAGGTCCCACCGTCTGCCAGCAGTGCGATAAAACCGAGCAATACTGCCACTGCGACAAGTACTGCACCATTTGCCAGGGGCAGAACGACGTGCACCTATGCACCGACGGCCTCTACTATTGTCCCGATTGCCGCGAGGCTTGCGACGTGGCGCTCGCCGAGAGCCGTGGCCACTGAACCCCATACCATCGAACTCACCGTTGATTCAGACGCGCGCCTGGCCGCCGGAGCGGGCGGCGCTGCGCGCTATCTCGCCGATGCCGCCGGTCTGTCTCGCGAAGCCAGCGGGCAATGGCGAGAAGCCGCCGTCGCCGCATGTCTCGAAGCCTTCGAATGCCTCACTCCCGAACATCCGCACCTTCGTGTCGTTTGCGCGCGCTTCGCGGATCGCCTCGAGATCGCTCTCACTCACAACGGGGACTGCGCCCCAGCCGTAGGTCTCGATTCCATCGCCGGTTTCCTCGCTGCCCCGGTGGAGGGTGGCGCCCCGCGAAGCATCCTCGCGGGCGTCGACCGCGTGCAATACGACGCGCGCACCGGCGAAGCCGTCACGCGGCTGACAAAATACCTCGGCCATCGCTCCGCGAATGCCCAGAATTGGGTCTAAGCGCGTCCCATTTGCGCGAGGGCACAGCTTCAGCCGTACCCGCAACTCCAACTGTAGAGGCCGTCCTTTTAGGGCGGCCGGAGCCTCGCCTGCGGTCATTTCTTCATGCGTCAGCCAGGCTCAGGATGATGATTGCCCGCAAAATAAAAACCGGCCGGACGCGCGAAGCGTCCGGCCGGTTTTAAATGCCCGATTCTAAATGTGTCGCTACGAAGCTACATCTTCACCGCGAAGCTGTTGCTCTGGATGAGCTTGGCGATCTGCTCGTCGCTCACGTTCATGCGCACGCTCAGCCGGTCGCCGGCCGGCGAGACTTTCGCCGAATCCAGCATCGTCGCCATGTCCGGATTCTCCTTGCCCGCCTGATAGCGCTTGTACAGCAATCCTGCTTGCAGCAGTTGCGCCATGGTGTTGGCGTCCTCGGTCGAGCCGCAGACAATCTGCACTTTGGCCTCCACGCCGTTGCTCACCTCCACGTTGATGATTCCGTTCTTCAGCCGCGTCACCAGCTTGGCCGCTTCCGGAAACTGCTCCATTTCCGGCGCCAGTTGCCGCACCGCCAGCCGCGTGTACGCCGCGTTCAGCACCAGCCACACCGTGCTTCCGGTGTTGGCTTCATTGATCAACGGGAAAACCGTTTCGTTGTACAGCAATCCTTGTTCGCCGCCAAAGCGGATCTCGATCATCTTGTCGATTTTCGAGCGGCTTCCAAACGCCGCCTTGTTGGAATCGAAGAAAACGAAAAACAAATCATTCGCTCCCGAGCCGGAGCCAAAAGGAAACAACGTGTAGCCCCGCGTCTTGAAGGTCGGCAGCTTCTGTTGCTTGAAGTAGCGTTCCACTGCATCTGGATTGAAGCTCCCCAGCGCCACCCCGATGATTTCCTCTCCCGTTGGCACCGCGGAAGATCCCGCGGCGGATTGCTTGGCGTCCATGTCGTCCGCTACCAGGCCCCAGGCGAGTTCTTCCACTTGCGAATTCGGGTCCAGTCCCGCGGCAGCCAGAAACTTCTCGAATTCCTTGAAGCGCTGCGGCAACACTTGCTGCTGCAGTTGCCCAAACCATTTCAGCGAGCGCGCCTTCTTCATGTCCGCGTAGCCGAATTCGCCGACTTCTTTGGGAAACAGCGCGATGGTATCCGGTCCCAGCCGGGCACTGGCGGGTTTCGGGAGCGCCAGCGTCACGGTTACCAGCAGGGCCGCCGTCCCAATGCCGCGGAGGGCTCTCCAGGCGCCAGCCGAGCCGCCATTTGCTTTGCTTCTCATGAGGTTTCGCTCCTTTTCCAATCGCCTGTTCAATCTCTTGATAATCAATTCCAGGTTACACGCTCTTCGCGCGCGGCGCTGCGTTCAATCGCGCTCGAAGGGCCTGCACCTTTGCGCGCAACGCGGCTACGTAAGTCGCGTCCGTAATCCCGTCGAGGTTGATCTCGACGTTTGCCAGTGCCCCCTGAGCCCCCGCGCTGGCGATAAGCCGGGCTACCTGCAAGTCTGAACCCATGGATGCCGCCGCGATAGTCTCAAGTTGTACCAATCGTTCAAAGACCGCAACTGCCCGCCCGGCCACTTCCAACGGTATTTCCGCGGCACCTTTGGTCGCCGCCTGGATCGCCGCCTCGCGCTGGCTCGTCTCCGCGGCGTCGCCGTGCGGCAGCTTGAACGCCGCCATCACCAAGTCAAACGCCGCCGCGTCCCGGTCGATCGCCGATGCCAATTCGTCTGTGGCCAGCCGCAGCGCGTCCAGTTCCTCGGAAAGTTTGTCGACATGCGCCGCTTGCGATTTTTTCTTCCGCGAAAGTCCCGCAACCATTTGCCCCAGCGCCGCAGCCAGCGCTCCCGCAAATGCCGACGCGCTCCCGCCGCCAGGCGTAGCCGTAGGCGCAGCCACCGCCTCCAGAAACGGCCGCGCCAGCGACGCCAGCTTGCCGTCCTTCGCTTCCATCGGCGCGCCGCTCAGGGCTGCCGCCAGCTTGTTCTCAAATACTTGCGCCGGCGAGAAATTCTCCAGTTGCAGAAAAAAATCCGCCGCCATCTCGATGGCTTTTTTCGGCACCAGCCCCACGATTTCGCTGCCCACCGGCACGACGCCGTACCGCTCCGCCTCCCGCTTCACCATCTCGTACACCCGGTGCATGGGCGTCTGCTCGAAGTCCGTCAAATTGATCGACACCTGCGCCAGGCTGCGCGCTTTCAACTCCACGCCCATCGATTTCACGTACCGCAAGCCGCCCGACGAAAAACGAATCGCTTTCGCAATCTTGTTGGCGATGCCCACGTCCGCCGTATTCAAGTTCACGTTGTATGCAATCAGAAATTTCCGCGCTCCCACCACCGTCACGCCCGCGGTCGGATGCACTTTCGGATCGCCCACATCCGGCTGGCGGTCCGGATTTTTCTTCATTTCCTCGCGCAGTCCCTCGAATTGCCCGCGCCGCACATTCTCGAGATTCACGCGTTCCGGCCGCATCGCCGCCGCTTCATAGAAAAATATGGGAATACGGTGGCGCTTCCAGATTTCCTGGCCCACTCGCCTTGCCAAAGCCACGCAGTCTTCGAGCGTTACGCCTTCGATCGGAATGAACGGCACCACATCGGTCGCGCCCGCGCGTGGATGCGCCCCCGCGTGCTTCGTCATGTCGATCAGCTCCATCGCTTTGCCCGCGCCCAGCACCGCCGCTTCCGCGACGGCTTCCGGCTCGCCGGCCAGCGTCACCACGCTGCGGTGGTGGTCCGCGTCCATCTCGCGGTCGAGCACGTACACGCCCGGCACGCTGCTCATCGCCGCGATGATGGCTTCCACTTTCGCGGGGTCGCGCCCTTCGGAAAAATTCGGAACGCACTCGATTAGTCTTTTCATCTCCACCCGTAGCGCCAGGCTTTAGCCTCGCGTCTTTAGCCTTTGCTGCAACGCCTCAAACTCGCGAATAAATCACCGCGCCACGCTTCATGGTCATCCAGCAGGTGTTCACTCCAAAATAGTAGGGAATTTCGCGGTAGTCTTCCACTTCGAAGACCGCCAGGTCCGCCTGTTTGCCAACTTCCAGCGATCCGATGCGCTTCTCGCGCCGCAAAGAATATGCCGCGTTGATCGTCGCCGCGGCAATCGCTTCCGCCGGAGTCATGCGCAATTGCGTGCACGCCAGCGACAAGATCATCGGCATACTCACCGTTGGACTTGTCCCCGGATTGTAGTCCGTCGCCAGCGACACAATCGCGCCCGCATCAATCAGCGCCCGCACCGGAGCATAGCGCTGCAGTCCCAAGTGAAAATCGCATCCCGGCAGCAACCCCGCCACCGTTTTCGATTTGCCCAGCGCGCGAATGTCCGCGCGATTTATTTTTTCCAAATGATCGCAACTAGCTGCACCAAGTTTCACCGCAAGCTGCGTCGCGCCGGTACGCGAGAGTTGCTCCGCATGCACGCGCGGCGCCAGCCCGTGCCGCAACCCCGCTTCCAGCACCTGCCGCGACTGCGCCACCGTGAACGCTCCGCGATCGCAGAACACGTCGCAGAATTCTGCCAGCCGCGCGGCGGCAACTTCCGGGATCAGCTGCTCGGTCAGCAACCGCACGTAAAGTTCCGCGCCAGCGCTGCGCTTGCAAAATTCCGCCGGCACCACATGCGCGCCCAAGAATGTCGACACAATCTCCAGCGGCTGCTCGCGCCCGAGTTCCTCGTGCAGCCGCAAAATCTTCAGCTCGCTCGCCGCGTCCAGTCCGTAGCCGCTCTTCGCTTCAATCGTCGTGGTTCCGTGCGCGGCAAATTCCTTCAGCGCCGCTTTAGCCCGAGCCTTCAACGCTTCGCCCGTAGCCGCGCGCAACTTCTTCACCGAATTCAGAATCCCGCCGCCCTTGCGCGCAATCTCTTCATAACTCGCGCCCAGAATCTTCAGCTCGTATTCTTCCGCGCGGCTCGCCGCATGAATCAGGTGCGTATGCGCATCCACAAATCCCGGCAGCAGCACCCGCCCGCCAACATCCAGCTTCTCCGCCGCCCGAGCTTCCGGCAGCGCTTCAATCTTCGCGCGCGTGTCCACCGCCGCGATCAAACCATCGCGCACCAACAGCGCGCCATCGCGAATCACGCCAACTCTGGAAAGGGAAGCGCCACGCCGCGCACCGCTCCCGCGCAACGTCAGCAACTGCGAAGCTCCAATAATCAGCAGGGAATTCGCCAAGGCCTGACTATTATGCCTTGTGCGTCACACGTTGTCAGTCTTACTCGCTGGAGCGCCCAACACGTGCGCCTACAACATCGGCACTTTGACGTTGTTCTTCTTCGCAAACGCAATTGCATCCGGGTAACCCGCATCCACATGCCGCACCACGCCCATCCCCGGATCATTGGTCAGCACCCGCTCGATTCGCGCCGCCATTTCTTTCGTGCCGTCGGCCACGGTCACTTGTCCGGCGTGTTGCGAATACCCAATTCCTACGCCGCCGCCGTTATGAATCGAAACCCATGACGCTCCGCTCGCGGTATTTACCAGCGCATTCAACAGCGCCCAGTCCGCCACCGCGTCCGATCCATCCCGCATCGATTCCGTCTCGCGAAACGGCGAAGCCACCGACCCGCAATCCAGATGATCGCGCCCAATCACAATCGGCGCTCTCAATTCGCCCTTGGCCACCAGATCGTTCAGCGCCAGCCCAAACTTATCGCGCTCGCCGTAGCCCAGCCAGCAAATCCGCGCCGGCAATCCCTGGAACCTCACGCGCTTCTGCGCCAGCTTGATCCAGCGGCTCAAATGCTCGTTCTGCGGAAACATCTCCAGCACCAGCTGATCCGTGCGCGCAATATCGGACGCTTCGCCGGAAAGCGCCGCCCAGCGGAATGGTCCTTTGCCTTCGCAGAACAACGGCCGGATATACGCGGGCACAAATCCCGGAAAATCGTAGGCGTTCTTCACGCCCTGCTGAAACGCAAACGTGCGAATATTATTTCCGTAATCGAAAGTCACCGCGCCGAGCTTCTGCAAATCCAGCATGCCCTGCACATGCTCGGCCATTGCCGCCATCGAGCGCTTTTTGTACTCCTCCGCATCGCGCTTGCGCAGTTCGACTGCCGCTTCCAGCGTCATCCCATTCGGTACATAGCCATCGAGAGGGTCATGCGCGCTGGTCTGATCGGTGAGCAAATCCGGCACCACGCCGCGTTTGGCCAGTTCCGGAATCACGTCCGCGCAATTTCCCACCAGCCCGACGGAAGTCGCTTCGCCCTTGCGCACCGCATTCTTCAGAATGCGCAGCGCTTCATCGAGCGACGTCACCATCACGTCGCAATATCCCGTCTTCAAGCGCTTCTTGATGCGCTCCGGATCGACGTCAATGCCCAGAAACGCCGCGCCATTCATGGTCGCTGCCAGCGGCTGCGCTCCACCCATCCCGCCCATGCCGCCGGTCACCACCAATTTCCCGCTCAGGTTCCCGCCAAAATGTTTTGCCGCCGCCGCGGCAAACGTCTCGTACGTTCCCTGCAAAATTCCCTGCGTGCCGATGTAAATCCAACTTCCCGCGGTCATCTGCCCGTACATCATCAATCCCGCGCGGTCGAGTTCATGAAACTTGTCCCAATTGCTCCAATGCCCCACGAGATTGGAATTGCAAAGCAACACGCGCGGCGCATACTCATGCGTCCGAAAAATCCCCACCGGCTTCCCCGACTGCACCAGTAGCGTCTCGTCGCCAGCCAATTCCTTCAGCGAACGCACGATGGCATGAAAGCATTCCCAATTCCGCGCCGCTTTCCCCGTTCCGCCGTACACCACCAAATCTTCCGGCTTCTCCGCCACTTCCGGATCGAGATTATTCATCAACATGCGCAGCGCCGCTTCCTGCTGCCAGCCTTTGCAGGAAATCGTCGTCCCCCGCGCCGCGCGAAACGGCCCTTTCGATAGTGCTGTTTCGCTCAATGTGCGGCTCACACTCATTGCCTTCGTTCTCCGCCGCTCATCTTAACGCAGCATCATTCTGATTGCACTGCACTCGCGTTCTCCGTATTCTTCCGCGCATGGAGACTCGCTCATGAAGAGATTCTGGTGGTTCGCCAGCGCAACCATCCTCGTCGCAGCACTTTTCTGTATTGCCGTCCGCTCCAACGCTCATCCCGCTGCCAGTGCCAACGCGCGTGCGGCCGCCGAATCGTCCGCCGCCACAATCGAACGCGGCCGCTACCTTGTCCAACAGGTCACTCTCTGCGGCGATTGCCACACGCCACGCAACGAAAAAGGCGAACCCGTCGCCGATCAAGCCTTCCAAGGCGCCAGCACCATCTTCAAGCCCCTGCAACCGGTCCCCAACTGGGCCGAGTACACTCCGGCCCTGGCTGGCTTCCCCGGCTTCACCGACGAGCAAGCGCTCATCTTCCTCACCACCGGCAAAGACGCCTCCGGCCAGCTCGCCGCACCACCGATGCCGCAATACCGTTTCTCGCGTGAAGACGCCGCCGCCGTCCTCGCCTACCTGAAATCGCTCGCCCCCGCGAAAAAGTAACCCGCGCGACACAACTCGGTTCCCGTAGGGGCGCAGCACTGCTGCGCCCCATCTCGGCGAGGCTCCTACCGCGAGCGCAATCCCCCCTTGTAGTGGCGCAGCATGCTGCGCCAGCATGCTGGCTCGCCCACGCAACCAACCCGTACTCGCACCCGCATTGCGCCGCGCCGCCGGCTGCGGTAAATTCACTACATCACGATGAACAACGGCACGCTCCCTTCGCGCTTCCTGAACGCGGTCGACACGCTCCCCAATCCCCGCGCGCAGATGGTTCACCGCTCCGGCAAATGGGAAGCCATCCCCTCCGGCGAATTTCTCCGCCGCGCGGCCGGTCTTTCGACAGTACTGGTTGAGCTCGGCGTGAAACCTGGCGATCGCGTCGGTCTCTTAGCCGCGAATCGGCCCGAGTGGCATACCGCGGACTTCGCCATCACCGGTGCCGGCGCAGTTACCGTGCCCGTCTATTTCAACGAATCGCCGGACCGCATGATTTACATCCTGCGCCACTGCGAGGCGAAAATCGTTTTCGCCGCCGGCGCTGCGCAGCTTGCCAAGCTGCTTGCTTGCGGCGACCAGCTTCCCGACCTCGAGCAAATCATCGTCGCTGACGGTGGCGATAGCATCCCGTCCGAAGTGCTCCGTTACGAAACGCTCATCGCCTCCGCGGGCGACGCCGATATCGCTTCCTACCGGCTGCGCACCTCGCAGGTTCTTCCCGGCCAGCTCGCTTCCATCATCTACACTTCCGGCACCACCGGCGAGCCCAAGGGCGTGATGCTCACGCACAACAATTTCTGCTCCAATGTGACCGACACGTGCGTTGATTTCCGCCTGAATCCCGCCAGCGATCTGGCGCTTTCCTTCCTGCCGCTCGCGCACGTTTACGGACGCACACTCGACTACGTCTACCTTTTTCATGGCGTTACGGTCGCTTACGTCGAAGCAGTGGAACTGGTTTCCGCGGCGCTGCTGAAGTTGCACCCCACGGTTATGGCGGCGGTTCCGCGCGTGTTCGAGAAAATCTATGCGCGGGTGATGGAGCAGGGAAGCAAAAGCACCGGCACGAAGCGCAAGATATTTGATTGGGCGATGCATATTGCGTCACAAACCGGCGCCTGGCGCAGCGGCGAGAAAAAAGTCGGGCTGCGTTTCAAATTGCAGTGGGCGCTTGCGAATGCTCTGGTTTATTCCAAGATTCGCGCCGGGACCGGCGGCCAGATGCGCCTGGTGTGCTCCGGCGGCGCACCGCTGGCGAAAGACCTTGCGGAATTCTTCTGGGCCGTCGGTGTGCCCATCTATCAAGGTTACGGCCTTACGGAGACTTCGCCGATTCTGACTTCCAATTATCCCGAGCACCGCATGGGCAGTTCCGGCAAGGCCATCCGCAACGTCATTCTGCACATCGCGGAAGACGGCGAGATTCTGGCCAAGGGGCCCTGCATCATGCAGGGCTATTACAAAAGTCCGGAAGCTACGCACGAAGTGCTCACCGACGATGGCTGGTTTCACACCGGCGATATCGGCTACCTCGACAAAGACGGCTACCTCTTCATCACCGATCGCAAGAAAGATCTGATCAAAACCGCGGGCGGAAAATTTGTCGCGCCGCAGCCCATCGAAAACGCGCTCAAGACCAGTCCGTACATTCTGAACGCCATGGTCGTCGGGGACCGGCGCAAATTCATTGCTGCGCTGGTCGTTCCCAATCCCGTTACGGTTTCCGCGAGAGCCGCGGAGCAAAACATTCGCTTCGCTTCCAACGCGGAACTTGCCGCTCACCCGTTCGTGCGCTCCTTGATTGAAGCTGAAATTAAACGCCTCACCGCGCATCTCGCGCAATACGAAACCATCAAGCGCTTTGCACTGCTTCCCGAGGACTTCACTTTCGACAATGGCTCGCTTACGTTCACCATGAAGCTAAAGCGCCGCGTCGTCGAACAGCAATTTCACGACCTCATCGAACAGCTTTACGCCGACGTCTCAGTACCTCGCCCCGTGGCCCAGGATTGATCGTCCAGGATTGATTGCCAGGCATGGTTTGCCCGGGATTGCTCGCGAATCCGCTTTGCGCTAGCGTTTTCATGTAACCACCCGGCCGGGCCGAATCATCCAACGTTTGCCGAGCAATTCTCGACACAAGATAGGAGAGTCCACCATGGCAGCCACTGCAACTTCCACCGCCCGTACTTACAAAACCAGTGTTGGCGTTCCCGACAAGAATCGTCAGGCCATCATCGCGCTTCTCAATGCGCGCCTCGCGGACAGTATCGATCTCCGCTCGCAAATCAAGTGGGCGCACTGGAACCTCAAAGGCATGCACTTCATTCAGTTGCACCTGCTCTTTGATTCCGTGCAGGAGCACGTCGACAATCAGAGCGACACCATCGCCGAGCGCATCGCGCAAATCGGCGGCGTTGCCAACGGCACGGCGCGCGAAGTCGCGGCCAAGTCCGGCCTCAAGGAAGCCGATCTTTCCGCTTCCGATGGCCAGTCCCAATTGAAGTGGCTGGTCCACAACGTCGCGCACCACGCCAACGCGTTGCGCACCGCGGTGCAAGAATCGGACGATCTCGAAGACGCCATCACCACCGACCTCTTCACCACCATCACCCGCGAACTCGACAAGGACCTCTGGTTCCTCGAAGCCCATCTCCTCTAGCACCTCGTCAACCCGTAGGGGCGCAGCACTGCTGCGCCCCATCTCGGCACGATCTCAACGTCGTCTCCCTCGAGCGCAGCACGACGCCCGATCTACAGCGGTTTCCCGTCCGCGTCCACATAGTGAATTTCGCCGAAGTTCAGTTCCTTGACGCCGGCCTCGATCTTCGCGCGGTCTCCGACGATCACCCAGATCAGGTTATCCGGATGCACGATGATCTTCGCGGCTGCGGCGGTGTCCGCGGGCTTTAGCGCGCGGATCTTGCTGGCCAGGGTGTCGTAGTAGTCGTCGGGCAGTCCGTACTGCACGAGTTCGTTGATAGAGCCGCCGACTTCGTCCTGGGTCTCCCGCGAGCCGGGCAGGCTGAGCGTTTGATTGTCTTGCACGCTGGCCAGCTCCTGCTGCGTCAGAGGACGGTCGGCGAGTATGGCGCGAAATTCCTTGTTGAGTTCCGCGAGCGACTCCTTGGTCTTGTCGGTTTGCACCGGCGCGAAAGTGATCCACGGGCGTTGCGCGCGCGCCGGGAACAACAGCGAGCGCGTCCCGTAGGACCAGTGCTTGTCTTCGCGCAGGTTGCCGTTGATGCGCGAGCTGAAGAGCCCTCCCAGCGCGTCGTTCATGGCTTCAATGGCGATTTCATTCGGATTGGCGGTTGGCGGCGCGATGTTGCCTGCGATGATGATGGATTGCTGCGCTCCCGGCTTGTCGATCAGGTAGACCACCGATTTGGCCGGCAGTTGCACGGTGGTGATGTTTTTCTGCGGCGTCTGGCCGGGCTTCCAGCCGGCCAATAACTTTTCGAGTTTGGGAGTTACTTCGCGCAGCGTGGTGTCGCCGGCGATCACCAGCGTGGCATGATTCGGCTTGAACCAGGTTTGGTGGAATTTCACCAGGTCTTCGCGGGTCATTTTTTCGACGCTTGCGGTGGTTCCGGATCCTGTCAGCGGGCTTCCGTAAGCGTGCCCGGCACCGTAAAGAAGCGCGGGGAAAACGCGCAGGCCCATCTGCTGCGGCGTTACTTGCTCGCGTTGAATGGCCGCGAGTTGCAGTCTCTGCTGTCTCTTGAAGTCCGATTCCGCGAACACCGGATTCAGGAGCACGTCGGCAAACAGTTCGAGTGAAGGATCGAGTTTCGATTTCAGTGCGGAAAGCCGCACGATCGAGGTATCCAGATTGGAAAATGCCGCCAGTTGCGCGCCGAGCAGAGCCTGCTCGTCGCTGATCTGCAGCGCAGTTCTGTTCTTGGTGCCGCCGTTGAGCAGCGCCATGGTCATGCTCGAGGTTCCCGCCGCAATGGATTGATCCGCGGCATAGCCGGCGTCGGCGTCCAGCCAGAACGTCACCAGCGGAACTTCGTGGCGTTCCGCGAGAATGACTTTCAGGCCGTTCGAGAGCGTGGCGCGCTGCAACTTAGGCAGCTTGAGCTCCGGCGGCGTGCCGGTGGATGGCGGCTTGGTGCGGTCCGCGCCGGTGGACGCGGTTTTGTACGGTGGGAACGCTTGCACGTCGAGAATGTACACGCCATCCGCGAGCCAGCGATTCGCGGCGGCTTTCAAATCCTCCGCGGTGGCCGACTGCACACGCTGGAGCGAAATCTTGTACGCGTCCGGGCTTCCCAGGAACGCCTGGCTTTGTGCCAGCCGGTCGGACTTTCCGCCGAATCCGCCGATGCGCTCGATTCCGCGGATGAAGTTGGCTTCGTTTTGCGCTTTCGCGCGCGCCAGTTCTTCCGCGGTCGGGCCTTCCTTCAGGAACTTGGCCAGCTCTTCATCCAATTCCTTTTCGACCTGCCGGAGATCGCCGCCCGCTTTGGCGGTGGCCTGAATCCAAAACTGCCCGGCGATTTCATTCAGCCGCACGAAGGCATTCGCATTCGTGGCAATCTGATCGTCGTACACCAGGCGTTTATAGAAGCGCGAGCTTTTTCCCGTGCTCAGCACATCGCCCACCAGGTTCAGATAATCGGCGTCCGCGCTGCCGTATTCCGGCGTGTTCCATACTTTGTAAATGCGCGGTTGCGGCACGCGGTCCTGTACGATTTGACGGTGCGTTCCGGTCATTTTCGCGATCCAGGCTTCCTGGTGCGCCACCGGAGGCCCTGCCGGAATATTTCCAAAATACTTTTCCACTTTTTCGTGCGCCGTCTTCACGTCGATATCCCCGGCCAGCACGATCACAACGTTTGATGGACCGTAGTACGTCCGGAACCACTCCTTCACATCTTCCATGGACGCAGCGTTCAAGTCCGCCATCTCGCCGATCACCGTCCAGGAGTAGGGATGGTTCGTGGGATAGGTGTTGTGGGTGGTGAGGTCGAAGGCCACTGAGTATGGCTGGTTTTCGCCTTGCCGCTTTTCGTTCTGCACCACGCCGCGCTGCAAATCGAGCGTCTTCTGGTCCAGCGCGCCGAGCAAAAATCCCATGCGGTCTGATTCCATCCACAACGTGTAATCGACCGCCGACGTGGGCACGTTTTCGAAATAGTTGGTGCGGTCGTTGTTGGTGGTGCCGTTCAGGTCCGTGGCGCCGATTTTCTCCATGGCGTCGATGTAGCGGCCCTGGGCATGTTCGCTGCCGCCGAACATCAAGTGCTCGAACAAATGCGCGAATCCGGTCTTTCCGGGCTTTTCGTTTTTCGATCCCACGTGGTACCAGGTGTTGATGGCCACAATCGGCGCTTTGTGATCTTCATGTACGATCACCGTCAGCCCGTTATCCAGCACAAATTTCTGAAAGGGAATGTCGATGCTTTTGTCTGCGCTCCCGTCTGCGCCCTTCTCTACGTTTTTGTCTTGCGCGAAGCTTCCTGGCGCAAGCGCCACCCCCAACAACACAACCAGCGACACCGCCATCACTACGACTCGAATCCGCATGCGTTCCACCCCTTTTTCCCGCCCCTCGTAAAATACCGCGCCAGCAGTTTACACTTCTTGCCTCCGCCGCTCCAGTTGCAGCGGGCTAGGCTGACAGTTCGCGCATTTGTCGGGTGGGGCGGGGCGTTCTACAATCGTGCAGGAGCACCCATGGCAGACGCACTGGTTATCGCGGGACGCGCTTTCAACTCCCGGCTTATCGTGGGCACCGGGAAATACCGCAGCTTTCAGGAGATGGCGCGCGCGCACGCGGCTTCCGGCGCGGACATGGTTACCGTGGCGGTGCGGCGCGTGAACCTTACCGATCGCTCGAAAGAATCGCTGCTTGATTATATCGACCGCGAAAAAATCTTTATTCTGCCAAACACGGCGGCGTGTTACACCGCGGGCGAAGCGATTCGCACGGCGCGGCTGGCGCGCGAAGTGGGCCTATCGAACTGGGTGAAACTCGAAGTCATCGGCGACCAGCAAACGCTTTTTCCCGATACCGAGCAACTGATTGAAGCTACGCGTGTGCTGGTGAAAGAAGGTTTTGTGGTGCTGCCGTACACCAATGACGATCTGATCGCGGCGCGCAAGCTGATTGATGCGGGCGCGGCTGCGGTGATGCCGCTGGCTGCGCCGATTGGTTCCGGTCTGGGCATTCAGAATCCGGCGAATCTGCGCATTCTGCGCGAACGCATCACGGAAGTGCCGCTGATCGTGGATGCAGGCGTAGGCACCGCGTCGGACGCTGCCGTGGCGATGGAGCTGGGCGCCGACGGCATCCTCATGAACACGGCGATTGCAGAGGCCGCGGACGCCGTGTTGATGGCCGAAGCCATGCGCGAGGCTACCAGCGCTGGGCGCAAAGCGTACTTGGCGGGGCGGATGCCGAAGCGGCTTTATGCTTCGGCATCGTCGCCGCTTTCCGGCGTTGTCCGCTAAATCATGAATACGAAAGTTGCGTTGGTTACCGGTGCGGGGAAGCGCCTTGGGCGTGCGGTGGCGTTGCGCTTGGCGCAGGACGGTGCGGATGTGGTGGTGCATTACCGGTCCTCGGAGGCGGAGGCGCGGGCGGTTGTCGTGGAGATCGAGCGGTTGGGGCGGCGTGGCGTTGCGCTGGGCGCGGATTTGAATCGCGTGGAGGAGATTCGGGGTTTGTTCGGGAAGGTGAAGGACAAGTTGGGGCGGCTGGACGTGTTGGTGAACAGTGCGGCGAATTTCGAGCATACGAAATTCGAGGAGACAACGGAGCAGGCGTGGGATAAGTCGCTGGATACGAATTTGAAGGCGGTGTTCTTTTGCTGCCAGGCGGCGGCGCCGTTGCTGAAGCAAGTGCGCGGCGCGATCGTTAATTTTGCGGATATTGGCGGGATATTGGGTTGGCCGGGGTATATCCCGCACTCGGTGTCGAAGGCGGGAGTGATTATGTTGACGCGGAGCCTGGCGAAGGAGCTGGCGCCCGAGGTGCGCGTGAATGCGATTGCGCCCGGGACGATTACCATGGCGGGCGATCCGGCGGAGTGGGAAGCGGATTTTGTGCGGCTGGCGCCGCTGAAGCGGTCGGGCAGGCCGGAGGATGTGGCGGGGGCGGTGGCGTATCTGGTGGGGGCGGGGTTTGTGACCGGGCAGGTGTTGATAGTGGATGGCGGGCGGACGCTTTGAAGAGATTGTTGGAAGGTTTGCAGGTTGGCAGGTTTGAAGGTTAGCAAACGCTCGTGACGGCATCCCGGTGTTTTCGCAAAAGAGTGTGTAGGTGATTGAGATGGAAGGGGATGGGCTTCGGTCTGGGGGTGGAAATTGCAGAAAATGAGCGGAAATGGGACGAGGGCGGGCGGCTCTTCGCGAGAAATCAGGAAACGCTTGTGACGGCACACCCGCGGTTTTTGCAAAGAGCGCGCAAGCGGTTGAAAATTAAGGGGATGTGCTTCGCTCTTTTGCACGGGAGTGCAAAAGAAGCAAAAGAGCGAGGAGTCAGGGGTGTAGGGAGGAGGAGTTAGAAGGACAGCCGGGCGGCGAGGCATAAGGGGGCGGGCAGGGATGAGATCCGTTGCTCGCAAGAATAACCCATTATATCACATTTTTGGGATTTGTCAAGTGTTATGTAGTAAGTGGTTTGTCTTCTGAGGGATAGAGGAACGAGGGAGGCAGAAAAGGCGAAGGGGAAAGGCCAAGAGTCTCCGCGCGCGCTGGAGAATCGCCGCGCCCTTCGAGGCTCCCTTCGCGACTCAGGGCGAGCAGGGTAAAGATGCGGAGGGCTAGGGTACGAAGGACGCTTGGCGGCGGCACGGGAAGATCAGCGGAGTAGTGCCGACCCCTGAAAAGCAAGAAACCCCAAGACCCGCCCTCACAAACCGAGGACGGGGCACCCTCCGTGATGGTTGTGAGCTATTCTGACGAAGCAATTTGTGCTTGCTGGTCGACGCCCGGAGGAAAAACAAGAAACGCGTCCTGGCCCCCGCCGCGGCCACCAGATCTTGAGACTACAACGGATGGATCGTATTCGGAATGGGCGTCCCGTCGTCGAGGGCCCGATGTTGAAGTATAAATGCTGGCGCTCCGTTCTCGACCGCGTTAGAAAACACACCAATTCCCCTTGTGCCGGCAGTTTCAAACCAGCCATGAAACACTTCACAACACCAAGTCATGACTTCCTTCCGCCTGATTGACAGGACACCGGGCTACATTACGGCTCTAAAGAACTTAATGATATAGTCAGCCGCCTGAGGAGCGAATCGCAACTCCTGGCCCACTGTCCCGCCCATGCTTGTTGTGCGGACTTCGGCGAGACCTACTTTGACCATCTCGTCCACAACGGATACCCCGAGTCGGTCCGTTTGAAACCGTAAGATAAAAGAAAACCCAAAGTGAAGAAACCCTGAGACCCACCCTCACAAACCGAGGGCGGGGCACCCTGCCGGTGCTCCATCACTTTTTTCTATGCTCGCTATTTGTGTAACGTATGTTTCTGACGCCAAGTGTTTCCCTAAGGCGTAAATTGAATCCGATTGACAAGCGGAGAACGGAAAACTAGACTGCGACGAAACAAGCGTCTCAGAAATGTAACAGCCGTTGCAAGAGGCTGTGACGGGGAGTCCGGCCAGGTGCGGGCCGGGCAGAGATCGGATTGAGGGGAGGAGAATATGAAGAACTTCGGGGAGCAGGTTCAGGGAAAACTGTGGGCAGGGTTGCGGCGCTATGGTTCGCGATGCGTGGTGCTGCTGTGTTTGCTGGCAGGCGTGATGTTGGCGCCGCGGGGCGGGGCGCAGACGACGTCAACGATTGAGGGGACGGTGAAGGACAAGCAGGGGGCGACGATTGCGGGGGCGCGTGTGCGAGTGGTGAGCGCGGAGCTGGCGATCGACAAGAGCGCGACGACGGAAGCTGACGGCGAGTATCGGGTGACCGCGCTGCCGCCGGGGAATTATGAGGTGCGGGCGGAGAAGGATGGCTTCCAGTCGGAAGTGTTCAAGGGATTGGAAGTGACGCTGAACCGCACGTTGACGTTCGAGATTACGCTGCAAGTGGGTTCAGTCAATCAGAGTGTGGAGGTGAGTTCGGCGACTCCGTTGGTGGATACGACGATATCGTCCACCGGGACCACAATCACGCCGCAACAGATCGAGGATATGCCGATCAACGGGCGAAACTACCTGGACTTGCTGCAACTGGTGCCGGGAGTGGCGGTGAACCGGCAGAACGATCCCTCGGGAGACGCTGCGACGCCGATTCTGGGAGAGCGAGGAGGGAACACGCTTTATCTGATCGACGGCATGCCCAACCGGGACAATTTTAACGGTGGGCCTTCGGCGCAATTCAATCAAGATTCGATCCTAGAATTTCAGGTGCTGACGAGCGGGTACAAGGCGGAATTTGGGCACGCTTCGGGCGGGGTCGTCAACGTGGTGACGCGAGGCGGGACAAACGATTGGCACGGCGGGGTGTCGACGTTTTACCGGAGTTCGGTATTTGATTCCAACGACGTGCCTAACACGTCGAAAGGCGCGCCATTTCTGAATCGATGGGACCCGACGGTTTATGTCGGAGGGCCGGTCCTGAGGGACAAGGTGTTCTTCTTCGGGTCCGCCGAACGGATTCTGGAGAGCCGGGATCTAAATTTCGTGTTCAACCCGAACCTGCCGGCGACGCTGGTGGCATTTGAGACGCCTTTCAACAAGCACTCTTTGACCTACGATACGCGGGCGCGAGGAAGGCTGGATGAGAACTGGGGAAGTCACCGCATCACGGAGCAGGTGAATTATACGAATACGCACATTACAGACTTCCTGCCGTTGACGTCCGCTCCGCTGAACCTGCCGGACACGCGACAGAATCTGGATAGCCGGGCGCTGGTGCTGGGACTGACGGATTTGTGGACGCTGGGGGGAGGCGCGAATTCCTGGATTGTGAACTCCTATGTGAACTACCGGGCCGACCCGACGCGCACGAGCCCGTCGCACCCGGAAGCGGGTGTGCCGAACAATCTCTTCAATTTGTTCGATACGTATACGAGCAACAGCGAGTTCGGGAATCTTGGACAGACGTCCTTCGGGCCCGGCTACAACTCTTTCGTGTTCTATCAAAAGTACCTTTCGGTTGGAAGTAACGTTGCGAAACAATTTGGCCGGCACAACGTGAAGTTTGGCTGGGACTACCAAAATCAAAAGGTGGATGGCGAGGAGCCGAATAACTTCTTCACGCAGCTATTCGCGACGATTAACGACTTCAATACATTTGGGCCGATCAATTCGGGAATCAACTTAATCACGCTGCAATCCGGGGCGACAGCGCAGTCGAACGAAGTTCACATCCGAAACAACTACAACGGGTTGTTCGTTCAGGATGATTGGAGGCTGACGCCGAAGTTGACGATCAATGCGGGTTTACGCTGGGACTACGATTCCCAATTCCCGAACAAGACGAACTTCTCGCCGCGGATCGGCGCGGCGTGGGCGCTGAAC
>Ga0209736_1000015_pt1 | contig 74973 bp, 61 predicted proteins | sample BlaSpr_A8_Ref_M3_FD_187992 | JGI IMG/M metagenome (GOLD analysis project Ga0209736, IMG submission 187992) | Forest soil microbial communities from Thunder Bay, Ontario, Canada - Black Spruce, Ontario site 2_A8_Ref_M3 (SPAdes) (version 2) | ecosystem: Environmental > Terrestrial > Soil > Boreal...
ATGGGACAGTTACGCAGGCATCGTTACCTATGGTTGGCTTACACGACCGGGTGAGACTACTCGGCTGATTCCTCTAACAATTTCCACGCAGGCTGAACATCAGAAGAAGACCTATTGGTGCCGGGGCCAGTTCACACACTACCGAGAGTTCGGCGCGAGGGTGAAAATCACTCCAGTCGATGCTGTGTCCGAGGCCCGCTAGATATTGTACTATATAGCGTACTTCATGGAACAACGCTGAATCTTTAGTTCCAACTATCGCGTTGTCAGCCTGCCTTGTTCCCGGCCACGCTTCCCCTCCTGTTCGGCTCGAACTCGGGGGAGGATTGCCACTTCCGTTGATCCCAGTTCCTCAGTCATTCTGAGGCCTTTGGCGCTGAAACGATCTTGTGTTGTATCGCATAGTGAATAAGCTCGGCCAGAGAGTGAAGGCCAAGCTTGAGCATGATCTTAGCTCGGTGGGTCTCAACAGTCCTAACGGCGATTCCCAGCTGCGCTGCGATTTCTTTATTGGATCTCCCCTCGGCTAAGAGCCGGATGATCTCGGTTTCGCGAGGAGTTGGTCGCGTGCCAGCCCGCCCCCCTTGCTGGCTTCTGGTCTTAAGAAAGCCTTCCAGCACGATTTCGGATACTTTGGGGGCTAGAAAGCGCTTACCCTCTGCGATGGCTTTCACGGCTTTTGGAAGAGAATCCGTGAGATCGGATTTCAAAACGTACCCGTGAGCCCCTGCATCCAATGCGCGCTTCACTAGCTGGTCTGACTCGTGCATCGTGAGCACAAGAACTTTGGTTTCCGGAACCGCCTCTCGGATTTGACTTACGGCCTCGACTCCATCCAATTCGGGCATGCTGATATCGAGAATGGCCACATCCGGTTTCAGTTTTATGGTCTTTTCTACTGCCTCACGGCCGTTTGCTGCCTCGCCAACGACTCTCCAGCCGTGTCGGGAGTGGAGCACTCCCAGAACACCACGACGTACCAACTCGTGGTCGTCAGCTATCAGAATGCGAAGGTTTTTCACGTTCGTTCCCCCTAAGAGGTATGGTCACGCGCACAGACGTGCCGTAACTGGTGGAATCAATCTGAAGACGTCCGCCGATCAGCTTCACCCTTTCCTGCATGCTGGGGATACCAACACCAACATGGAACCGGGGCTCCTCTTCCCCTGTCGACTGCTTGGCAGATACTCCTTTGCCGCAGTCGCTGATTTCCAGCGTGAGATCCGAGTTGCGATGAATTGCTATTTTGGCTCGCTGACTTCCCGAATGGCGCTGGATGTTAGTGAGGCTCTCTTGCACTACTCGGAATAAAGCCAACTCCACATCTTGTTCCATGCGTCCGAGATGCGGTGACAGCTCCAATTCCACCTGGATTCCACTTCGCCTGGTGAAGCCGTCCACATAGTCACGAATCGCATCACCTAAACCAGCCCGATCCAACACCGGCGGGTGCAACACGTAAGAGAGCGTACGGACATCACGGATGCACTTCTCCGCCAACGCCTTACACTCGGAAAGAAGCCGACGTGGTTCTCGCTCAACCGAAGGAAGTGATTCACCGAGTTGACCCAGCATTGTTGCCAAAGCGACGAGATCCTGGCCTGTAGAGTCGTGCAAGTCCCGTGCGATCCTCCGGCGCTCTTCGTCTTGCGACCGTAAGAGTTGTCTGGAGATGCGTCGAAGGTCCTCTTCGGCCTGCTTTCGATCTTCAATGTCGGTGTTGGTCCCGTACCACCTTACGATGCGTCCCTCCGCATCGCGCAGAGGTACGCCGCGCGCCAAGAACCAGCGGTAGCTCCCGTCGGCTGCCCGGTGGCGTTCTTCTTGTTCATAAGGCGTTCCATTTACCACCGATTCGTGCCAAGCCTTGAGCACCCGATCTCGGTCGTCGGGATGAAGCATAGTCTGCCAGCCATCGCCTCGCAGGGCTTCCAACCCTAATCCCATGTAAGAGCGCCAACGGTCGTTGCAATAGTCAAGTGTGCCGTCAGGCGGGCCGCTCCAGATCTGCTGGGGGATCGCGTCGATCAGCTCCCGCGACCACTGCACGAGCTGCTCGCTTGACTGCAGTTGTTGAGCCTGAGCCGTGAATTGACGGCCCATAAAGGTGATCAGCAGAGTGAACCCAAGGGTCATCAAGGTCACGATCACAATGCCGGCCGTGCCGAGCGATGAGACGCCCAGTGAGTGCGAAAAATCTACGGTCAGATTGGAAGTGGCAAAACTGGCTGAGGCCATCCCGGTGTAATGCACCGAGGCTACGGCGATGCCCATCACCGCCGCGCTGGTTGCCTTTGCCCAGGTCCGCCGAGGCTCCTCGTGAAAGTCGAAGGCGAACGTCAGCGCGGCTAGGGCACCAAAAATTGCAATCAGTATCGACAGGCCGACTATGAGGGGGTTGTAATCACATGTCGCAGGGAGCCGCGTGGCAGCCATGCCGATGTAATGCATCCCCGCGATACCACCACCCATCAGCAGGCTGCTAACCAACGCTTCGCGCCGACCGAATCTGTCGCCGCTCACTACATACAAGGCAACGGCTGACGCGAGAATCGCAGCCAAGAGGGAGAGTGAAACGGTCGGAACGTCGTAGCGGACAGGAATTGGCAATTTGAAGGCCAGCATGCCGACAAAGTGCATCGACCAGATCCCCAGGCCCATCGAGATAGCTCCGCCTGCCAGCCAAGCGCGGCGGGCTCCTCCTCTCGCAGCCGTCACGCGGACCGCGAGGTCCAAGGCAACATAGAAGGCCAAGATCGCGATGAGAATGGAGAGCGCGACCAGGCGATAGTCGTAAGAGCCCGCGAGAGGTGTCCCGAGCTGGGTCATGGTGCTCCCTGTAGATGTGATGCACGCCGGGTGCACATGGGTCCGGATACCGCGATGGGACAGCGGGGACGATTTCAGCAGCTACTAGGATATCAGAGCCAAGCAACAGTTATTATACGTAGTTTTATGTACATAGTTTTGCGTAGGGAACTGGCCATTTTCTTAGGCGGTTTCGTAATGAATTGCGTTATGCATTCAGCGGTATTGACCCACATCACGGTCCAGATGAATATCGTGCCAGGGCTCAACCCTATACAAGAAAGCTTGGAAAATTGGAAAACCACGCGGCCCCCTCACGCGCAGCGTTGTCCATTGAGTGTAGCCTTCACGGGCTGATCGGTGACTCCGCTCTGATTCATCGTCTCCACGACCTGATCGGCAGGATTAGCAACAGCAATTCTCCGGTTCTCCTGTTGGGTGAGACCGGGACGGGAAAAGAGCTGGTTGCACGAGCCATTCACTTCACGGGATTGCGCCGGGAGAAGGCATTTATCCCTGTTGATTGTTCGGCACTGACTCCTACGCTGGTCGAGTCCGAACTGTTCGGACATGTCAAAGGCGCCTTCACAGGTGCAGATCACTCAAAACGAGGTCTGCTCGAGACCGCTAACGACGGGACGATCTTTCTCGACGAGATCGGCGAGTTCCCACTGTTCTTGCAGGCCAAGTTGTTACGCGCTCTGCAAGAAAAGGAGGTAAGGCCTGTCGGGTCCACGGAGAGGATTTCAATTAACGGGCGGGTCATTGCCGCAACAAATCGAGACCTCGAAGCGGGAGTCCGGACGGGAACATTTCGCCAAGACCTATATTTCCGATTGAACGTTCTGCAAATCAAGCTGCCCGCGCTGCGTGAGCACAAGATCGACATTCCGCTTTTAGTTACCTATTTCCTGGAGAAGTTTTCCGACCCGCTGCATGTTGTCCGTGCGATCTCAGATCAAGCACTGCGGCGATTGATGGCTTACGATTGGCCAGGCAATGTCCGTGAATTGGAAAACGCTATCGAATGCGCAGTGGCATTAAGTTCTGACACTATTCTGACGGTAGATGACGTCGCCTCGGTTCCCAATGGCGCATCGGCCGGGAGACCACCTGGCGATGAACTCGTCAGTCTGGCGGAGGTCGCGCGCCGCGCCGTCATAAATACTCTGCGCGAAACCGGGGGAGATAAGCCCGCTGCCGCGCGTCTGCTCGGTATTGGGAAGACGACCCTCTATCGCAAGCTCAGGGACTACGCTGAGGCTTCTAAGCCAACAGACCGGGATGCGAGGGAAGAGCGATAGTCATTGGGGCAGAAACTTACGAGACGCGCCGTACCGAAGGCTTACTTCGAGAGTGCAGAACTGGGAAGGCTCTTGCTGGACTCCACGGCAGAAGCGATCTATGCGATAGACATGCTGGGTGACTGTACGTTTTGCAATTCTGCGTGTCTGCGATTGCTCGGGTACAAGGACCGACTCGATCTCATCGGTAGCGACGCGTTGCCTGCCACAATCACAGGGAGGGTGTGTCAGGAGCTTGGCTGTACTCGAAGCAGGTCCCAGTCACTTACGAGCGTAAGCCATATTTCTCACGCAACGATTTCGAGGGGCCGATGAGATGTTTCATGTAGTTTACGCAAGCACCGCCTTGTATCTCCTCACCAGGGCCGAACTTCAGGTCATGTTGGAAGAGACCCACGAAACCAACACTCAGGTTGACGTTACCGGAATGCTTCTCTACAAGGATGGCAGCTTCCTGCAAGTCCTCGAAGGCGATCAGGAAGCCGTCGTGAAACTCGTCAGCAGGATCAAAGAAGACCGGAGACACAAAGACTTTCACATGATCCTACGCGGAACATCAGAGCATCGCCTCTTTCCCGATTGGTCCATGGGGTTCCGGGACCTGACGGACAATTCCCTCGCGGGCACTCCTGGATTCTCCGATTTCCTGAACACCCCCTTTACCGGAGTCGAATTCTCGGCTAACCCGCCGCCTTGCATGAAATTGCTTCTGTCGTTCAAAAAGAACATGTAGTCTGCGATCGTAGCGGTCCGAAAGTAATTCGATGATACTTATCGTACACGCCAACAAAGATAAGTTACACAGAGCCTGCTCGCCAATCGCTCGGTGCGGGACAACGCAGCAACCGGACAGGCGGTTCCCAAAAAGCTCAATTGGCGGTGCTTGACTGTGCCCCATTTTTGCCCACCCTCAATAGAAAACCATCGTAGACGGTAGCAATGGCGGCGAAGGAAGCTGAGGAGTTTCAAGTCTTTGCGGTCTATTAGCGGGGGGGCGGGGCGCCGGTCCAGGCGTGTTGAACGATTTGCCAGGTGCCGGGGGACTGGCGTCTGAAGATGATGATGTAGCTGCCTTTGGAGGTGATTTTGGCGCCGGTGGCGATGGTGGTGAGGGTTTCCTGGAATTCGCCGCTATCGTAAGCGAGATCGCCGGAGGTTTCGAGGTTCTGGCTGTGCAGGGTGAGATCGCTGTTGAAGGTGACCATTATGTTTTGGAATAGAGTGCGGAGGGCGGCGGAACCGGTGATGCGTTCGCCGGTGGGTTGCAGGAAGACGGCGTCTGGGGCGTAGAACTTGAGGATGGGTTCGAGCTGCTTGGTGCGAAGGTCGTGGACCCAGACTTCGCGGAGTTGCGCGAGGGTCACGATGGTGGAGGCTTGGGAGGCGGCGGAGGTGGAAGAAAAAGTGGGTGCGAGGATGGTGGTGAAGGCCAGGAACGCGAGGGCGGCGCGACGCGAGAAAGGGAATAGCGGCGATGGTGCTGGGCTTGCGGCAGGGGCGTTCATGGCAGCTCCTATCTTAGAGAGCTTGGCTGGTGGTAGCGCTCGGGCGAAGTATATCAGTCGCGGGCTTGGTTTGTAGCTGGCGCGGTTGGCAACACGGGAAATAGCCTCGGCGCACGAAATCTTCGCGTTGAAGGTGCTAGTCTCTAAGATTCGATTGGTTCTGTTGCAGCTCAGAAAAACGAGGGAATTCGATAAATGAACTTCTCCGGGAAAGTGGCGCTCATCACCGGCGCGGGGAGCGCGCTTGGGATAGGTTTCGCGACTGCGCGTCTGCTGGCGCAACAAGGGGCAAAAATCGCCATCACTTCGACGACCGAAAGAATCACAGAGAGGGCTGGCGAACTGGCCGCGGAGAACGCCGATGTTTTTGCTTTTCCGGCGGACCTGCGCGATCACGCGAGGACGCACATGCTGGTTGGTGAAGTGCTGGCGCGCTATGGGCGTATCGATATCCTGGTGAACAATGCCGGGATGACGCAGATCAGCAATCCTGACGAGACGCTCTCGTTGTCGCTAGCCGAGCTTAGCGAAGCGGACTGGGATTACAGCATCGGGCTGAACCTCAAGACCACTTTTAATGTTACGAAAGCCGTTCTGCCATCGATGCTGACGGCAAAGTATGGCCGGATCGTGAATGTTTCGTCGGTCACCGGGCCACTGGTGAGCAATCCTCGGGCGACGGCGTACAGTACGGCCAAAGCTGGGATGGTGGGGCTGACGCGCAGCCTGGCACTGGAGTTGGCGCGCAACGGAATCACGGTAAACGCGGTGGCGCCGGGGTGGATTGAAACGGCGTCGTCCACCGCGCAGGAAATTATCGCTGGTAAGAATACGCCGGTCGGGCGGCCCGGGCGTCCTGACGAAGTGGCGGCTGCGATCGCGTTCCTGGCGTGCGAATCCGCATCTTACGTCACCGGGCAGATGATCGTCGTCGACGGCGGCAATACCGTTCAGGAGTACAAAGGGCCGCCCGATCTTTACTACTGACGATGCGGGGTAAGGCGCGGCGGGAGCGTTTTAAGAGACAAGGTCGAGTTCCGTTTCCCCTGGCGGACAGACGCGCTAACTGAACAGTTGGACGCGTGGGTTGACTGGAATTCTTTCTCGCAATCCGAGGAGCGTGGTGTATAAGGGTGGCCAGATGGGCGAGGAGAGTGGAAATCCCGCCAGGAACATCCCGCTGAGGAAAATACGGAGGAAAACGAAATGAAAAAATCACTGATTGTGTTGGGTCTCGGGGGTTTGGTGATTGTCGCGGCGTCGGGTGTTGTGCAGGCTCAGAAAGCCTCGACACACCACCCCGCGAAGAAAGTCATCTATGTGGCCGCGGGTAGCGAGAAGTACAAGCAGATACCAGCGGAAAAGGCCTCCATGGCGGTCCTTTGGGGTGACCCGGACAAGGGCGTGCATGGAACGTTTACGAAATTCGAGCCGGGGTTCGATGCAGGAATGCACACGCACACGAACGATGTCTGGATCGTCGTTCTCAAGGGCGCTTACCTATATAAGGATGAAGCGGGCGAAAAGCGTGTCGGGCCGGGAGATTTCCTGCGAGTTCCGGGCGGCCACAAGCATTGGAGCGGCGGTGACAAGACGGAAGGCGCTCTCTTTTATGAGGAAGCGTCAGGGAAGTTCGATAGCATACCTGTGAAATAGGGTAGCCGCAAAAGCTCTTGGTTTGCGGGTGGGCGCACCCGTTAGCGCATAGAAGCGTTTAGGGCGGGCTATCCCTTGCGGGGTTTGCGAGGGTGGCTCTTGCTTCAGTTCCCTCTGCTCCGCGTGCTTTATTGTGGCGCAGCTACGGTGCTCGAGATTCTGTTTTCGAGCGTTCCCAGCCCTGCCGGGCTGGGAACGCTTCTGGCGAACCTAACGGCGCTTGATCGAAACAAACCTGTTCCTTAAGAAGCGTAGCCGGGGCCGGCGGGTGAGCCGCATTCTTTCCACAACTTTTCCCAATTCCAGATACCGGACGTCACTTTAATCGGCAACGGGAATCCGAGTTGATGCGCGAGCATACACACTTGGCCGCGATGGTGGGCTTCGTGAGAAAGCATGTAGCACAGCATTTCGGGCCCAACCGGCCAAGGCCGAGCCCAGCCGTCTCTGCGAAACGTCTCGATGCGGCCGCCACCACCGCCGAGCGCTTCGGCGAGCATCTCCGCGCAGCGAGCGGCGCTCTCGGCCAATTCCGCGCGGGCCTGCTGCGGCGTGCAATGCAGGCGGTTGAGCTGCCGTGGAACCTTGAGGTGCGGAGCGGTAAGGCGGACCCACTTTGCGCGGACGTTGTGCATGTGCGTGAAGATCGCCGCAATGGGGCGGACCTTGCCGGGCGGTTTGGCGCTCCAGGCGGCAGGGTCAAGATGTTCGATAAGAATCTGGTTGATGCGATCGTTGGCGGCAAAGATCTGGACTGCGGCTCGGCTTAGTTGCGTGTGAAGCTGTTGCGTGTGAACCTTGCGTTGACGCGTAGTCACGGCTCCTTACTCCTTGACCTATAGTTACTTCCGGGCTGCTGGCAACTCGCACCCAATCGCCTAGGCCAAGGCGGTTCCGGCGATGCAACGGGCAAACCAGGCTGCGCGTTTACCTACACTCCGCGGAAAATGATTACGCCAAAAATATCGGACCACGCGTGGGCTAGCATCCCGGGCCGCAAGGTCTTCCGCCAGAGAGCGAGTAGCCCGAACAGGACGCCGTACAGCATGATTCTTGCTACGGGGCCCACGCCTTCGTATAGATGGCCAACGCCGAATACCAGCGCTTGGATAAAAACCGCCCACGCGGCGCTGCCGGTGATGGCCTGAAATTGCTGCTGAAGATAGCCGCGAAAAGCGAGTTCCTCACAAAATCCCGCGGAGAGGGCCAGAGGTATCCACGCGAGGCTCTCAAGAAGCCCTTGGGGAAGAAGTCCCTGAGCGGCATTCGTTCCTTCGCCCAGGATATGAGGATTCATCAAGCCGATCCAGACGGCCCAGAGCGCTGCGCCCAGAGCGATGTCTTTCATCACGTCTTTCGGAGTTGCCCAGCGGCCGCCGACAAGATCGCGCAAACGGACTCCGCGCTTGTGTACGCCCATGCGGACATAGAGCACCAGCAGCCATTCAAAGACGAGCACAGAAATGTAACGGGGCACGGCGTTGCCACTCGGCACAGTTGCTTGTGGGTGCTGGATTACGGAGTGCTGAAAGAAACCGCCCACGACGGACAGACCTACAAAAAATGCAATGAACACGATGGTATGCCACGCTGGGGCAATGAGCGGGCGGCTCACTAGGCGAGAAGGAAGGTTCGCGTCTGCGGTCATCGTGGCTCCTACACTCACGCTGCTGGATCTTCGAGTGCTTCTGAAGGGCGTTACCTAGTGGATGCCGGCGCGGGTACCCCGTGGGGTGGAACAAACTTCTGGTAGCGCGAATGTGCGAAGAGCAAGGCGAGAAGAGCGGCCAGAACCGCAACGGAAGCATATCGTGCGGTGCTGCGAATCCAACTGAAACCGGTGGAAGCTTCCGTTGCGGCCCGGCTCGGACCTAACTTGTTCGACGAACCTGTAGCCTTTCTTGGGAACGGTCTGAATGTAACGCGCGCTTTTGCTGGTATCTCCCAGGGTCATCCGCAAGCGGTTCACGAGAACATCGAGGCTGTGCTCGAAATCGACGTTGCTGTCCGGCCAGAGGATGGATCTGATCTCTTCGCGGGTGATTAAGTGCCCGGCACGGTCGAGCAGCAAGACCAGAAGGTCCAGGGATTGTCCCTGGAGAGGCACTATGCTTTCGCCGCGACGAAGTTGCCTGGCTCGCTCGTCAAATGCAAACTCGCCGAACACTTTCATACTGCGACTCCTTACCGAAAGCGCTTGCTAAATAATTTCTTAAGGAGGTGATTGTACCGCAATGAGCTTCTGAGAGGCGCAAATGAGGATATTTGAGTTGACGCGACTTGTGGGTTGCTGTGGGATGAGCCTCGTTCGTCAGAATCTTGGCGACGACGCTGGACGAAAAGTCGTGCACAAGGGGGAGACCAATAGTGCTTCGAAGGGTAGCGATGTGGACCGTAGCGGTGGTGATGGGGTTGCTTTTTGTGCTGGTTGGATGGTCAAAGATGGCCGGAGCTTCGGGGATTAATTGGGCAGCGCGGCTCTCCCACTGGGGCTACCCGGGGGCATCGAGGTACGCGATAGGGGGGATCGAGATTTTGGCGGGCCTCGGATTGCTCGTGCCGCCGCTTAGACGATGGGCGGCGATTGCCCTGATGGTGGTGATGGGGGGTGCCTTGGTTACGCACCTGATACACGGCGAATTTGTTCGGCTGGTGTCGCCGCTAATTTTGGGCGGATTGTCTTATGGACTGTACTCGTGGCAGCCCAGTGCCTCTCAGAAAGCGTAAGGCCGGCCTAATTGTGCGCGATGGCGCAGCCGGGATTACGCCGGCATTTGCTTTCATGGCTTTTGGGTGTTCAGCACAGACATGGATCGTAAATTCTTTATCACGTAGGCGCTCGTAGTTCGCCTTCATTTCCTGGAGCGAATTGCCGACGGGTGGCCCCGAAGGGTTGAACGTCCATGCGCATTCTGAGCAGCCGAAGCCATGCAAGCGCGGCTCTTCAATCCATATAAGCATGCGGAGCGCCTCCATCCTGGGACGGCTCGCGAGGTGGGAGTAGGTTGCAGTCTCGGGCATTGCTTCTCCTTGTTGGCTAGGTTGCCTTACGCCTGTGCCGAATGGACCAGCGGAAAAAACGACAGTCGCATTCTTGGCATCGATACGGTCGAATCAGCAGCCTGGCCAGGAAGGAGTCGACAATTCCTCTCGTTCTTGATCTGCGGATTTGGTCACTCCGACAGTCGGGGCACTCAATAGACTCCACAGCGCTCTTCAAAGGAGGCAGGAATGAGAACTCAACCGATAGCCTTGATCTTCGGATCGATTCCATTCCTTACTCTCCTTTGGTTACATACTGGCTGTAAGGAGTGTCCTCGTCCATCAGGTAAGACCCGCAAAAGCCCATCGGGTAATCCTTTACGGCGGTCGCCCGTTCCTAGTAATGCGGCGGGCATGTGATCTCCATGTCCCATAAAGCGATTAGCCAGGAGTTATGCTGAACGCTGCTCCTCCTGACCTGCTCGATTTTCTGCTAGACCGCGTTGCCTGGGCTGCACATGACAAGCGTGGCCGAGTGAAGTGACCATCAGGAGTCACCGGCGAGCGATTCACAAGAAGTGTTTTGCCGCAACGAATCGGGTCTTTGCGGAGGCGTGCCATCAGGAAGGGGCTATGCGGAGGGCTTCCGTTTCAAGGGCGCGAATCCATTGCTTGAGGCGCTCCGCTTCGCTGGTGATCATATCGGGATCGTGGAAGGTGTGAGCGAGCACGGATACGCCTTGCGTAGCGGAGAGAAGGTGCACGGCGAGGCCGCGGGAATCGGCTCCTTTGCCGAGGGCCTGGAATTGCATCTCCATCCAGGCGAGAGCCTCGGCGAATAGTATTGTCGATTTTCTGGCCACCGGGCCGCGGTGCTTGTGCAGTTCGGAGCACAAGGTTCCGACGGGACAGCCGCTGCGGGCCAGCGTGTCGCGGTTGTTGATCTTTATCTGGACGAAGGCGCACAGGCGCTCCTTGGGAGAACCGGCTTTGTCCAGCTCGCGCAGCAACTTCTTGAAGCGCGAAACGCGCAGCTCGACGATGGCGTCGCCAATGGCGTCCTTGGTTTTGAAATAGTAGTAGACATTGCCCAGCGGAATCCTGGCTTCTTTGGCGATATCGGCGATGGCCGTCTCGGCGAATCCGTCGCGATAGGTGATTTTCTCGGCGGCTTGCAGGAGCCGGGTGCGGTTGTCTGCTTTCATTTTTGGCATTGCGCCGTCCTATAGTCAGTTGACTGACCTAATGGTACGGGGAAGGAGGAGGCGGCGTCAACGGGGCGGGAGGTTGTTGACGGGGCGAGTGGTTGCGGGTATCGTGTCAGTCAGTCAACTGACTGCAGGAGCGCAAGAAAGTCCACGCTGGCGGCGGCATTCCGCAGCAGCGCGGATGGACGACAAGGCAGAGCGGAAAGAGAGGAACACCAATGGTCGGAGATTCTCCGGCTGGCGCAGTATTGTCATCAAGGAAGAGCAACGCTCTGTTGGCCATCGGAGTGGGGGGGCTGATCGCCGGGACCCTGGACCTTAGCCAAGCGATGATTCTTTTTGGAACGAAAGTTCCGCTGGTTATTGCGGCGGGGTTGCTGGGACGGCAGGCTTTGCATGGAGGCGCGGGGACATATGTTCTCGGTGTCCTGCTGCACTTCTTTATCGCTTGCTCGGCAGCGGCGGTTTACTACGGGGCGAGCCGGAGGCTGCGTTTTATGACCGAGCACGCGCTGGTGTGCGGTTTGTTATTTGGCGCGGCGGTGGAAGAGGTGATGAGTCTGGTGGTATTGCCGCTCTCGGCGCTACAGGCGCGGGGGCCTTACACACTGCATGACCTGATTTTGGGGTTGCTGGTGCACATGGTGGTGATCGGGCTGCCGATTGCGTTCAGCGTGCGGCGGTTCGCGAAATAAAGGCTGCGGATTCGTGCTTGTTCGCAAGAAACCACAGAGGAGAATGAACTGATGAAGGCCAACCATAAACCGGCCGTGGCAGAGGGCAACCGTCTGAAATTCAAAAACTGGAGCGTTTGCGGCATGGCCCTGCTTTCGTTTGCCGCTGGTTCGCTGATTACGGCGCACCTGACCCACTTGAGGCAGGTGAGGGCCGATAGCAATCGCGTCTTCCAGCTAATGGTCTATCATGCGGCGCCTGGCAAAGTGCCGGCGCTCGAGTCGATCTTTCGTGACGTTGCAAAGCTGCAAGCCAAGCACGATCTCAACGTCGTCGGCTACTGGGTACCCAACGATGATGCGGCTTGGGCCAACACATTCATCTACGTGGTGGCGCATCCCAGCCGGGAGGAAGCGAAAAAGAATTGGGACGCGCTGCATGCCGACCCGGCTTTTCCAGAGTATAGGAAGCAGGCCGCCCCGCTCATAGAGAAGGTAGACGAAGGGTATAAGGTCGATGAAGTGTACATGCGTCCGACGGATTACTCGGCGTTGAAATAGCGCGGGCAGCGAGCTGAACACATGACACCACTTATCCGCCGCATTGCTTTCTACCGTTGCTCCAGGAGGATTTTCTCTTTGCCTTGGTTCGCGCAGGGCGGTGAAGTGTGTGCGAGATTCATGATGGCGCTTCTCGTGTTGTCGTTTACGGCGGCTGGCGCTACGCAACCGACGCACTGGGTGGTTAGTTGGGGCGCCAGCGCATCTCCGCCGCCGGACGCGGCGCAGCTCCGCAAGCAGGGGCTCGAATTCGACAATCAGACGCTGCGCGAGATCGTGCATTTGAGCCTGGGAGGCTCGGCGGTCCGGGTGCGTTTCTCGAATTTCTTCGGGAAGCAGAGTCTGGAAATCGGATCCGCTCATCTTGCGCTGCGGGCGAGCGATTCCACGATTTTGGCGGCTTCCGACCGCGCGCTAACCTTCGGTGGCGCGCCCGGAGTGGTTGTTCCGCCGAACGCGTTTGTGGTGAGCGATCCGGTGAAACTGTCAGTGCCCGCCGAAAGCGATCTGGCTATCAGCATTTTTGTTCCGCACGCGGCAAGCGCAGCCGGGATGCATTCCTTCGCGCAGCAAACCTCGTATGTTGGCGCGGGCGACTTGACTGGAGCGTTGTCCATCGCAAACCCTCGAGCCATCAGTTCGTGGATATTTCTTGCGGGCGTGGATGTGAGCGCACCGGTTTCGGCCGGGGCCATAGCGGTGTTTGGCGACTCGCGTGTCGATGGCGACGGTTCGACGCCGAACGTTAACGCGCGCTGGACGAATGTTCTGTCCAAACGGCTGTCTAAGCAAGGCGTTGCGCTCGGGGTGCTAAATGCGGGAATCGTAGGCAACCGGATTCTTCATGATGGGCCGCAGGAGGCTGTGGAACTGGGGGTAGACGGTCTGGCGCGCTTCGAGCAGGACGCGCTCGATCAGCCGGGGGTGAAATACGTGATCGTTCTGGAGGGCATCGTCGACATCGGGCTTCCAGGGACGGCGCTTGCGCCGGCGTCTGAAGACGTCAGCGTGGATGATTTGATCGCGGGGATGAAGCAGTTGATTGCGCGGGCGCATGACCGCGGCATGAAGGTTTTTGGAGCGACACAGACTCCCTTCAGCGGCGCCAACACGGTTCCGGGGATCTTCAACGCAGAGAAGGAAGCACGGCGGAAGGCTTTGAATGAGTGGATGCGATCAAGTCACGCGTTCGATGGGGTGATGGACTTTGACAAAGTTGTGCGCGACCCGGCGGACCGGGAAAGAATCCGTCCGGCGTTCGATAGCGGCGATCACCTGCATCCGAATGACGCGGGATACGAGGCCATGGGGAAAGCGATTGATATCAGCGTGTTTCGGTAGGTAGGGGACGAGATGTGCGCGGGGACCGGCTGATTGGCGTTGCGATCCGCTATTCGTTGGAGACGAGGTTGACGTGGAAGTGAGCGTCGGCGTGATGGCCTAAAGGAAAGCGCTGACCCTACGGCTGAAATGGGGGCGCGTGCGGGGGACGGGTTGCTTCGGCCGCCTAAAAGGACGGCCTCTACAGATCGCTGATGGATGAGATGGGCGTTTCGCTAGTGGATTTGTTTGGTTTTGCGGGACATGTAGTCCATGAGCAGGTACTGGCCCAGGTTGTAGGGAGTGGTGAAGTAGGCCTTGCCGCGGCACATTTCGGTGATTTTCTGGACGAAGTGGACGAGGGAATAATCGCTGGCGAGCATGAAGGTGTTGATCATGATGCCGGCGCGTTTGCATTTGTTGACTTCTTCGAGAGTTTGGCCGACGACGAAGGGATCGAGGCCGAAGGCGTTTTTGTAGATGCGGCCGTCTTCGAGGGTGAGAGCGGAGGGCTTGCCGTCGGTGATCATGACGATCTGGCGCATATCTTTTTTCTGGCGGAGCAGAATGCGCTGGGCCAGGCGCAGGCCTTCGCGGGTGTTGGTGTAATACGGCCCGACTTGCACGCGGGCGAGGTCGGCCAGCGGAACTTCTTCGGCGGAGTCGTGGAAGAGGACGAGGTTAAGCGTGTCGCCGGGATATTGCGTGCGAATGAGATGCGAAAGAGCCATGGCTACGCGCTTGGCGGGAGTGAAGCGGTCTTCGCCGTAGAGAATCATGCTGTGGCTGCAATCGAGGAGCACGACGGTGGCGCAGGAGCTGTGATATTCGCACTGGTGGACCATGAGATCGGAGTAGTTCATCTCGATGGGAACTTTTACGCCTTCGCGGCGGACGGCATTGAAGAGCGTGGCGCTGATATCGAGGTTGAGCGTGTCGCCGAATTCGTAATGGCGCGAGGCGCCGCCGGATTCGACGCCGGTGGAGAGATCGCGTGTGTCGTGGCGGCCGAAGCTGCTGCGGCCGAGCGAGCCGAGAAGATCCTGGAGCGTTTTGAAGCCGAGAAAGTCGATGGTCTTGTCGGTGATTTCGAAGCGCACTTCGGGCTGACGTTCTTGCGGCTGGCCGATTTGTCCCCGCGCTGAAGTGTTGGGCGGCGGCGTGACCTGCGGCGGCTGCTGCGGATTGATGAAGCCTTCCTGCGCGAGACGGTCCATGAGTTTTTCGATGAGGTCCTTTACGGCCTGATTGTTCATGGCGTTCGGCTGCTGCAACAATTTGCGCAGTTCTTCGCTCATGGCGCCTTCGGGCATGGGCTCGCCTTGCTGAAGAGCCTGCAGGATGGCCTCTTTGAGCGCTTCCATCGAGCGGCTGGAATCCATTTCGGACATGCCGTAATACTGCGACTCGAAGCCGCTTTGCAGAAAGAAATCGCCGAGGCGCTTGATGAGGTCTTCGAGGTCGACGGCGTCCGCGGGTTCTCCGACGTATTTGGCGTATTTGATGAATTTCATGGGAGACCCAGGAAGTCGACAGTTGACGGTTGACAGTTGACAGTTAGGAGAGCGAACGGCTTCTCGACGCGGTCCATTGTGCTTGGATCTGGCGCAGCATGCTGCGCCACTACAAGGATGCGTCGTAGTTGAAGCGCGCGAGTCATGTCAGTTGTATTGGCGGCGCGGAGGCCGGTTGGGATTTTCGCGTTCGCGAGGCTCGGGCTGGCGGGGTTTCTCGGCGTAGAAGCCGCGTTCTTCGCTGCGTCCGATGCGGCGGTGGGCCCACAGGCCTTCGAGAATCATTTCGGCGGCGGCGGCAGCCTCCGCGGTGTTCTTGGCGTCGCTGGCGCCGAGGCGAGCGATGTGATCGAAGAGGCCGGGAATATTGGATAGTTGCTGATGGCGCTCGGAAGTTGCAGCGTTTTCAGAAATCTTGAGCGCGCCGCCGTTTTCAAACCATTGGATGATGGACTGGAAATTGGTTTCGCCAAAGCGGCGCGTGTGGACACGGCCGACGGCGGTGCGGATAAGCTCGCGCGCGATGGTGTCGGCGCCTTTGAGCTCGCCTTCGTACTCGAGTTCGATCTTGCCGGTGATGGCGGGAAGCGCGGAGTAAACGTCGGCGACACGCGCGACGCTGTGCGCTTCACTCAGGCGGGTGGCGCGCTGTTCGGCGCTGCTGACCACACTTTCGAGGGTGGTGATCGGCAAACGCTGGCTGACGCCAGAGCGCTTGTCGACGCGCTTGTCTTCGCGCGCCTGGAAGGCGATTTCCTCGACTACTTCGCGGAGATAGGGAGGCACATCGATCTTGTGCATGGCGTCGCGGCCGGTCCAGGCTTCCTGCGAAGTGATGGTCATGCCTTCTTCGAGGGTCGCGGGGTAATGAGTGCGAATCTCAGCGCCGATGCGGTCTTTGAGCGGAGTGATGATTTTTCCGCGCGCGGTGTAGTCGTCTGGATTCGCGGTGAAAACCAGCAAAACGTCGAGCGGCAGACGCAGCGGGTAACCCTTAATCTGAATGTCGCCTTCCTGCATGATGTTGAACAGGCCGACTTGGATTTTCCCGGCGAGATCGGGAAGTTCGTTGATGGCGAAGATGCCGCGATTGGCGCGGGGCAAGAGGCCATAGTGAATGGTGAGTTCATCGGAGAGATCGCGGCCGCCACGCGCGGCGCGGATGGGGTCGACGTCGCCAAGAATGTCCGCGATGGTGACGTCGGGAGTGGCGAGCTTTTCGACGAAGCGATTGTCCCGCGGCATCCAGGCAATCGGCGTGTTGTCGCCTTCGGCGGCAATTTTCTCGCGGCAGGCGCGGCAGATGGGGTGCAGGGGGTCGTCATTGATTTCGCAGCCGGCAATCACGGGAATTTCGGGATCGAGCAAGCCGACGAGGCCGCGAAGGATGCGGCTTTTGGCTTGGCCGCGCAGGCCCAGCAAAATAAAATTGTGGCGCGAAAGCAGCGCGTTGACGATTTGCGGAACGACGGTGTCTTCGTAGCCGTGGACGCCGGGGAAAAGCGGCTCGTCGTTCTTGATGGCGCGCAGCAAATTCTGGCGAATTTCGTTTTTCACCGAGCGCGAAGCGGTGCGCGCGTCGAAATCCGGGATGCTCTTGAGGCCGCCGAGAGTGCGCGGCCTGGGATGAGCTGCGGAGTGCTGCGTTCCAGTGGTAGCTGTCATGGGGCCCCGTTCTGCGCGCTGCGTGCGCAGGCGCGCTTCTTGGACAAAGCAAGTTTCTAGTTCAATGCATGCCCGTTGCCGTCGCCGCGATGGCGCAGTTCTTCGGTTCTTTGTAGATGCGGCGCCCATTCGCGAAGGTACGCGACCAGGCGCTCCTGGCGATCCGCTTCGGTGCGCAGTTCGAGCACTTGCTGCTTCCAGAGGAGATCGAGCGGAAGGGTGCCGGCAACGCGATAGGAGAAATTGTCAGGGTCGTGGTCCTGGGCGTTCTTCGGGTAGTCGCCGAAAATCAGAGTGTGACAAGTCTCGTAGAGTTCGAGGAGTTGGAGGCGGGTTTTTGCGTCGACGGGGCGTTCGCGATCATCCAGGTAATCGACGAAACCTTCGAGCAGCAAATTATCGTCGAGGAAGCGCACCACGCGAAAGGGCAGCCTGCCGACGGTGATGATGTCCATGCGCCCGTCATCATAGCGTTTGACGACTTCGATGACTTCGGCGGTGCAGCCTACGTGCGCGACGCCCTTGGGGAGCGCGAGGAGCATGCCGAATTCGGTCTTTTGCTTGAGGCAGGATTTGATCATGGTGCGGTAGCGCGGCTCAAAAACGTGCAGAGGGAGATCAGCGCCGGGAAGAAGAACGACGTTCAGAGGAAAAAGCGGGATACGATCTGGCCGCATAGGTCCCATAGACCATGATACCAGACGAGGCAAGACGCAGAGGCCCGGAAGCAGCCGGAAACGTTAGAGTTCGCTAAGCAGGGCTTCCATCTCGGAGCGGGCGTGGCTATCGCCTTTCTGGGAGGCGGCGTCGATACCGGAGGCGAGAACTTGCTTGGCCTCTGCGGCGCGCTGCTCGCGGGCGAGGAATTGCGCGTACATGAGGTAGGCCGGGACGTAGCCGGAATGGTCTTGTAGCAGCGCGCGGAAATGGGTATCGGCCGCGGCGGGGTCGCCGGAGTTCATGCATTCCATGGCCAAGCCGTAGCGCGTGAAAGCGTCGTTGGGCTGCTTGGCGGCCAACTCTTCGAGCATCTGGCGGCGGGTTTTCTTTAGGTCCGGCATGAGGGTGCCCGTATTATACGGTGCAGACAAAGAAGGCCCAAGCGGGCGCGGCGCGGCCTTTGGGCGGCGGGGAGAGCAAACGGATGAAACGCGGAGCAAGCGGCGGAATGGCCAAGAATCGTGAGCCCCGACCGGTGGGTAAGACAGTAAAGGCGTCCCGATCGGAGATGGCGGAAGTGGTTCTTCCGGCCGACACGAACCCCCTGGGCAAGCTGCTCGGCGGGCACGTCATGCACCTGGTGGACGTGGCAGCGGCGATGGCCGCAAGCCGGCATTCCAACAGTTACGTGGTCACCGCGTCAGTGGACTCCATCGATTTCCGGAACCCCATCAATGTGGGCGAACTGGTGATCCTGAAATCGCAAGTGAACCGCGTGTTTAACACTTCGATGGAAGTGGGCGTTAAGGTGTTTTCGGAGAATACGCTGACGGATGAGCGGCGGCACACGACAACAGCTTACGTGACGTTTGTGGCGCTCGATGAGTTTACGCGCAGGCCAAAACCAGTGCCGCCGTTGATCGTGCGAACCGCTGAAGAAAAGCGCCGATGGCGCGAGGCTGGAGAACGGCGCAAGGTGCGTCTCGAGTTGCGCTTCAGGAAAAGCGGGCGCGACTAGATCAGGAAACCGCGCCAACCCAGAGCGGCGTGGAAGTGGGTTGCTCGCTTCCGCCCGCGGGTTCTTCGGTGATGGCCAGCGCTTTCACTTCCGGCATGGCCTCTTCCGGATTGGCCACCAGTTTGGCCAGCTTGCCATCGCGTTCTGGCCAAAACGTGATCGAGGGCATCGGCTTGGCTTTGGAATCCTTGGGAATCAGCCAGAGCTGCAAGACACGATTTCCGGAAAGCTTCGGAACCTCATAGCCGGTCACTACCAGACCAAGTTGCGAGTGCCACTTGGCTTCCAGCGAAGGCATATCTTTCTTGGACGGCATCAACATGATCTTTGTGGATTCGGGGTTGGTAAGAATCGCGCGCATCTGCGCTTCCTGCCGCGAAGCCGCAAGTTCCTGCTCGAGTTTCTCGCGTTTCTGAACCTCCGCGGTGGCCTGCTGCTGCATGCGCTCCACTTCTGCACTCAACCGGTGGGTGTTCCAGGTCGAATACAGCGTGAGCATGAGCAACGCAGCGACGCCGGCCCACAGCCAAAAAGGTATCGCGGATTTTCTGGGCGAGGCTATGGGAACGACGTGGGATTCGGCGCCCACGTTGCGCATCAAGCGTTCCTTGATGGCTGGCGAAGGAGCAGTCTCCGGCGCCAGATACGCGAGCTGGCTTACCAGCCACCGCGCTTCGGCCAGCGCTTTCTCGCAGCCGGGGCAGCCCGCCGCAAGGTGCGCTGCAAACGCTGCGCTCTCCTCGGCATCGAGCGCGCCGAGCGCGTGCGCTTCCGCCATCTCCCGGAATTGATCCAAGTCGCTCAAGTAGTTGCCTGCATTCCTTCCTTCAATCGCAAAAGACCGTTGCGAATCCAGCTCTTCACCGTGCCGAGCGGTTCGCGCAGGGCCGCGGCGATCTCCGTGTGGCTGAGCCCCTCGAAATAGGCCAGCTCAATGGCGCGCTTCTGCTGCGGAGCGAGCGAAGCCATCAGCGCGCGAACGCGGGCGGCGCAGCGCTTCTCGTCCAGGTCCTTCTCATATTCGGGCGCCACGGCGACCGGCGGAAATTCCTCGGTCTGATCCTCGCGGCGGCGCTGCCGCTCGCTTTTCAAGCGCAGCGTATCCAGCGCGCGATTGCGCGCGAGCGTGAAAAGCCAGGAAACGAACGGGCCGCGTGTTTCGTCGTAGCGGCCGGCGTTGCGCCAGAGTTGCAGGAAGACGTCCTGCACGACCTCTTCCGCGCTTCCCGCTTGCTGCAGGATGCGCAGCACCAGGCCATAGACGGCTCGGGAATGGCGGTCGTAGAGTTCCTCGAAAGCGCGCACATCCCTTTGAAGAAGCCTGTGCACCAGCGCCACGTCCGGCGGAACTGTGCCGTAATCCCCAGAGGTCAGGGCCGCTAGAAACACTGGATCAAGCTTCTCCGTCTCCCGTATAGGTATACGGCTCTGTGGGTGAATTGGATGAAGTGCTGGGCGTCATGATGCAAGCCTGCGCAGGATTTGGAAAGCCACGGCTTGAGCCTGTTCGACGCACGCGCCAATCGCTGGGCCACGCAAGTAATTGCCGGCAAAAAACAGACCCAGGAAATTGGCGCGGGTAGCCTCGAGAGCTTTGATCCGCGCGAGGTGGCCGAGATTGTACTGCGGGATGGCGCGTTCGTATACCGTGGCGTAGGAAAAGGCCGGTGGCTGCGCGAGGTGGAGGATGGGACTGAGTTCGCGATGTACGATGGCCGCGAGTTGCTCGGGAGTCAGGCGGGCGGCAGCTGGATTGGTGGCGCCGCCGACGAAGCTGGTGAGGAGTGCGTGGCCGGCTGGCGCGCGGCCCGGGAAGAGCGATGAATTCCAGACTGAGCCGAGGATTTGCAGTCCGGAGGAACGGGGTACTAGGAAGCCGAAGCCCTTGAGAGAGTGGCCGACATCCGACGCGCGGTAGCCGAGTGAGACGACTGCGACTGGGGCGTACTCGATGGCGTTGAGTGGTGTGCGAAATTCACTCGAAAGATCGGCAAGGAGTGTTGCTGCTATATCGGTCGGAGTTGCCATAACTAGATTCTGGGTCGCAAAAGTGCGTTCGGAGCCGTTCGCTGACGCGCTGACAAGGAATTGCTCCGGCGGCGAGGATCTTCGAATGGCGCTGACGGGCGCGTCAAGATGCAAGGCCGAGCCGAGCTTTTCGGCGAGGGCGCGCGGAAGCGCTGCGTTTCCGTCGCGAAAGCTCAGGAGCGCGGGGCGCTGTTGGCCGGACTGTCTGTTGCGTTTCGCGGCACGCATCATGCCGCGGACAACGCTCCCGGCGGACTCTTCCGCTTCGTAGAGTTGCGGAAACGCTGCGCGCAGGCTGAGCTTCTCGGGGTCGCCTGCGTAAATCCCTGATACGAAGGGTCCAACCAGCTTCTCGAGCAATTCCGGCGAGAATTTGCGGCGCACGAAAGCGGCGATGGATTCTTCTTGTGCTGGAGGAGCGGAGCGGCCGAAGGCGTCGCGCAAGATGGCCCATTTTGTGTGCGCGCCTACAAATCCCGAAGAAACGAATGCCGGCGGGCTGAGTGGCACAGGCCGGAGAGCGCCGTCGATGAGGATGTACCGTGGTGCGCGGGGTGGCGCTTCTGCGAGTTGACCCTCAATGCCGAGGTCTCGGCAAAGCTGTAGAAGTGGCGCGGTGCCGCTGAAGCTCTGCGGCCCAAGCTCCAGCAGAAATTCGTCTTGCCGTACGGACTGGATGATCCCGCCGGCGCGCGGCAAAGCTTCGAGCACGTGAGCGTCGACGCCCGACTGACGCAGAGCGTGCGCGCAAGCGAGCCCGGAAATGCCGGCGCCGATAACGAGAGCGGGAAGGGAATCAGGCATGCTTTAGCTGCGCGTCGCGTCCGAAAGGGTCAGAGAGTTTTTGAGAAGAGCGGCTTGGCATGGAGGTGCTGCCTTTCGAGATAAGGGTCGAAGGCCATGGCAAGATTGCGGATAAAAATGCGGCCAAGCCAGGTGGCACGAATGGCGTTTGCTTCGAGTAAGACGAGACCGTCTTCGCGGGCGGGTTCGAGGCTGCGGAGTTCCGGAGCGAAATAATCGTCGAAGTCGACGGCGAATTCGCGGGCGATGTCGTCCTTGAAGATAACGGTGTGGCAAAGCAAGCGGCCGATGACGGCGCGGCGCAAGCGATCGTCATCGGAGAGTCGATAGCCGCGCATCGTAGCGATGCCGCGTTGCGCCACGGCCTTTTCCCAAGAGGGCAGGTCGCGCTGATTTTGCGCGTAGGCGTTCTGGATGCCGCTGATGGCGGTCACACCCATGCCGTAAAGATCGGCGCCGGCTTTCGTCGTATAGCCCTGGAAATTACGGTGCAGCGTGCGATTCTGCTGCGAGATGGCGAGTTCGTCGCCGGGCTTCGCAAAATGGTCCATGCCTATATAGAGGTAGCCGGCTTCGAGGAACTTCAGGAGGCCGGTGCGGAAGATTTCAAATTTCTGCATGCCCTCGGGAAGAAACGCCGCGAACGAGCCTTGCTGCTTTTTCAGCCAGGGAACGTGCGCGTAGCTGAACAGCGCGATACGGTCCGGAGTAAGCTGCAGAATCTGTTCGACGGTATTGGCGAAGGACTGCGCGTTCTGGTGCGGCAAACCGTAAATCAGATCGACGTTAATGCTGTCGAACCCAAGCTCGCGCGCCGCAGCGATCAATTCGCTGGTCATTTCAAACGGCTGGATGCGGTGAATGGCTTTCTGCACTTCCGGCTGGAAGTCCTGAATGCCCATGCTGAGGCGATTGAAGCCGAGTTTGCGCAGCGCTTCAAGGTGCGCGCGCGAAGTGACGCGTGGATCGACTTCGATGCCGATTTCCGCATCCGGCCCAAACGTGAAATGTTCGCGGGTGAAGCTGAAGAGCTCCTCGATCTGCGCCGGGGAAAGATAAGTTGGTGTGCCGCCGCCCCAGTGAAACTGCGTGACGGGGCGCTGGCGCGAGATGTTGCTGCCCACATGGGCAATCTCGCGTTTCAAAACGTCAAGATACGGCGGAGCAACATCCTTGTTCTTTTGAATGATGACGTTGCACGCGCAGAACAAGCACAAGCTCTCGCAAAAAGGAATGTGCATATAAAGGGAAACCGGGGTGCTCGCACGATCGGCTTCCGCATGGACTTGTTCGAGATCGTCTGGGCCGAACGCATCGTTCCAGACCGGCGCGGTCGGATAGCTCGTATAGCGAGGCCCGGGGCGGTTGTAGCGAGTCAGAAATTCCTGGTCCACCTGAAGCTCAGAGCGCGCTTGCTCAAGAGTTGGATTTTGCAGAGTCACGGCCAGCCTCTCAGCCTTTACCGGTCGCGGGTTGCGCGGCTTGCGCGAACAGTTGCTTGCCCGTCTCTACAAAGAGCTGTGCGTTTTCCACCGGCGTCGCCGGCAGAATACCGTGGCCGAGATTGAGGATATGTCCAACTCCGCCCAGCGTGGCCAGCGTCTCCTGGATTACCGTGCGGATTTCGTCTGCCGGACCGAACAGAACCGCCGGATCCACATTGCCTTGCAAAGCAATCTTCGGCCCGAGCTGCCGCCGAAGCGCGGCCAGATCAACGCGCCAGTCCACGCTTAACACGTCTGCCCGTGAACGCGCCACCGCCGGCAGCAAGTGATGCGACGCTTTCGTGTAGTAAATGACCGGCGCGGCGCCTGCCAAGCCGGAGATGACTTCCTGCACCGCCGGCAGCGCGAAATCTTCGTAATCGCGGATATGCAATTCCCCGCACCAAGTATCGAAGAGCTGCACCGCCGCGGCGCCCGCAGAAATCTGCGCTTTGAGATAGGGAATGGTGGCCAGCGCGATTTTATGCAGCAGCTCGCGAAACGTTTTCGGCTCGTGATACAGAAAGCTCTTGACCGTCGCAAACCCTTCCTTCGTCTTGCCCTCGATCATGTAGCAAGCCAGCGTCCACGGAGCGGCCGCAAAACCCAGCACCGGAACTTCCGGGCCCACCTCGCGTACAATCCGCCGAATCGCTTCGGGCAAAAAACCTGTTTCGATTTCCGGGTCGAAAATCTTCAAGCGCTCAACGTCTGCTTTCGTGCGCACCGGCTTCGGCAAAGTCGGCCCCGCATCGCCCAATTCTAGCGGCAGTCCCATGGCCTCCGCGGGAATCAAAATGTCCGAAAAAACGATCACTGCATCCACGCCCACGCGCCGCAGCGGCTGCAGCGACACTTCCACAGCCAGGTCCGGCGTCTTGCAAACCTCTAAAAAGCTGTGCTTCGCTCGAATGGCGCGATATTCGGGGAGGTAGCGCCCCGCTTGGCGCATCATCCACACAGGTACGCGCGGCAATTCCTCGCCGCGGCACGCGCGCAGAAAAAGGTCTTTGCGGTTAATTGCATCGATAGGCTTGCTCATGTGGGCTTCGAGTAAGGATAGCAAATCCTGCGCTTGCTGCCGAATGGGACATAGCGCGCCAGCCGGGACGGATGCGACGGCCAGACCTGTGGGCTATACTGGAGCGGCTTCAGCATTGAGAAACGGACGCCGGGCGAACGCTCGGCGAAGGCGCAATTCAGGCTCATGTCGCATTTGTACCTCATTCTCACCACCGCAGCGTATTTGCTCAGTTTGGGCGCGTATGCCGCGTTTCTAAGCTCCGGCAAGGAAATCGCCGGACGCGCGGGCACATTGCTGCTCGCCGCCGGCCTTGCAGCGCACTATTTAGCGCTCCTCGAACGCTCCCGCGGCCTTCACACGGTTCCGTACCATGATTTGTACGGCTCGATGTCCCTTTTCGGCTGGCTGCTGGGTCTTACGTATCTCGGTCTCGAAATTTACCACCGCCAACGCTCCGTGGGCGCATACGTTCTCCCCTTCATGCTGGTATTTTTCCTGGCAGCGCAAGCGGCTCCTCCGGACAAACTTGCTCCGCCACCGGCGCACGGCCCGATCTTCGCGTTTCACGTCACGTTAAGCATTTTGGCCTACGCAGCGTTCGCGCTGTCGTTCGTGCTCAGCCTGGTGTTTCTCATGCAAGAGCGCCTGCTGCGAACGCACCGGATGGGCAATTTTGTCTGGCGTCTGCCGCCGCAGGAACTCCTCGAGCGCATGAGCCAATCGAGCGTGCTTATCGGTCTGCTGTCGATCGCGGTGGGAACGGCCATGGGTTTCGTGTGGGTCGACCGTCTACAAGGCCAATACTGGTATTACGATCCGAAATATATCGTCACGCTGCTCGTTTTGCTGCTCTACCTGTTGTACTTTCAATTGGCGCGAACGACGGCGTGGCGTGGCGCGCGCGCATCCAAGCTGAACATTTTCAATTTCGGCGTGGTGGTGCTCAGTTTCACGGTCGTAAATTTTTATTTTTCGCATAGTCATCGCTATTTTTAGGCGCAAGCAGAACAACGCATGGAAATCGTTCTCGTCGGATTGAATCACCGGACAGCCTCCGTCGAGGTTCGCGAACGGGTGTCTTTCACGGTCGAGCAAGCGCGCCGCGCCGCCGAAGAGCTGCGTACGCGCGGAATTCTCGAAGAAACCCTGGTTCTCTCCACCTGCAATCGCAGCGAAGTCTACGGAGTTCCGCCCGAAAGCTCGCATGAGTGCGCACCTGGCCTCTCCTCTTTTCTGAGTGAGTTTCATTCCGTTCGCGCTGACGTGCTCGGCTCATCGCTCTACCATCGCTACGACCGCGACGCCGTGCGGCATCTTTTCCGCGTCTCTGCCGGGCTTGATTCGCAGTTGCTCGGCGAAGCCGAAATCCTCGGCCAGGTGCGCGAAGCTTACAAATCCGCGCACGAACTCGGCGCCACCGGCCCGGTGCTCAATCGCTTGTTCCAGGGCGCGCTGGAAGTTGGCAAGCGTGTGCGCACGGAAACGGAACTAGGAACGCGGCCCATGTCCGCCGCCGCCGCTGGAGTCAAACTTGCCGAACGAATCTTTGGCAAATTGAAAGAGCGCAGCGCGCTGGTTCTCGGCGCAGGAGCCACCGGCGAACAAGTCGTCTCGCAATTGCGCGACCGCGGCATCAAGCATCTTCTGGTGATGAATCGCTCGCACGAGCGCGCCGCCGATCTCGCCAATCAATACGGCGGCCAAGTCGTGCCTTGGGGCGAGTGGGATACCGCGCTTCAGGGGGTCGATGTGCTGGTTTCTTCGGTGGCCTCCGATGAACCGGTGCTGCGCCGCGAGATTCTCGAGCGCGCCATGGCCGCGCGCGGGAATCGTGCGCTTTTGCTCATGGATCTTGGCGTGCCCCGCAACATCGAGCCCGCCGCGGGCGAACTCTACAACGTATATCTCTATAACCTCGAGAATCTCACGGACATCGTGGCGCAGAATCGTGGAGCGCGCGAGAGTGAAGTCCCGCGTGCCGAAGCCATCGTCGAAGAGCACGTCGGCAAATTCCTTTCCTGGCAAGCCAGCGTCGAACTGGTCGGGCTGGTGGAGGCCTTGCGCGTGCGCGTGCGCGAAGAGCGCGCGGCTTTTCTGCGCGAGCGTGTCGCTTCGATGCATTCGATCAATCCCGGCGAAGTCGCGCAGCTCGAACATTTGATCGACGAGTTGCTCGAAAAGCTGCTCATCGAGCCGGCCGAGCGTCTCCGCGGCGAAAAGGAACTCCGGCGCAAAATCCAGAACGTGGAAGCGCTTCGCGATTTGTTTCTGGATCGCCGGGAAAAGCCATGAGGCACTTGCGCATTGGCACCCGCGGAAGTCTGCTGGCAAAGTGGCAGGCAGAATTTGTCCGCAAGCAGCTTTTTGCGCTGGCCGGCGTGGAAACCGAAATCGTCATCATCAAAACCGCCGGCGACAAGCTGCAAAACGCGCCACTCACGCAAATCGGCGGCAAGGGCGTTTTCGTCAAGGAACTGGAAGACGCTTTGCTGGTTGAAACGATCGACCTTGCAGTGCACAGCGTGAAAGACGTTCCCACTGAGGTGCCTTCGGGCTTGAGCTTTCCAGCCGTCTTGCGCCGCGATGATGTACGCGATTGCTTGGTCTCCGCGAATGGCGCTACACTCGCCAATCTGCGGCAGGGCGCCCGGGTTGGCACCAGCAGCTTGCGCAGGCAAGCGCAGTTGCGCCACTTGCGCCCGGACCTCGACGTTCGCGATTTGCGCGGCAACGTGGACACGCGTTTGCGCAAAGTGGAAAGCGGCGAATACGAAGCGATTGTGCTCGCCAAAGCCGGGCTCGATCGTCTCGGGTTGAGCCAGCGAATTAGCGAAGTGTTTTCTCCCGAGGTTTGCATGCCCGCGGTAGGGCAGGGCGCCATCGCAGTCCAGTGCCGCGTGAAGGATGCGGAAGCTGCGGAAGTGTTGTCGCGCCTCGACCACGCCGAGACGCGCAACGCCATCATCGCGGAACGCGCACTGCTCAAAGCCGTGCAAGGCGGATGCCAGGTGCCGCTCGGCGCGTGGGCGCGCATGGAACGCGATCAGATGGCGATGGAAGCGTGTGTCTGCTCGGTGGACGGGACGCAGTGCATCCGCCAACGGGCCACGGCCTTTTCCGAGGAAGCAGCTGCGCTCGGCGAGCGCATGGCGAATCTGCTGCTCGAGGCCGGAGCGCAAGCCATTCTCGAGGAAGTGGGGCGTGCGCGTGGTTGATCGGGCCGATGGGCGCGCCGAATCCGCGCTGCGCCGGAAGACCATCTTCGTGTCGCGGGCGCGCGAACAATGCAGCGATCTTTGCGCCCATCTCGAATCGCGTGGCGCCCAAGTGATCGCGTCGCCGCTGTTGCGCTTTGCGTTGCCGGAGGACCTTGTTCCCCTAGATGCCGCGCTGCAAGCTCTCGGCGAGTTTGACTGGTGGCTGATCACCAGCCAGCATGCCGTCGAATTCGCCGCTGCACGCTGTTACACGCTCGGCGCTCAATTGGCGGAGCTGGCCCGCGTCGTTCGCGTCGGTGCCGTGGGCGTTGCAACCGCGGAAGCTGCGTGCCGCGCCGGCATCGCAGTCGAGTACGTCGCGAAGCAACAGTCGGGGGCGGGCCTGGCAGAAGAACTCGCGGGCAAAGTGGCCTGCAAACGCGTCCTGCTTCTGCGAAGCAATCTCGCCGATTCGGCGCTGCCCACTTCCCTCGCCGCGCGCGGCGCAGAGATTACCGACGTGATTGCTTACCGCACTCTGCCGCCCGCCGATGAAGAGCGAAAGCGCGTGACGGAGATTTCCTGGGAGCATGTGGACGCCGCGATATTTTTCAGCCCGTCGGCAATTCGCCATCTGGCGGATGCTATCGGCGCGGAGAAAATGAGAGAAGTATCCGGTAACGCGGTGTCCGTTGCGGTGGGTCCTACAACCGCGGAAGCGGCTCGCAAGCACGGATTCGTGCGGTGCGTGCAAGCCGAGGAGCCCTCGCCTGCGGCGGTCGTACGCGCACTGGAAGAATGCTTCGCCCATCGGCAGTCGCAGAGCCAGTCTCAGAAAATGACGGGAGCCCACCGGGGATGAATCGACGATGAAATTTCCTGAACAGCGACCGCGCCGTTTGCGGCGCAGTGAAGCGTTGCGCGGGCTGGTTCGCGAAACGCGCCTTACCGCGGCCGGGCTGATCTATCCAATGTTCGTGTGTCCGGGGAACAAAGTGCGCCAGGAAGTCAGCTCGATGCCCGGCGTTTACCAACAATCGGCCGATCAGATCGTGGAAGAGTGCAGGGAAGTCGAGCAGCTTGGGCTTCCCGGCGTGATTCTTTTCGGCTTGCCGGAAACGAAAGACGCGAAAGGCACCAGCTCTCTTGCGGCGGACGGAGTGGTGCAGCGCGCCATCGCCGCAATCCGTAAAGCGAATCTGAAGCTGCTGGTGTTGACCGACGTGTGCCTCTGCGAGTACACCGATCATGGACACTGCGGCGTCATCGAAGACGGCGAAGTACTTAACGACGCCACGTTGCCAATCCTCGCCAAGCAAGCCCTTTCTCACGCACGAGCAGGTGCCGATATCGTGGCCCCTTCCGACATGATGGATGGCCGCGTGGCGGCCATCCGCGAGACCCTCGACGAGCATCATTTCGAAAATGTGGCCATTCTTTCTTACGCCGCGAAATACTGCTCCGGCTTTTATGGCCCGTTCCGCGAAGCCGCGAAATCCGCGCCGCAATTCGGCGACCGGCGCAGCTACCAGATGGACCCAGCCAATGCACGGGAAGCGCTGAAGGAAGTCGTGCTCGATCTCGAAGAAGGCGCGGACATGATTATGGTCAAGCCCGCGCTCCCGTATTTGGATATCATTCGCCGTGTGCGCGAAAAAGTTGACGTGCCAGTGGCGGCGTACAACGTCAGCGGCGAATACGCCATGGTCAAAGCCGCCGCGCAAAAAGGCTGGCTGGACGAGCAACGCGTGGTCCTCGAAATCCTGACCGGAATTCAACGCGCCGGCGCGGACATCATCTTGACGTACCACGCCAAAGATGCAGCGCGCTGGCTGAAGGCAAGCTAAATGGACGGGCAGAGCGCAAAGTTGACGCCATCCGCCAGCAAAATCGACCGCCGTCGTTCGCGCGAAATCTTCGAGCGCGCACAAGAAGTATTAGTCGGCGGTGTGAACAGTCCCGTCCGGGCGTTTCGCTCCGTCGGCGGCGATCCCTTAATCGTCGACCACGGCAAAGCGCAATATCTCTACGACGCCGACGGCAACGAACTGCTCGACTATGTCTGCTCCTGGGGCGCACTGCTTCTGGGCCACGCGAATCCCGCCGTTGCGGCGGCGATCAGTAAGCAGGCGGCCCGCGGAACGAGCTTCGGCGCCACCACCGAACTTGAAGTGGAACTCGCGACCCTGATCACACAAGCAGTGCCGTCGGTCGAGAAAATTCGCTTCGTCTGCAGCGGCACAGAAGCCACCATGAGCGCCATCCGCCTTGCCCGCGGCGTGACCAGGCGCGATTTCATCCTCAAGTTCGAAGGCGGCTACCACGGCCATGCCGACAGCTTTCTCTCGCAGGCCGGTTCCGGGCTGGCCACGCTGGGAATCGCGGAATGCCCCGGTGTGCCGCAGGCGTTCGCGGAGCTTACGCTCAACGCGCCGTACAACAATCTGGAAGCGGTCGAGCGGTTGTTCGCGCAATTCAGCGGCAAAATCGCCGCGGTGATCGTCGAGCCCGTCGCCGCCAACATGGGCGTGGTTCTTCCGGAGAAGGAATTTCTGCCCGGACTACGCGAGATCACGCGAAGAAATGGCGCGCTGCTGGTCGCGGACGAAGTCATCACCGGTTTCCGGATGCACTACGGCGCAGCGCAGCAGCTCTTCGGCATCGAAGCCGACCTCACTACCTTCGGCAAGATCATCGGCGGCGGAGTTCCTGTGGCGGCTTATGGCGGACGCGCTGAGCTCATGAATCACGTCGCGCCGCTCGGATCGGTTTACCAGGCGGGAACGCTCTCCGGCAATCCGCTGGCCATGCAAGCGGGAATTGCAACGCTGAAGCAATTGTGTGCTCCCGGCATCTACGCCGAGATCCATCAGGCCGCCGACCGTCTCACCGCAGGCTTACGGGAGGCGATCGCGCAAACGCATGTCCAAGCCCGCGTCAATTCCACAAGCTCGCTTGCAACGATTTTCTTTACCGATGAGCCGGTCCGCGACTATGCTGGAGCGAAACGCGCTGACACCAAACAATACGGCGAGTTCTTCCGGCAGATGCTGGATCGCGGTATATTCCTGGCGCCATCGCAATTCGAGGCCGCATTCGTTTCCGCAGTACACACGACGGAAGATATCGACCGCACCGTTGCGGCGGCGCTCGAGTCGTTGCAAGCGATCAGCGCCGCGTAGAGTTTTTTCCGGTCAACGCCAAGAAAAAAGGAGTGTCCACGCAAATGCCCGAAGGCATCGAAATTCCCGGCCGCGAGCACGGAGCCCACGGAGGGCAAGAGAATCCGCTAGTCTTACCAGTTTCCCTGACCATGTCCATCATGGCGGTGATGCTGGCCGCCGTGACGTTGATGGTTCACCGCTCCAGCACTCACGAACTTCTGCTGCAGGCGCAAGCCACGGACCAATGGGCTTATTTTCAAGCCAAGAACATTCGGCTGCACGAAATGGAAACCAACGTGGATCTGTTCAGCACTCTCGCGGCCAAGGATAGCGACAAGGCGCAAAAGCTCCAGGAGAAGTATCAGAAACAGGTCGAGAAGTATCAGGCCGACAAGGAAGACATCAGCGAGAAAGCCAAGGATCTGGAAAAGGAGCGCGATGTCCTGGGCAAGCGCACTGACCGCTTCGAGGTAGGGGAAGTGTTTCTCGAGATCGCGCTGGTGATTTGCTCGATCACGCTGCTAGTCAATAAGCGCTCGTTCTGGTTTGCCGGCATCGTGCTCGGCGCCGTCGGCTTGGTGGCGGCCGCAACCGGGTTTTTGATCCACTAGGCACGCGACGGCGGCTGGCCACCGCGCAGACGGGTGATCTCTTCCATTAACCGCTCGAAGCGTTGCAGCAGCTCTTGATGACGCATTTCGTCAGTACCAGGTTTCTTCCCGGCAAACGTCAGCGTGCCGCTCGGTTCCAGCACGCACCTCTGAACTTCCTCGAGCGAATCGAAGCCTTGCTTGCGTGCAGCAGCCTCCAACTGCGGCATGGTGATCAGTTCGTGCTTCAGCGCGCGGTCCTGGACCTTGCCATTTTCAATCAACACATCGGACTTGCCTTCCACGATTTGTTCGAGCTTGCGGTGGTCGTAAAGAAAGCGCACCACCAGATAGTTGACCACCAATAACGAAGTGGCGCCGATGATTCCGCCGGTGACGCTGTTGTCTTCTCCGATGATGGCGTTCTGCACGGTGTTCGATAGCGTGAGAAGCACCACCAGGTCAAAGGGATTAAGCTGCACGAGCTCGCGTTTACCTGATAATCGCAGGCCGATTACCAGGAAGGCGTAAACAATGATGGGGCGGAGAATTTTTTCCAGCAGCGGCAATCCCATTACGAACATGTCTTTCCAGATATCGTGCATCGGCGGGTCTCCTCGTTAGGTTGCCACAGCGAAGGCTTGCTCGGGGTACGCTCAGGAATGAAGGAGCCTAGCACGCTGCAAATCGAACGCAAAGGTCGGCGTTGTTGTTCCGGTTGCCCGTTCCGTCTTAGGTCAGGCTCAGGCCAGGTTCCCCTGTACATGGGTACAGTGGACGTTACGCGACACCCCTGTGCCTAAGAGCTTTCTAATTCTTGGGAAAGCCGTATTCTGCAAGGGCTCGACTCACCCTGATCTAACAGGTCGTTGAAGAAAAGTACGTTAGGCGGAGGCTGCAAGCAATCCACCGTCGCCCGCGGTGTTCGTTGCGCAGGCCGGACTCGTAGCAGCGACCCCACATGCCACCACACGCATCTTCCGAACCACAAATTACGTTCGGCGCGGAGCAACTTGCTTCGCTCTTTGACGCCCTCAATGACCTTTTTGTGATCCTTTCTCCTGGCGGCAGCATTCTTTTGGTCAGCCCGGGTTTTGAAACGCAGCTCGGACTTGCGCCCGAATCGCTGATTGGCCGTTCCCTCGCAGAGTTGCTCCATGAACAGGACGCGCCCGCTGTGCAGCAGCGCTTGCGATCGGCTGGTCGCGGCTCACGCAAGAAGCTTCCCGCGCGCTGCCGCCTGAAAACGAAGGACGGCGACTGGCGCTGGTTTGACGCAATCGCGCACAGCCGGCTGAAAGACCGTGCCATCGAAGGCCTCGTGCTGGTGCTGAGCGACGCGTCCGCCGCGCATCGCCTGGAATCCGAGCGCCAGGTCATCTCTGAGGTGGTTCACGCCCTGAACCAGACCGCCAACCTGGACCAACTGCTTTGCCGCATTCACCAAGCGCTGAAAGAAGTCGTCTACGCAGAGAACTGCTTTGTGGCCTTGCACGATTCTGCTACCGACTTCTTTCACTTTCCGTTTTTCGCCGACCAGTTCGATACCGCTCCTCCGCCGCAGAAAGTGGACCGTAGTTGCACCGCGCTGGTCTTCCGCACCGGACGCGCCATGCTCATCCCGCAGTCTGAATTCGACCGCCTGGCGGCAAAGGACCAAGTAGAGCTCGTGGGTTCACCTTCGCCTGCCTGGCTAGGTGTGCCGCTGAAGACACCATCTGCCACCATCGGCGTCCTGGTGGTGCAGCATTACCAGAACCAAGACGCCTACGACCAGCGCGACCTCGAATTCCTCGATTCCGTCGGCGGCCACATCGCTCTCGCTATCGAAAGGCGCAGCGCCGAAGACGCTCTGCGCAAGAGCGAATCGATGTTCCGGCTTTTGTTTGCACACACACCGCTGCCCACCTGGGTCTTCGACGTGGAGACCTTTCAGTTTCTGCAGGTGAATGAGGCGGCGGAGCGCTTGTACGGTTACACCGCCGAAGAGTTTGCCAAGCTCTCGATTCTGGATATTCAGCCGGAAGCAGACCGCGCAGGCTTCGCCGATCATCTGAGACGCATTGAAGCGGGCCGGCACCAGGAACACCGCAAGCACCGGAAAAAGGACGGCAAGATTTTTGACGTCGAAATAATCGCGCATTCCCTGGACTACGCGGGGCGCCGCGTGCGGCTGGTGGTGGCGCAGGATTTGAGCGAGCGGCATCTCCTCGAGGAGCAGTTGCGGCAAGCGCAGAAGATGGAAGCGGTAGGACGGCTGGCGGGCGGTGTGGCGCACGACTTCAACAATCTTTTGATGGTGATCAAAGGGCACACGGAATTGCTGCTGGGGCTGCTCGCTCCAACCGAGCACGTGACCCGAAAGATCGAGCAGATCGACCGCGCGGCGGATCGCGCTACCTCGCTGACGCGGCAACTGCTGGCATTTAGCCGCATGCAGGTGCTGCAGCCCAAGGTGATGAGTCTGAATGGCGTGGTGGAAGATATGGGCAAGCTGCTTCCCCGGCTGATCGGGGAAGATGTGGAATTGGTGATTCGCACGGCTGCTGACCTGGGAACGATTCGCGCGGACGCCAGCCAGATGGAACAGATGATTATGAATCTGGCGGTGAATTCGCGGGACGCCATGCCTTCCGGCGGCAAGCTGGTCATCGAAACCTCGAATGTGGATCTCGACCAGATGTACACCGCGGCGCATCCGGTGGTGCGCGCGGGAAGGTACGTGCTTCTGGCCGTTTCCGATACCGGCACCGGAATGGACGAGGAAACGCAGACGCACATTTTCGAGCCGTTTTTCACCACCAAGGAGCAGGGCAAGGGTACCGGGCTGGGCCTGGCGACGGTTTACGGCGTCGTGAAACAGAGCGGCGGGTTTATCTGGGTCTACAGCGAGCTGGGAAAGGGAACTTCTTTCAAGATTTACCTGCCCCGAGTCGACCAGCCAGCCGAAAAGCTGGGTGTGCCGCCGACGTCGGTGGTGGCGCCACGGGGAACCGAGACGGTGCTGCTGGCGGAAGACGAGCAGGACGTGCGAGAAGTGGCGCGCGAATTCCTGGAGTCTGGCGGGTACACGGTGCTGGAAGCGCGGGACGGAGCCGAGGCCATTCAGATTGCGGCTCGGCATGAAGGCTCGATCGATTTGCTGGTCACAGATATGGTCATGCCACGCATGACCGGCCAGGAGCTGGCGGGGCGCCTACAGCAAAACCGCGCAGCCCTTCGAGTGATCTATATGTCGGGATACAGCGAGCACGCTGCGGCAGAGGCCGCTCAGGGCGATTCTTCGATGCGCCTGCTGACGAAACCCTTCAGCCGCACGGCCATTCTACGCATGGTTCGCCAAACGCTGAACGAAGCGGCTGCCTCGTAGGCTGCTCCCAGCGGTCCGCTGGCCATCAAACACAGGCGATTCGTCCATCCGTGGCAGGAATTGAGTCCAGCTAGTGTTGCGTGTTGCAGGCTAGCGTTGCCGCGGGCGCTTTACGCCGTGGGCCAGGCCGACGGTTTCCAGCGCGTAGATAAAATACCACCCGATATCGGGCTGCCACCAGCGCAGGCCCAGACGCGCGGAGCCGGCGTTGTGATGATGATTCTTGTGCCAGTTCTCGCCCCAGGCGGTGAGTTGCAGCGGCCCGAGCCACCAGACGTTCTTGCTGGAATCGCCTTCCTCGTGGCCCAGGTGCGTCAGGCTATTCACAAAGCACTGCATGTGCAACGAATAGACCATGCGAATGCCACCGATCCAGAGAAAACCCTGCCAGCCGAAAATGAACCCCGACAAGATCGACAGCAAGAGCACCGGACCTTCCGCGTAAGTCCAAAATCTGTAGCCGCCCTTAGTCAGCTCCGGGCACCATTTCTGTTTGTTGGCAGGCGCGGATTGATACAGCCAACGAAGATGCGCCCACCAGAAGCCGCCATGCTTGGGGCTGGAGATATCTTCGGGAGTGTCGGTGAGCGAATGATGATGCCGGTGGTAAGCGACCCAGCTGGCCGGAGCTCCCGAGCCATTGAACATGGCCCAGAAGATCAGGAAGTGTTCGACGACCTTGTTGACCTTGAAAGTGCGATGAGCCAGCAAGCGGTGGTAGCACACGGTAGTCCCGAAGCCGCCCAGCGCGATGAAGCTAAGCGCGAGGACAACGATTTTCCAGCTCGGAATAGGAAACAGAATGAGCGCGGCGATCGCCAGCGCGTGAATCAATACCAGGTAGAAGAGCACCCAGCCCTTCCCTGGAGCCGGTTGCCAGAACGGGCGCTCCCAGGGGCGAATCTCTTGCACGGTGCTCTCGGTCATCTCGACTCCTCGTTGTTCACTGCGATATTCACTGCGCTGTTCGGCTGCGCTGCGGGTTCGCGAAGTCCGCTAGGCTAGCGGCGCGCGCTCGCGAGGTCTTAAGAATAATACAAAAGCAAGCGCGGTGGGGACAAAACATGATGGGAATTTCTTAAAGAATAGAGTTTTTCCGGGAGGTCCTACGATGCAAGCTGCGAGCGGGCCGGGAAAAGGCGCCCTTAAGCGTTTTACCGTATGGCAGCGGGCTTTATTCCCGTGGTTAGCTGGCTCGTTCGAGTCCCTCGCGCAGAACGCGGTGCGCGAGGCGGATGTGCACATGAAGGTCCTTGTCGGTGGTGCGGCACTAGTGGTGGTCGCCGTATTCGCCATAAAAATGTTTCCGGATTTTAAGCGCTATATGAAAATGCGCGCCATGTAGCGGATCCTTCTTCGCACAGCGGCTTTAAACGCTACGGCTGCGCCGGAAAGCGCACCACGCTGTTCTCGAGCGGAATTTCCTGCGTATGTTTCACCGGAACGCCATCCCCGTTCGAAGGCTTCCAGGTCCACCCGCTGCCTTCCACTTCAAACGAAGGCAACGCATAGGGCAGTCCCTCCGACCCCAGTGGCGAATTCCCATTTGAAATATGGAAGTGCAGATGCGGCTCCGTCGAATTGCCGCTATTGCCCACCAATCCCACGACCTGCCCGCGCCGCACTTTGTCCCCAAGCTTCACGCGCAGCGATCCCGGCTGCAGGTGCGCGTAGAAAGCGTAGTTGCCGCCGCCAATACCGAGGATTACGTGATTGCCGCCCACGGTCTCGAGCGTGATCGGCACCGCCCGCGAATTCTCGCCGGGAATATTCTGCGGAATGCCGTCCTTCGCTTCGGTGACCACGCCATCCGCCACCGCCAGCGCATCCACTCCATACGCGTAGTAGTTTTTGTTGTCGAGCTTGTCGTCGTGGTACGTCTGCCCGTCATTGCCGAGCTTCACCCAGTCAATTGCAAAGCGCTGCGCAATCGCGGCGCGGCCGTCGATCGGAATCAACGCGCGGCGGTGCCCGGAGCTGTTCGACGGTCCGTTGCCTGCCAGCCAATGATCGCCGCGAAGTGGCGAGCTGATCGTTGTAGTCGCCGTGGAAACCGCCACCGCCAGCGTGTCCACGCTCAGCTCTTCCGGATACTCACCAATCTTCACGCTGATGCGATGCCGAATCGCCGCAGGCACGTCGCTCGGTCGCTCCAGCGAAACCCACATATACACAATTCCTTCTCCGCCAGGGACCAGCCGCGATTTTTCGCCACCGGTGACGCCGGGCCGCGCCATCATTCCTTCAAGCTTCCCTCCCGCCGCAGAGTCCAGCGAACGCGCCGCAGTATCGGCGGACAGCACTTCCACGCGCGTCAGCACGCAGTCCCACGGCCCCATGTTCACCAGGTGCAGCTCGTAGACGAGATGCGTCTTGCCGTCCGCTTGGAACGCGCGCGGCGGTACGGGCACCACCAGATCCAGCGGAATAATGAACGGTTTCGTCGTCGGCCCGGGTTTCGCGGTAGCAGCGCCCTTGCCTTCCTGCGCGCCGCTCGTCGAGCTTTCGCGCTGAAACGACAGCGGCTGCGCCGCTACGTTTGTCTGCGTCCACGTTCCGGTGATTTCCGTGCGCGCTTCATTGAGCGTGCCTTCGTACACGCCGCCAATGGGTTTCACCTCGAACCGGAACTTCGCGCCTTGCAGCGTCACCGCGTCCATCGGCAGCATCGCTCCCTGGTCCACGCTGTCAAGCTGGCCCGCATACTCTCCGCTGGCGAGCTTGGTTACCGTCAGCAGCAGATGGAGTTGCCCCGCTCCCGAGCCCAGCGCGCCGCGCCACTCTCCGGTGACGTCGCTCTCCTTCGCCGCCGCCGATTGCGCCGAAGCCACTGCTGCTCCGACGAGCAAGGCCAAACTCAGTGCCACGGCGCTCCTGAGACGTTTTTGCTCCATGCCGGTAGCCTGCCGTGCTGGCTGTCTCCTCATGTCGATCTCCTCCTCGCGAACCACAGCATGAAACGAATGTTTCATAGCAATAAATGTCTAGCTAGGCTGATAAAATAATAGCTCACTCTACGTTTGTCAAGACGAACTCTTACCGGTAAGCACCTCTATGATTCGCCGTGAAACATTCGCTACACCGTCTACGTGTACCGCTCCTACCCGCTCCCTCAGCCCCAGAGCACCGCTTGACAAGTTCCCCCGTTTGGCCGATGCTCGCCCTTCCATGCCTAAACCCAAACCTGCGAAAGAAACCGTTGCAGAGAGCGTCAGTTTGTCGAAGATGCTTGGCCGCCTCAGCCGCAAACGCCAAGAAGTCATTCGCCCGGTCCTCGAAAGCCCCCGCGAGTTCGTGCTCATGAGCGTGCGCAGCATGGCCGAGCGCCTCAAGTCCGACCCCGCCACTACCGTCCGCATCGTTCAGGGCATGGGCTTCCCCAGTTATCGCGATTTCCAGAAATTCCTGCACGATTTGTCCGTCGCCCGCGCTACTTCCCTCGACCTCATGCAAGCCAGCTCCCTCCGTGACGCCGGCATACCGGTTTACGTCCGCGAAGCCTTCGAGCAGGAGGCTCGCAATCTGCAGGGCCTGCGCAACAGCCTCGATTTCAGCCGCCTCGAAAGTCTTGCCCGGCGCATCTATCTAGCCAAGCGCATCGTTCTGATCGGCTCCGATTTGGCGGAATCGCTGGTCGTCTATTTCGAGTATCACCTCGGCTTGCTCGGCTTTTGCGTTCTTCGCGCCACCATGGCCGGACGCACCTCGCACTTGGCCCGCATGGTTGGCAAAGGCGATTTGATCTTCGCCATCAGTTTTCGCCGCGGTTTGCGGCAGACCGTCGAAGGCTTGCAGCAGGCCAAGGAGCATGGCGCGTATTGCATCGGCATTACCGACACGTTTCTTTCGCCGGTCGCGCGCTTCGCTCACGAATCCATCCTCGCCTCTGTGGAAACCACGTCTTTCGGCGCCTCCTATGTCGCCCCCATGGCGCTACTCAACGTCATCCTCGTCGCCTGCGCCAACTATCGCCGTTCGCGCACCCTCGCGCAGCTTCAGGAAGCCGACCGCGAGCAGCGCCTGGGCTTCCGCTGGTACGAGTAAGACGCCAAGCCCAGCGCAAAGGGCCCGTTCCCCTCAACAAAGCCTCCTCCAGGCCACCTGGCGCATCGTTCGTTTCACAATCCAGCAGCAGCACTATCCTGCATGGAAACGTACTTGACAATCATCCCACAGTTCCATACAGTGCCTCAGGGAGCACAGGTTATCGGGTATCTGTAACATTCATTTCACTTACGGAATGCCCGGCGCGCCGCCGCGCTGAAATCGATGATTCCACCGGTCGCCACAGACTTTGTGATTCGCTCTTGCGACACCCTCGCGGAACTCGAAGCCTGCGTCGAACTCCAGCGCCACGTCTGGGGCTATTCCGACATCGAACTCGTTCCCGTTCCCATCCTCATCGTCGCCCGCAAAACCGGCGGGCACGTTCTCGGCGCCTTTGACGACGACCGCCTCGTCGGCTTCACGCTTGGGTTCGCCGCTCACCACTCCGGTACGCCGTACGTCCATTCCCATTTCCTCGCCGTGCTTCCGGATTACCGCGACCGCGGCGTCGGCCGCGCTCTCAAGCTCCAGCAGCGCGAACACTGCCTCCGCCACGGCATCCACTTCATCGAGTGGACCTTCGATCCCCTTGAAATCAAGAACGCGCGCCTCAATATCGTGCGCCTCGGCAGCATCGTCCGAAAATTCATTCCCAATCTCTATGGTGTCACCAGCAGCCGCCTCCACGGCAATCTGCCCACCGATCGCCTCGTCGCCGAGTGGCGCCTCGTTTCGCCGCGCGTAACCGCCGCGCTCGCTGGAAATCCGACCCCGCCCGCCGCCGCTGCCGTTCACATCGCCCTGCCCGTCGACATCGCACAGATGCGCCAGGATGATCCTGCCGCTGCCCGCGCCATCCAGTCCGATCTCGGCCGCGACTTCGAGCACCACTTTTCCCGCGGCTATGCCGTCACCGGATTTCAGATCGCTGCGCCAAACGCGATCTACCTGCTGGAGCCTTATGAAGATTGAAGAACTCACCATTCGCGAAATCAGCATCCGTCTCACCAACCCTTTCGAAACCAGCTTTGGCACCACCTGGGACCGCCGCATCCTGCTCGTCGAAGCGCGCTGCGACGGCATCACCGGCTGGGGAGAAATCACCGCTGGCGAAGGTCCGTTTTACAATTCCGAAACCACCGACACCGCTTGGGCCATCTTCCGCAAATTTGTCGCCCCGCTCGTTCTCGGCAAATCCGTCCCCACCGCCGGCGACGTTTTGGAATTGCTCGAACCCATTCGCGGCCACGAAATGACCAAAGCTGCCCTCGAAAACGCGCTGTGGGACATCGAAGCCCGCCAAAAAGGGATCGCGCTCTCCAAACTCCTCGGCGGAACGCGCACTGAAATTGCTTCCGGTGTCTCCCTCGGCATTCGCCAGGATCCCGCTCAGCTTATCGCCGTCATCGAAAAAGAGCTGGCCGACGGCTATCAGCGCGTCAAAGTCAAAATTAAGCCTGGCAAGGATCTCGCCTTCATCGAAGCCGCCCGCAAGCGCTTCCCGGATCTGAAACTCATGGCCGACGCGAATTCCGCCTATCGCCTCGAAGACGCCGCCTTCCTCAAAAAATTCGATGCCTTCCACCTCATGATGATCGAGCAGCCGCTCCAGTGGGACGACATGTACAATCATTCCAAGCTGCAGCCCATGTTGCAGACGCCCATCTGCCTCGATGAGTGCATTCACAATCCCGCCCAGGCCGAAGCCGCCGTAAACATGGGCGCGTGTCGCATCATCAATATCAAGCTCGGCCGCGTCGGCGGCCACGCCGAAGCCAAGCGCATCGAAACTTTTTGCCGCAGCAAGTCCGTTCCCGTCTGGTGCGGCGGCATGCTCGAGACCGGCATCGGCCGCGCTCACAATATCGCCATGTCCACACTCCCCGGTTTCGTCCTTCCCGGCGATGTTTCCGCCAGCCGCCGCTACTGGGCCGAAGACATTATCGAGCCCGAAGTGGAAGTCACCCCGCAAGGGACCATTCGCGTTCCCACCGGCCCGGGCATCGGCTATCACGTTCGCCGCAAGAGAATCGAGCAGCTCACCACGCGCCAGGAGACCTTGCGCGAAGACACCGTCACCGTCGCGGTCGCGGATTAAGCATTCTTGACTAAGCCTTTTTGACTGAGCTGTTTGACTGAGTATCGTTAAGAAGCTCGACCCTTAGGCTCGAACAAGGCGCGGAGGCCCACATGACACGCAGGTTCCGGCTGTTTCAAAGCGCATTCTGTATTTGCTCCGTGCTGGCGACGGCCGCAGCGCCAACCGTCGCGCAGCAAAAAACCGCTCTCGACGCCCGCATCAAGGAAATCGCTGCCCGCCCGGAATTCAAGCACGCTACCTTCGGCGTCGAAGTCCTTTCCCTCGACGACGGCAAAGTCGTTTATTCCCTCCGCGGCCAGCAACTCTTCACGCCCGGCTCGACCACCAAACTTTTGACCGAAGGCACCGCGCTCGCTCTTCTGGGCGCGGACTACCGCTTTCACACGCGCGTCTACCGCACCGGCTCGGTCACTTCGGATGGCACTCTGCAAGGCGATCTCATCCTCGTTGCCAGCGGCGATCCCAATCTTTCCGGCCGCATCCAGCCCAACGGCACCATGGCCTTTGAGAACGAAGATCACACTTACGCCGGCAGTCCGGATACCAAAGCCGTCCCCGGCGATCCGCTCCTGGTCATTCGCGAACTCGCCGCGCAGGTCGCTTCCCACGGCATCAAGCAAATCCAGGGCTGGGTGCTCGTGGATGCGTCTCTTTTTCCGGAAGGCGACAAAGAGTTGGGCACCGAAGTGGTCATCTCACCCGTCGCCGTCAACGACAACGTCGTCGACCTCACGGTTTCCGCCGGAGACAAAGAAGGCGCGCCCGTCGCGCTCAACATTTCGCCCAAGACTTCTTACCTCACGGTGATCAGCAACATTGTTACCGGCCCTCGTGGCTCCAAGCCGGAACTTCAGCCTCCAGCTGATTTCCCCAATCCCGACGGTTCGCACACCATCACCCTGAACGGCACTTTCCCGCTCGGCGGTCCATCGATTCTCTACACCTACGCCGTCGCGCAGCCTAGCCGCTTCGCGCAATTCGTTTTCGTCGAAGCCTTGCGCGAAAAGGGCATCAAGATCAAGCTTCCTCCTCTAGCTACAACCGCCGATTTCAAGGCCTCCGCGTCCTCCTACGTGGACGATAAAGTGGTCGCCGAGCATGTCTCGCCGCCGCTCTCCGAAGAAATCAAAGTCACTCTGAAAGTCAGCCACAATCTTCATGCCTCCATGACGCCTTTCATTCTCGGCGCTCTTGTCGGCCACAAAACCCAGCAAATCGATCAAGGCGGATTCGACCTCGAACACGATTTCCTCGCCAAGGCTGGTCTCGACCTCGCCGGCGCTTCGCAAGCCGATGGCGCGGGGGGCGCCAATTCCGCCTTTTACACGCCAGACTTCATGGTTCATTACCTCGCCATGATGGCCAAACAGAAGGATTTCCCCGCTTTCAAGAAAGCGCTTCCCATTCTCGGCCGCGACGGCACGCTCTTCAAGATTCAAGTCGATTCGCCCGCCGCCGGTAAAGTCTTCGCCAAGACCGGCACCTACGGCGCCTACGATGCTCTGAACAAAAAACTGATGCTTACCGGCAAAGGTCTCGCCGGCTACACCACCACTCCCGACGGCCGCAATCTCGCTTTCGCAATTTACGCCAATCGCGTTTCGCTTCCCCTCGATCCCGAAGCCGCGCAGTCCGTCGCCGGACAGGCCCTCGGCGAAATCGCCAACGCTATCTACTCGATCCCGCCAACCGATCCCGCGCCATTCGACGTGCTCATCAAAAATGGCCGCATTCTCGATGGCAGCGGCGGCCCTTGGTACAACGCAGACATCGGTATTCGCGGCGACCGCATCGCCGCCATCGGCAAATTGCCGGACGCGAAAGCCGCAAGAGTAATCGATGCCGCCGGAGACGTCATCTCCCCCGGTTTCATCGACATGCTCGGCCAATCCGAGTTTTCTCTTCTCGTCGATAACCGCGCCATCAGCAAACTCTCCCAGGGCATCACCAGCGAAATCACAGGCGAAGGCGGTTCCATCGCCCCGCAAACCGAAAAGACGCTCGCGCCCATGAAACCGCAGCTCGAGCAATTTCATTTCACCGTCGACTGGACCACGCTAGATGGCTTTTTCAAGCGCCTCGAAAAGGGCGGCACGCCGATAAATCTCGGTACTTACGTTGGCGCCGCGCAAGTTCGCGAAGCCGTAATCGGCGACGATGATCGCGCTCCCACTTCCGCCGAACTTGACCAAATGCGCGCCCTAGTCGCGCAAGCGATGAAAGATGGCGCCATGGGCGTTTCCACCGCGCTGATTTATCCTCCGGGCCACTACGCCAAAACCGAAGAGCTGATCGAACTCGCAAAAGTTGCCGGTCAGTACGGCGGCATTTACGCCAGTCACATGCGCAGCGAAGGCGCCTCCGAAATGGAAGCCCTCGATGAGGCCATTCGCATCGGCCGCGAAGGCGGCCTCCCCGTCGAGGTCTTCCACTTGAGAGTCTCCGGCAAACCCCGCTGGGGCAACATGGTAAAAGTCGTCGCCAAAATCCAGGCCGCACGTGACGCCGGCCTCGACATTCGCGCCGACCAGTATCCTTATATCGCCGGCGGCACGGCGCTGGCTTCCTCGCTTCCGCCCTGGGTCGCCAATGGCGGCATGGCCAAGCTGCTCGAGCGCATCAAGGATCCGAAGATTCGCGCACGCATCAAAACCGAAATGGCCGTCGACCACAAAGAATGGGAAAACTTGTTCGTCGATTGCGGCGGCGGTGCGGGCGTTCTACTTTCCGGCGTTGAAAATCCGGAGCTGAAGAAATTCAATGGCAAGACCGTCGCCGATGTCGCGAAAGCGCAGGGTAAATCCGAGCTCGACGCGCTGATGGACTTCGTCATCGCGGACAAGGGCCAGACCGGCGCGCTGTATTTCATGGCCAGCGAGCAGGATCTGATTACCGGCTTGAAGCAGCCGTGGACTTCCATCGGGCTGGACGCCGGCGCCATGTCGCTGGACGGGCCGCTGTACGAAGAGCATACGCATCCGCGGGCGTTCGGTTCGATGCCGCGATTCCTCGGCAAGTACGTGCGCGACGCGAAGCTTATGCCGCTCGAGCAAGCCATTCGCAAAATTACCTCGATGCCCGCGCAGCGTGAGCACTTGACGGATCGCGGCTTGCTGAAGATTGGCTTCTTCGCCGACATCACCATTTTTGATCCGGCTACGATTATCGATCGCGCGACGTACACCCAATCCACCAAGCTCTCCGAAGGCGTGGACTTTGTTTTCGTGAATGGCAAGCTGGCATACGATCACGGCAAGCTGACTGGCGCGAATTCCGGGCGGGCGCTGCGCGGTCCCGGTTGGACTGGCGACACGGCTCAATAGGTGCGGCAATCCTGGCGCCGGCCGCGGCGGGCACAGCTACAAAGAAATTGACCATGGCGCTGGTCGTCGGCCGCCATTGCACATAATGACAGACACGGAGCGTAAACAATGACATCGATCGTGATTCGCAAATTGCTACTGCTTTCGGCCATCTTCGCCGCGATTGCTCCACTTGCGCTGCGTGCTCAGGAAGAGACCAAGCCGGCGGACTACAGCGCGCTCTTCACCAAGACGGACGCGATGATTCCGGCGCGTGACGGCGTGAAGCTCCATACCGAAATCTACGTGCCGAAAGATGCCAGGGAAGCGCTGCCGTTTTTCCTTACACGCTCGCCTTACGGGCTTAGCGATGACGCCAAAGGCTTCACTCCGCTGCTGGGCCTCTATAAAGAAATGTTTGCCGACGGCTATATTTTTGTCTTCCAGGATATCCGAGGCAAATACGGTTCCGAAGGCGCTTTCGTCATGCAGCGGCCGCCGCGCGACCGCAAAGACGCGAAATCGATCGACGAGGGCACAGACACCTACGACACCATCGACTGGCTGCTCAAGAATGTCCCGAACAATAACGGGCGCGCCGGCGAGGCGGGCATCTCGTACGGCGGATGGCTCACCGCGATGTCGATTCTCGAGCCGCATCCCGCGCTCAAGGCTGTCTCCGAGCAGGCCTCGCCGGTGGATATGTTTATTGGCGACGATTTTCATCACAACGGCGCGTTTCGCCTCAGCTACGGCTTCGAGTACGCCGCGATGATGGAAGCGGGAAAAGAGACGCAGCAATTTCAGTTCGACAAGTACGATACCTACGAGTGGTATCTCGCGCTCGGTCCCCTCTCGAACGCCAACGCAAAATATCTTCACGGGAAAATTCCGACTTGGGACGATTTTGTGAATCATCCCAATTACGACGAGTTCTGGCAGAAGCAGGCCTTTCCGCGCTACTTCCGCGACCTGAAGCTCACGGTGCCGAATTTGAATGTAGCCGGCTGGTGGGACCAGGAAGATTTCTACGGCCCGGTAAAAATCTACGAGCTGCTCGAGAAAAACGACACGAATCATTTCAACTATCTGGCTGCCGGTCCGTGGCGCCATGGCAGTTGGGCCGGCGGCACGGGACGGAAACTCGGCAACATCGATTTCGCCAGCAACACCAGCGAGTATTTCCGCAAGGAAATCCAAGCGCCGTGGTTCGCCTACTGGCTGCACGATAAAGGAGCGCGCCCCACGCATGAAGCCACGGTGTTCGAGACCGGATCGAACATCTGGAAATCCTGGGATGCCTGGCCGCCGCGCGACGGTGTCACCAATCGCAAACTTTATTTCCGCGCTGACGGAAACCTTTCGTTCGACGCGCCGTCCGATGCGACTGCGTTCGATGTTTACGTTTCCGATCCGGCGAATCCGGTGCCGTATCGCCCGCGTCCGGTGGAGGAGACGTACGCCGAAGGCAGTCGCTGGGGCACCTGGCTGCTCGAGGATCAGCGGTTCGTGGATCATCGGCCCGATGTGCTGACCTGGCAGACCGATGTGCTGACGGATGACATCACGGTTGCTGGCGACGTGGTGGCGCACCTTTTTGCCTCCACCAGCGGCACGGACAGCGACTGGGTGGTGAAACTGATCGACGTGTATCCGCAGCAGATCGCGGGCGATCGAAAGATGAGCGGCTACGAACTCATGATCGCCAACGACGTCTTCCGCGGACGCTTCCACAAAAGCTTCGAGAAGCCGGAGCCGCTGGTGGCCAACGAGGTGACGCCCTTTGCGATCGACATTCACACCACCGACCACGTTTTCCTGAAAGGGCATCGCATCATGGTCCAGGTGCAGAGCACCTGGTTCCCGATCATCGACCGCAATCCGCAGAAGTACGTACCCAACATCTTCAAGGCCGAAGCCGCCGACTACCAGAAAGCCACGCAACATATCTATAGGTCCAAGCAGTTCCCGTCGAATGTGGAGCTGCCGGTCGTGGCGAAGTAACGACGTAAAGAGGTAGCGAAATTAACGAAGTAAGGACCGGGCCGCGATTGTAGCCTCAGCTCGGTGCCAGCACCCGACATGCAAATGAGAAAGGCCGCCGTAAAGGAAAGCCTCTACGTTCGCGCTCGTGCGCTGCGGGCTAGTAGTTGAGGTTGAAGTTGAGCAGGTGCCAGTGCCAGATGAAAAAGAAGAAGAAGACGCAGCCTGCGGCGAGCAGCGTATTCCAGAGTTTGTACCAGAACCACTGCGTCTGGTCGCCCCAAGATTTCAGCGCGGCAATGATGGCGATGATGCAGCCGAGTCCGCCGAGCAAGCCGATGACTTGCACGAGGTGGATTTTGGTGGCTTTGTCTGAATTGAGGCCGCCGACGATATCGGAGCCGCTGACAATGCTGATCAAGCCGATGAGGTAGAGGATATCCACCACGCACACGATGCGCACGTAACGGCGCCACTTGAGGGCGCTGGAGCTGAGAACGAGTGGCTTGGCGTAGTGCTTGCGGAACGCCCAGGCGACCGGCCAGAACAGAATGTTGAGCACGATGACCGCGAGAGCGAAGCAGATCAGAAAATAGTTGAAGCGCTGGTTATTGAGCGCGCTATCCAAGGGCATGAAGGGCATGAACGGGTAGTCGATGTTGGCGACGCGCTGTCCGTTGTTTTCACTGAAGATGATTTTGTCTTTGCCGTCCACAGCTTTGAAGACCATAGGAGCGACTTCGCGGTAGTGCTTGGGCTTGCCGTTTTCGCCCTTGAGCGCTTCGATGAAGATGGTGTTGTCCTTGGGATCGACCTGAATTTTGTCTTGGCCGAGCAAGGAAGTGATGGCGAGGAGGTTGGTCTCGAAGCGGCGGCTGGAGACATACGCACCGGCGACGGAAGCAGCGTCCTGCGCGGCGCTGGCCAAGGTGGGTTCAGGCGCGGCGGCCGGGGCGGGGAAGTATCGGTCGATGAAAGCGTCCCAGAGCATGCCGCGCGGATCGCCTTTGCCCGGGGCGCCAGCGCTGTTGTAGGAGACAAAGAGTCCGACGCCCTCGGCGAGCAGCAGATGCAGGTTGCTGTGGAAGGCTTCGGTGTCGCCGCCGTGGCCGATGGCGCGATGGCCGTTGGCGGTTTGCTCGTAGAAGCCCAGGCACATGGCGTTGATACCGTCGGGCCAGCCTTTTTGGCGCGAGTGCATGGCGATCGCGGTTTCCGGCTTGAGGATTTGCGCATCGCCGTACTTGCCGTTTTGCAGATGCGCGATCATCCAGTGGGTCATGGCGTCGGCGGAAACGGAGGCGGAGCCGGCCGGCGCTACTTCGACCCACTCAAAGCCTTTGGCTTTTTCGGAGCCGCGGCCATAGCCGGTGGACATGTATGGCTTGAGGCTATCGGGAAGCGGCTGGCGGAACGTGGCCTGCTTCATGCCGAGCGGCTTGAAGATATGGTTGTCGAGGTAGTCGTCGAAATTTTCGCCGGAAACGCGCTGCACGATGTAGGCAGCGACGGTAGTGGCGTAGTTGGAGTAAGCGGAGATGGTGCCCGGCGGATAAATCTGGCGCGGCATGTGTGTCGGAAGATACTGCGCCATCGGGGTCAGGTCTTTTTGCTCGGCGACGAAGAGATCCCGGATGGTTTCTTCGAAGCCGCCGCGATGGGTCATGATGTCGCGCAGCGTGGTGGGCTTGCCGTGCGTGGCGGGAAGTTTGAAATCGAGGTAGTCGTTGACGTCGTGGTCGAGATCGAGCTTACCGAGTTCGACTTGCTGCATGACGGCGGTCCAGGTGAAAGTCTTGGAGATGGAGCCGGGACGGAACAGCGTGTCCTGCGGCGAGACCGGCTTTTTGCTTTCGACGTCAGAATAGCCGTAGCCCTTTTCGAAGATCGGCTTGCCGTCTTTGACCACGGCGATGACCGCGCCGGCGATGTCCGCTTTTTCGATTTGCTGCGGCAAGAAGCCGTCGAAGAAAGCTTCGAGGTCGGCGGCGGTGAGCTCGTGCGTGGAGCTGGCGCTCGTTGCGCTGGCTGTGCTAGCCGGGGCAGCGGCTTTCGCGGACGACTCCTTCGGGACCGGAGGCGGCAGAGTCGGCTTTTGCGCTTTGGCAAAAGCGATGCCGCAACTGACGACGAAGAGAGTAAACGCGAAAACAAGTTTCGAGCGTGTTGGCTGGCGCACTTGATCCTCCTGATTCAAGTTAAGCGGGCCGCTGGCCCTAAGGCAGCGGCCCGCGCGAAGTTAGAATGAAAGCTTCAACGCAAACTGAAGCACTCTGGGTGAAACGATCGTGGTCGTAATTTGCCCGAACGTCGGCGATCCAAGTGTCGTGTCGGGATCGCCAAATTGCGAATGATTGAAGGTATTGAAGAATTCGGTGCGAAACTCCAATCCCGCTCCTTCGCGTGGCCATCCCAGCTTGAATTTCTTGAGGAGAGCAATATCCCAGTTATTCTGGCCGGGCCCGTCGAGTATGCCGACTCCCGAGTTGCCGAAGCCCGTTGCAACGGCGGGACAATTGCCATCGGGCAGAGTCTGCGTGGGCACACACGTGCCGGGCGGTTCCTCATTGCCGACAATCGGAGGAGCAGCGAAACAGGTGCCGTTGACGTAGTTGCCCAAGTGGCTGCTGACGCCGCCGCCGGTTGTGTAGTGACCTGGTTGGCAGGTTCCTGACAAGCTAGCGCGGTCATTGGTGGTTCCAAAAACGCTGGCGCCGTTGGTAAACGTGACGGTGAGATGCCGCCCGGACTGCACCGTTGTGACGCCGGCGATCGACCATCCTCCCAAGGCGGTCCGTGCGAACGCATGCTCCTTGAAGGGAGTCCGGAATTCGTACGAATAGTTGACGATGAAACGGTGCTTGCGGATGAAGAGATCCGGGCCATACCGCTGTGCCGCGCTGTTCTGGTCGCCGAAGGCCACGCCGCCGTTGGGTCCGGTGCTGGTAGTCGAGTCCGTGGCGAGGTCCTTGGCGAACGTGTAGGACGCCTGGAACTGCAAGCCATTGGAGAAGCGTTTTAGCAGGCTGACGAGGAGCGCGTTGTACCAGGAAGCGCCGGAGGACTCGATCTGGAGCATGTTGGCGGAATTCCAGCCCTCGAAAGGAACGCGCAACGGGATATTCGCAACTGTGTTGGTTGTCTGGCCGCGGATCGGGTTTGACGCACTGGCCAAACCTGCCTGATTGATCGATCGCTCGCGAATCAGGTGCAGGCCGCGCGCACCCGAAAAGCTGGTCTCAAGAATCAACCCATTGCCGATTTCAGTTTGCAGGCCCAGGCTATATTCATGCGTTAGAGGTGGGCGAAAGTGTGGATCGAAGACGGTGATGGTGTTGTGAGTCGTGGGGGAGTAGGGCACGAACGAAGGGAAGCTCGGCACATCGAGGGCGAAAGGAACTTGGTTGGATGCGGCCGCGTTGTCCGGGCCAACGAGCTGGCGAATTTGCGCGAACGGCGGCGCTGTCAGGAGTTGAATAAACGGCTGGCCCGTGTACCGGGAATGGTAGACGCCGTAGCCTCCACGCAAGACGTAGCGCTCACTGTGCGGAATGCGCCAAGCGAAGCCGACGCGTGGGTTCCAGGTGTTCTGCCCGTCGCCGTCCATCCCGAATGCATTGTTAAGTTGCGTGACGCCTGCAGGAATGGCCCCCCCTGAATAGTTAGAAGGGACGGTCGTACCAGCCAGAGTGCCGGCCAAAGGAGGGTTCTTGTCGGCGAGGGACGCGTCGAAGGAAGCATTGCGACCTTTCGTGTCCGCCAGATCTCCCAGTCGGTCGTAGCGCAAGCCGAGATTTACGGTCAGGCGTGGCGTTAGCTTGATGTCGTCCTGCACGTACGCATTACCTTCCCACACGCGATAGGCGCGATCGAACACTCCGGGCAAGTCGATTGAGCCAAACACGTTGCTGATCACTCCGGTGCCGTTACTGGGACCGTCGAGACCCAGCAGGAAATCCGGCCAGCTCAAGAAAATCTCGCCACCAACATAGTGAAAGCCGATGTTGTTTAACTGTTCGCGGGCGATTCCACCCCCAAAGCGGAACGAGTGGCGTCCGTGCGTCCAGGACAGAGAATCCTGGAAATTGTAGTTATTTTGCGCGATTTGAATCGTTTGCCCGTTGCCGCCCAGCGTCAGACCGCTTGTCGCGGGAAAGTCGATGGCGATTTCAGGAATGGTGTTATCGAATCCCGGCACCGTTGCGCCTATTTGCGAATAGTTGAACACTTTCGATTGGTCGAAGACCGCAAACGTTCGGTGGAAACCAAGCACGGCTTGGTTGACTAACGAAGGGCTGAAAATGTAGCTATGCGTCAAAGTGAAATTGCGAAAGTTGTTCTTCAAAGCGACCGGAAAACCCGGTGCCGTCCCACCGCCGAAATTGGCTTGGGGCAGGGAATAAATGGTATCGGTGTTGGCAAAGAAAAACCGCGCGGCCAGTTTGCTCTTTTCGTTCATTTGCCAGTCGCTGTTGGTCATGAATTGATCTTCCGTGTACGGACAGGAAGTGCTGAAGGCGGAAAATCCCCGACTGTCGAACGCTTGTTTCAGATCGGTTGATACGGTCTGCGGCGTGGGAATCACAAATTGGCCGTTCGGCAGCTTGAGTTGCAGAAGCGCGAGCGCTACCGGGCTAATGTTTGAGCCGTCAGCAGCAATTGCGGGGCCTACGCCGCCAAAGGCATTTTGAAAAACCCCCCGCTGTCCTGCGAACAACGTACCCAAAGCGGCTGCCGATCGATCGTCGGTCAAGGCGGGCGTATTGATGGAGCTGGAGCAGTTGACGTCGATGCCGTTCCGCTGGCGGGTTCCTTGATAGGACGTGAAGAAGAACAGTTTGTCCTTGCGGATCGGGCCGCCAAAATCAAACCCGAATTGGTTTTGCTTCAGCACGGGCTTGGGCTGACCTGTAGCATTGCGGAAAAACGTGTTGGCGTTGAGGGCGTCGTTGCGAAGGAATTCCCAGGCAGCGCCGTGAAACTCATTTCCGCCCCCCTTGGTCACCAGATCCACGTTGGCGCCCGCATTGCGCCCGTAGGACGCGTCGTACTGCCCGGTTTGTACCTTGAACTCTTGGATCGTGTCAGGATTCGGAATCGCCACGCCGCCGCTGAATGTGCCGCTGCTCTGCAAGTCGTTGATAGCGGCGCCGTTCATCTGGATGTTGTTGTCGTTGATGGTGCCGCCGTTGGAAACGATTGGTGCCCCGCCATTTCCCATGGCGCCACGGCCCAAAGCGCCGGCGTCCGTGACGTCCGCCGCTACGCCAGGGTTAAGCGAGATGATCTGCGTGTAGTTGCGGCTCACTAGGGGCAGAGTGCGTACTTGTTCGCCGCTGGTTACTCGGCCCAGCGTGCTCGACTCCGTCTGCAGTTCCTCGGCCGTCGCCTCCACCGTTACGGTTTCGTTCTTCGCGCCGACTTCCATTCTGAGATTCAACCCTGCCGTTTCTGCAATGGTGATTTCGACCTGCGAAATCGTGAGAGTCTTAAATCCGTCTTTGGAGACGCTCACCGAATAGGCACCTGGAGGCAAGGATGGAAGCGAGTATGAGCCAATGGAGGCAGTGCTCACCGTGCGGACCTCGCCGGTTGTTTTGCTGGTCAGTTGAACGGACGCGCCAGAGATCGCGCCGCCAGTGGCGTCGGTGATCGTGCCCGCCAGGGCTCCAGTACCTGAACCTTGCCCGAAGACGCTGGAACACGCGAGGAACAAGACGAAAGAGAACAACGCGCAGACTTGGGCGGCGGAGCGTTTGGCTAGCGGCGACAGCGCGCGAGTGCGGAGCAAAGTCATAAGGCCTCCTGCTTTCAGGCAACCGATGTGAATTCCCAGGATTTGGTGATCCCCTGCAGAAGTGCCTCGACGGCCGTACCCATTCTGCAACAACTGATGCAATGTTCCACTCGGCATTGCGATTGAGCGACACTCTATGACTGCCAAATGCGAGTGTCAAGCAGTTTTTATGGGCATTTAGGCCCATACGATGAATGACAACGTGTGTTGCATTCCGTTGAACGTGATGGGGCCGATGCGGCGGCGTGTTGACAATTGCCGAGGGCAGGAGTAACTGTGTCCCTGTCTATGAGCCCCTTATGAACCGCAGAAACGGAGCATCGCCGGGTAGGCCTCCAAACCTTGCGGAGACGTTCACGTCCCTTACGCGCAAGCGGCAGGAGTTGTTCCGGCCGGTATTCGAGAATCCGCGCGAGTTCGTGCTGCTCAACGTGCGGGAATTGGCGAAGCGCTTGCGCGTCGATCCGGCGACTGCGGTGCGTGTGATTCTGAAGATGGGATTCGCGAGCTACAAGGAATTTCAGCACTATCTGCACGAACTATCGGTGTCGCAAGCGACTTCGATGGACACCATGCAGACCAGCAAGACCAAAGGCTCGAGCTTGGCGGAGCATATTCGCGAAGCGGTCGACCGGGATGTCGAGAACATGCAGCGATTCCGCAACACGCTCGATCCCGATCGCGTGGCTGCGCTCGCCAAGCGCATTCAGAAAGCCACGCGCATCATTATTCTCGGCGGAGACCTGGCTGCCAACCTGGTCGGCTATTTTCACTATCATTTGATTTTGCTGGGACTCCCTTCGATTAGTGCGGTTACGTCCGGTGAAGCGGTGCACTTGACGCGCTCCGCGGGAAAGGGCGATTTGGTCATCGCGCTGAGCTTCCGGCGCGGCCTGCGCCAGACCGTGGAAGGATTGCAGCAAGCGCACGCGAACGGCGCGTACTGCGTGGGTATAGCAGACACGCTAGTGTCGCCGATTGCGCGCTTCTCCGACGAATGTTTTGTGGCGTCAGTGGAAACGCCGTCGTTCGGTGCGTCCTATTCCGCGCCAATGTGCCTGCTGAACGGAATTCTCACGGCCTGCGGTCACCTCGACCCGCGCAAGAATCTCGATCTCCTCAAGAAGGCAGCCGAAGAACAGCGCCATGGTTTCCGCTGGTACCGCGAATAGTCGTTCTCCCATCATCTTCCAGTGCGGCCGCGTGCTTCGTTGACACGACGCAGCGCGTCCGCTACGCTTTTTCGTTTACGGGCGGCGAAGTTTTCTCGCTAGAACGGACAAACGGGCGCATGGCTGAAGAGAAGCTTCCGACAAGGGCACAGGATTTTTCCGAGTGGTACAACCAGCTGGTGCTGCGAGCACAACTCGCCGACTACGCTCCGGTGCGCGGATGCATGGTAGTGCGCCCGTACGGCTGGGCGCTATGGGAAAACATTCAGCAGGGGCTCGACCGCCGCTTCAAAGCCACCGGCCACCAGAACGTAGCCTTCCCGCTGCTGATTCCCCGCAGTTTCATCGACAAAGAGAAGCATCACGTGGAAGGATTTTCGCCGGAGCTCGCCGTCGTAACCATCGGCGGCGGCGAAGAACTCTCCGAACCGCTGGTCATCCGGCCGACCAGCGAGACCATCATCGGCCACATGTGGTCCAAGTGGATCCAATCCTATCGCGATCTTCCCGTACTGATGAATCAGTGGAACAGCGTGGTCCGCTGGGAGCTGCGCACGAAACTCTTCCTCCGCACGCTCGAGTTCTACTGGCAAGAAGGCCACACCGCGCACGCCACGCAGCAGGAAGCCATGGACGAAACGCGGCAGATGCTGGACGTCTACACCGACTTCGCGGTGAACGACGCGGCGATTCCAGTAATCCCCGGCAAAAAGTCCGACGCAGAAAAATTTGCCGGCGCGGACATCACCTATTCCATCGAAGCCATGATGGGCGACGGCAAAGCGCTGCAATCCGGCACCTCGCACTATCTCGGCCAAAATTTTGCACAAGCCTTCGAAGTCCGCTATCTCGATCAGACCGGCCAGTTGCAGCATTGCTGGACCACTTCGTGGGGTCTCTCCACGCGCATGATCGGCGCCATCATTATGGTGCACGGCGACGATCAAGGGCTCGTACTCCCGCCGAAGCTGGCTCCTTATCAGGCCGTGATCGTGCCCATCTTCAAGACCGACGAAGAAAAAGCCGCCGTCCTGGCCGCCGCAAAACAGCTCAAATCCGAGCTCGCCAAGGCAGACATCCGCGTCACCCTCGACGAACGCGAAGGGCAAAGCCCCGGCTGGAAGTTCAACGATTGGGAGATGCGCGGCGTACCCGTGCGCGTCGAACTCGGCCCCAAGGACGTGGCCAAGCAGGCCGCAGTCTTGGCGCGGCGCGACCGCCCCGGCCGCGAAGGCAAAATCAGCGCAGCGCTAAACGAATTGCCGGCAACCATCCAGCGCCTGCTCGCGGAAATCCACCAATCCATGCACGACAAAGCGCTGGCCTTCCGCAAAGCCAACACCCACGATGCCAGCGACATCGAAGAACTAAAGCGCGCCGTCGAGAGCGGATTCGCCCTAGCCTTCTGGTGCGGCAGCGCCGATTGCGAAGCCAAGATTAAGGAAGAGACCCGCGCAACCATGCGCTGCATCCCTCTCGAGCAGCCGGGCGGCAGCGGCAAATGTGTCTACTGCGCCGCCCCGGCCCCCGAGCGCGCCATTTTCGGCCGCGCCTACTAACCACAATCTTTGCCCCCGCCAAAACCCGCTTCCCGTTGCCTTTCAGGCACAGGCGCAGCGCGATGGCGTCGACACCCCTGCGCCAGAGTGCTACGTTTTATTTGTTGCATGCGAGCGCTACCGTCGTCTGGCGCACCACGCCGGAGCCGGCCCGCTAAGTTCATGGAGACAGTTGTGTTTGAAGCCGAGCAGCGGCGCGAATCGAGCAAAGTGAACCGGCGCACGCAAAGGGGCGCGGGCAAGCTCAAAACCGTCATTTACCTGGCCATCCTGTTGGCAGCCATATTCGCCGCGGTCAAAATCCTGCCATCCTACGTAGCCGACTATCAGCTCTCCGACAAGATGCAGGAACTGGCGCGTTTTGCGGTAGTCAACCACTACTCGGAAGACCAGATTCGCGACAACGTCTACCGGGCCATGCAAGACCTGGGTATTCCCGCGAAACGCGAAGACATCAAAATAATTTCCAGCCAGGCCGTGGTGAAGATTTCCCTCGACTACCGCGTTCCCGTGGACCTCATCGTCTATCAGATGGAACTCCATTTCACGCCCTCGAGCGAGGTCAAGTCTCTGACCTAGCGCCGAGTGCAACGCAAAAACACCTCAACCCTGGCTTTGCCAGCGGCGCATGATGCGAGAGAATAGAGATTCAGCCCGCGGGAGCGCCTCTTTGCGTATTCGCATTCAAAAAGGATTCTTTACCTCGATCATCGGCTTAACGATCCTGGGGATCATCGCCGCGGTCTTTCTTACCGCGGCGTCCGTCTTCACCTACTACTACATCAAGTATTCCCGCATGATCGATGCGCGGCTCTCCGGCCACGTGCTGCAGAACACCACGCAGATTTTCTCCGCGCCCGAGCACATTTCCGTCGGCCAGACATGGACTCCGCAGGACCTCACCACCTATCTAACCCGCGTAGGCTACCGTCCGGAGGAAGATGCCGGCGCCACCGGGCAATTCAAGGTAGACGGCAGCACCGTAGATGTCCGTCCCTCCAAGCTTTCCTACTTTGCCGGCGCCAATGCGCTTTCCGTGCAGTTCGGCGCAAGGAGCATCCGCACCATCCGCCCGCTCTCCGGCGGCGCCGGTCTGGACACCGCGGAAATCGAACCGGCGTTGATCAGCAATCTGTTTGATAGCGCGCGAGACAAACGCCGCCCCGCCCGCTACGACGATCTGCCGCCGACCCTGGTTCATGCCATTCTCTCCGCCGAAGACAAACGCTTTTTCGAGCATGGCGGATTCGACTTCATCCGCATCGCCGGCGCCGCCTGGGCCGACATTCGCCATTCCAGCCAGCACTATCAAGGCGCCAGCACCATCACCATGCAGGTCGCGCGCACTTTCTTCTTCTCGAATGAGCGCACCTGGCGGCGCAAGCTCGCCGAAGCCATGGTTTCCATGGAACTCGAAAAGCGCTTCTCCAAGCAGGAAATTTTCGAGCTCTACGCCAACGAAGTTTATCTCGGCAATCGCGGCAGTTTTGGCATCCGCGGCTTTTCCGAAGCCAGCGTTGCGTACTTCGGAAAGGACCTGCGCCAACTCAAGCTCGCCGAATGCGCCTTTCTCGCCGGAATCATCCGCGCGCCCAACTACTATTCCTCCGCCGACCGCCGCCCGGAGCGCGCCGCGCAAGCCCGCGATCGCGTGCTGAACCAGATGCTGGAGAACAAATACATCGCCGAAACGGATGTGCAGGACGCCAAGCACACCCCCTTGAAGCTCGTGCGCACCGCGATTTCCGGCAGTGAAGCGCCCTTTTTCGTCGACATGGTCAAGGACCATCTACTCGACAAATATTCCGAGAACGAATTGCAAAGTGAAAATTTCCGCGTGTACACCACCCTCGATCCCGCTCTTCAGCATGCCGCCGCCGTGGCTGTCGATGCCGGCATGAAGAGCGTGGACTTGTTGCTCGCCAAGCGCTACGAGAAGTGGAAGAAGGAAAACGCCAAGCGCGGCGTGACCGAAGCGATCCCGCAGGTGCAAGTCTCACTCGTGGCGCTTGATCCGCGAACCGGCGAAATCAAAGCAGTCATCGGCGGCCGGGATTACGGCACCAGCCAATTGAATCACGCGCTGGCGCACCGGCAACCTGGCTCCGTTTTTAAGCCGTTCGTGTACGCCGCCGCTTTTGAGAATGCCGTGGAAGGCGTCCAGCCGGTCATCACGCCCGCCACCACCGTCGACGACGAGCCTACCACCTTCGAGTTCGACGGCAAGGAATACACGCCCAGCAATTACGGCGAACGTTTTCTCGGGCGCGTCACCGTGCGCGATGCGCTGACCAACTCGCTCAACGTAGCCACCGTCAAAGTCGCCGAGCAGATCGGTTATGGCCGCGTGGTGCAAATCGCCCGGCAAATGGGACTGGGCAACAACATTCAAGCGACTCCCGCGGTAGCCCTCGGCGCGTATGAAATGACGCCGGTGGATGTCGCGGCCGGCTACACCGCATTTGCGACTGTGGGCACGCGCGCCGAACCTCAGTTCTTGCACGCGGTAGTCGGTGCCGACGGCACCGTCCTCGAGAAGTTCACGCCGCAAACGCGCAAAGCGCTGGACCCCCGCGTGGCCTTCCTGGTGGATAGCTTGCTAAAGGATGTCTTGAGTCGTGGCACCGGCGCGGCGGTGCGCGCACGCGGCTTCACTCTTCCAGCGGCCGGCAAGACCGGAACTTCCCGCGACGGCTGGTTCGCCGGCTTCACCTCGAACCTCGTCTGCGTCATCTGGATCGGCTTCGACGACAATCGCGACCTCGGCCTCGCCGGCGGCGCCACCGCCGCGCCCATTTGGGCCGATTTCATGAAGGCCGCCACCTCCATGGCCGCCTATCGCGACGTCAAAGAATTCACCATGCCCGATGGCGTGCAAACCGTGCTGATCGATCCGGAAAGCCTCGAGTTGGCTACTCCCAACTGCCCGATCACCCGCACCGAGATCTACGTTGCCGGCTCCGCTCCCACCCAGTTTTGCGAGTTGCACGGCGGGCGCGGCGCGGTCGCCTCCAGCGGCTCATGGCTTTCGCACATTTTTGGTGGCGGCGAAAAGCAGCCGGACCAGCCCGGCAGCCCCGGCAACCCGGATGCGCAACCCACCGCCCGCTATGATCCCAACCGGCCGCCGGACGCGACCGGGCAGGGTACCCAGCCGGATGACGCGGCGAAGCCCGGCGAAAAGAAAAAGAATCCTTTACAGAAGATATTTGGTATCTTTGGGGGCAAGAAGAAGGACTCCGACAAGGCCAAACCTACGCCCAAGCCGGAGTAAGGGTGATTCGCCATGTCGAAGTACTCTTTGGCGCTTCCTGTTGCTTTTCTCCTCTTTGCCGTTGCGATTCCGTCTGCTGGTCAATCCCAATCCTTTGACGACACTTCCGGGCCGCCCTTGGTGGCGCCCCGCGGTGCGCAATCGGGCGGACCCCCGCAGTCCCCGGCGGCGGATCCCTCCGTGATCGTGGTGAAGCCTCAACTTACCGACGAACAGCTTGCGGACCTATATATGGTGCGCAAGGAATACCGCGATGCCGCCGGAATCTACAAACGGCTGGCGGACCAGGAGCCGCGCAACGCGGTGTACCTCAACAAGCTGGGGATTGCCTTGCATCAGCAAACCGCCCTGGCCCTCGCGCTGAAATACTACGAGCGCGCCTCCAAGATGGACCCCATGTACGCGGACGCGCAGAACAATATCGGCACCATTTGGTATCAGCGCAAGAAATACGGCAAAGCCATTCACGCGTACCAGAAAGCACTGAACATTCGCACCGATATGGCCGTGCTCTACAGCAACCTGGGCTACGCCTATTTCGGCGACAAGAAATACCAGCAGTCTATTGCCGCGTTCCGGAGCGCCCTGGCCATCGATCCCAAGCTCTTTGAGACCAACGGCTCGCGAGCCGGTTCGCTGCTGCAAGACCGCTCCGTCGGCGATCGCGGGCGCTTTTATTTCATGCTCGCCAAGTCCTTCGCGGAAGCGGGAGATCTCGAGCACTGTCTGCGGTACCTGCGCAAAGCTAAAGACGAAGGCTACACCGCGCTTGGCGAGGTCAGGAAGGACCCGGCGTTTTCCGCGGTGCTCAAAGATCCCGCCATGGAAGAGATCCTCGCTCCCAAGATTGCGGACGCCGCCCAGTAGCATCAGCCGCACCCTGTTTGCTCCTCCCTTCCCGGCAGGGAACTGCTCCTCGCTGGTGTGCGCTTTCGCACATACTTCCTCTGTTACAATGAAACCAGCATGGAATCATTTGCCGCCGGAATTCGCGCGCGTGTTTTAGCGGGTACCTCCGCTCTGCTTTTGCTGGCGTTTCCTTGGGCGGTGCAGACTTCGGCCCGGCCGCGCGCCGCCGAACCAGCCAGACCACCCGGAACTCCGCAGGGCGTCTATCTCGTCTTCCCCTTTGAAAATCGCGGCGCCTCCCCGCATCTGGATTGGCTCAGCGAAGGCCTCGAGGAGTTGGCCATTCAGCGGCTGTCCGCAGCCGGCGAGTCCGTTTACTCGCACTCCGGCCGCATGGGTCAGCTGGAACGCTACGGCTTGCCGGCTACCGCCAAACTCAGCCGCGCGACCATGCTGCGCATCGCCGAAGATCTCGACGCTGATTTCGTGGTCCTCGGCAGCTTTGCGTCGGACGGCACGTCGATGATGGCGGAAGCCCGCGTGCTCCGCGTTGACGCTACCGAACTCTTGCCGCCGGTGCGCGAGAGCGGCCCGCTCGATTCCTTGATGGATCTTTCCACGAAACTGGCCTGGCGCACCGTGTCCGCCAACGAGCGCTCGTATCCCCTCGGCCTCGCGGAGTTCTCCAAGAAACAGCGGCCGGTCCGCCTGGATGCTTTCGAACACTATATTCGCGGCTTGATTGCCGCGGACGATGAGACCAAGCTGCGCAATTTGCGTGAAGCGGCTCGCCTCGAGCCCGAGTGGCCTGACCCCGATTTTGCTCTTGGCGATTTGTATTTCGCCCGCAGAGATTGTGGTTCCGCGCTCCCATGGTATGCGCGTGTTCCCAAGACGCACGACCGCTCTATTGAAGCGATGTTCGCTACCGGTGTCTGCCAGTTGCTCCTGAAACAGCCGGACCGCGCCGAGGAGACTTTCGTCGCCATTCAGCAATCCATGCACAAAGACATCGTTTCCGGCGCGGACTTGCCCGAGATTCTGAATAATCTCGCGCTCGCTCGCGCGGGTAGCGGAAAATTCGCTGAAGCCCAGCAGGATTTGCGCAAAGCCACCGAAATGGACCCCGACGAGGACGATTATCCCTTCAATCGAGGATTGCTCGCGCTGCGCGCCAACGATGCCATCGCCGCGGCTGGCTACTTTCGCGAAGCCACCGGCCGCGAGCCGGACAATCCCGAAGACCGCGCGCTACTGATCTTGGCACTTGAAAAAGCCGGCAAGAAGTCGGAGGCGGAAGAGGAACGCAGCTCCGCGGAAGAAGCCTTTGGGCCGAAAGGATTGCCCGCCATTCACTGGGACGCCAAGGATCCGGTGGTGGCCGCCAAACTTGACCGCGTCAAGACGGAATTGGATACCACGCAGTTGCAATTGCAGTTGAAATCGCAGGATACCAGCAATTCTGCGGCGGGTACCGGTGCTCCGGGCCCGGATTCGGCGGCTGGCTGGATTCGCCGCGGCCGGCAGAATCTCGCGGCCGGCCAGATCGACAGTGCGGACCGCGCCTTTCGCGCCGCGTTGGCCAGCGAGCCCGGCAATTCGGCCGCGCATCGCGGACTCGCAGAGGTCGATCGGCGCCAGGGAAAGCTGGATGACACGGTGAAGGAGTTGCAAGCGTCGCTGCAGGCGCGTGATTCCGCGGTGGTGCGCACGACGCTGGCGCGCGTTTATCTCGAGCAGAAAAGACCGGAGCTCGCGCGCGCGGAACTCGAAAAAGCTCTGAAGCTGGCCCCGAATTATACGGAGGCGAAACAGCTGCTCCAGCATTTGCAGAATTCCAAGCCCGGACCCAGCAAGCCGAACGGAGGCGCGCAATGAAGACAAATCATGCAGGCCGGCGCATTGCTCTCATCTTTTCCCTGAGCGTTTTCGTTCTCGCGATGGCCGCTTCCTTGCTGGCTCCGCTGTGGGCTTCGCATGCCGCCGAGCAGCGAACCGCCGGAGCCTTAGTACAGGAGCTCAAGATTGACGGCGAGGTAGAGCCGATTCTGGCCACCTACATCGACGAAGGAATCGCGGACGCGGAGCAGCATCACGCGCATTTGATTTTGATCACCATGGATACTCCAGGCGGGCTAAGCGACTCGATGAAGGACATTATCCAGCACATTCTGGTGTCGCCGGTGCCGGTAGCAGTTTTTGTTTCGCCCACCGGTTCGCGAGGCGCGTCGGCGGGGTTCTACATCCTCCTTTCCGCGGATGTGGCTGCCATGGCGCCGGGAACGCACGCGGGGGCCGCGTCGCCGGTGCTGGCGATCGGCGGATACGTGCCGCAGATCGACGAAGTGTTGCGCAAAAAAATCAACAACGATGCTATGGCCTTTCTCCGCAGTTTTTCGGAGAAGCGCGGGCGCAATCCGCAGTTGGCGGAAACGGCCATCACCGACGCCAAAGCTTTCACCGAAAAAGAAGCTCTCGAAGGAAAGATGATCGACCTGGTCGCCAGCTCCCCGGACGATCTTCTGCGCCAATTGAACGGCCGGGAGATCACGCGATTTGACGGCACCAAGGTCAAGCTGGCGCTGGATGCGCCGCAGCGCGTTGCTTTCGAGTTGTCGACCCGGCAGAAGTTTCTCTCGCGCATTGTCCAGCCCGACGTTTTCTTTGTGCTGCTGATTCTCGGCGTCCTCGGTCTCTACACCGAGTTCACGCATCCCGGCGTGATCGCCCCGGGCGTGGTTGGCGGCGTCTGCATGGTGCTGGCGCTCTATGCCATGCATTTTCTGCCGGTAAACCTTGCCGGACTATTGCTCATTGTGCTGGCGCTGGTCTTTTTCATTCTGGAGGCGAAATTTACCAGCCACGGCGTGCTGGTGGCCGGCGGCATCATCTCCATGTTGCTGGGCGCCATGTTTCTGATACGCTCGCCCATCACCGGAGGCGGAGTCAGCCTGGGCATCGCTCTCGCGGCCACACTGCCGTTCGCGCTGCTCACCGTAGTTCTGATGCGGCTGGTCCTGCGCTCGCGCAAGTGGAAGCCCGCCACCGGCAAGGAAGAACTCGTGGGCGAACACGGCATCGCCGAATCCGGCCTCGGCGCGGGCGTCGAAGGCATGATTCGCGTCCATGGCGAACTTTGGCAGGCCGTATCGTCGCAACCGGTTCCGCCGGGAAAGCCCGTTAAGGTTTTGCGTGTCGAAGGATTGAAGCTGGCGGTTGAGCCGTTGGAAATTGTATCCGCGTGATTCTCGCGCACGATTTTCTGATTTCAAGTCGCACGTCGCAGTTCCGTTGTAGGGGCACGGCACTGCCGTGCCCGTCTTAGAGGAGGGGGAGATGGAAATCGGTCTGCTTGGGTTTGCGGTTATCGCCGGAATAGTTCTGATCTGGTTCTGGAACTCGATTTACATCATCAAGGAATGGGAACGCGGCGTGGTCCTGCGCCTGGGCCGTTTGCTGCCGGTAGCCAAGGGCGCGGGCATCAACTTGGTACTTTGGCCGATCGAAACGCTTTATCGCATCAATATGCGCCTCGAAACGCTGGACGTTCCGCCGCAAGATATCATCACCCGCGACAACGTCTCCGTTAAGGTAAACGCGGTATGTTATTTCCGCGTCGTAGACGCGAACCTGGCGATGTCGCAAGTGCAGAACTATCAATACGCCACTTCGCAGCTCGCGCAGACCACGCTGCGCAGCATCGTCGGCCAGTTCGAACTGGACGAAATTCTCTCCCAGCGCGACAAAGTGAACGCCAAGCTGCAGATCATTCTAGATACCGACACGGAACCCTGGGGCATCAAAGTGTCCAAAGTCGAAGTCAAGCAGGTCGACATTCCCGAGCAGATGCAGCGCGCCATCGCCAAGCAGGCCGAAGCCGAACGCGAGCGCCGCGCCAAGATCATTCACGCCGAAGGCGAGTTCGAAGCTTCGCAGAAACTCGCGGACGCCGCCAAAGTGCTCGAGACGCAGCCCTCCGCTATCCAGTTGCGCTATCTCCAGACTTTGACGGAGATAGGTGTCGAGAAGAACACAACGATTGTTTTCCCGCTGCCTATCGATATTATTAATCAGTGGACCAGGAATCTTGGGGGGCCGCAAAAGTAAGAATGGCATCTGGGGGAAAAAGAGGAGCGGGAGAGCGCGTGCTGGAAGGGCGGCACGTCATCGGCTTGTTCATGCTGATGCTGCTGTTTTCCGGCGTGTTCTTCACGCTGGGTTACGTCATGGGACGTAATCAGTACGACGGGCAAGTGCGCGCGGCCACGACGGGCCGCAGCGCTTTCGACGAAATCGTCGCCAAGCCGAACGCGGCCGCAAAGCACGCGCAGAAAACTCCAGCAACCGGCCAGCCCACGGAAACAGTGGCGCCGCCGAATTCCGATTGGGAGTTCTACAACGCCGGCAAACCCAAAACCACCGAAGACCATTTGAAACCGGCGGAGTCCGCCTCTTCGCACAAAGCCGTGCCAGCGGTTGCGAAGAACGATTCTCCGGCAGCGCCAGTGGCAACGTCCTCGAAATCTGCTGCGCCATCGAAATCGATGAGCGGGCCGCTGATTCCTGGCGGAGCGTACACGCTGCAGGTGGCGGCGCTGACCAAGGAAGCGGATGCGCTGGACCTGGCTTCGCGGCTGCAGAAGAAAAAATTCCCTGCGGTGGTGCTCACGCCCCAGGGTGACAAATTTTACCGCGTCCAAGTCGGGCCTTACGCCGATCCGAAATCCGCCGATGCCGCCAAGAAGGGCTTGGAGGCCGAGGGCTTCAAAGCGTTTGTGAAGCATTGATGGCGCCCGCGAACTCGTCCCGCACAAACGGGCTCCGCGCAAAGTGGTTTGCCTACCTGCGTCCTCATTCCGGCAGCGAAACGCCGGCGGCTCTGCGGCTGCTCATTGCCGCGGTCACTGGAGCGGCGCTCTCGCTTTCCTTCACCGGATTCTATCTGGCGATTTATTCCTGGATTTGCATTGGCGTTCTGATGGTGGCGGTGTTTGGAGCGCGGCCGCTGGTGGCGTTTGCTTGCGGTTTTCTGCACGCGCTTTCTTTCGTGCTGACGTCCGTGCCGTGGATCGCCACGGTGCTGAGCGTGCATGGCGGGCTTTCGCGCGCCGGGGGATGGGGCGTGCTGCTGCTGATTGCCGCGGCGTGGGGAATTCTCATCGGAACCTTCACTTGGGCGGCGCAGCGCCTGTCGCAGCGCAGCATCGTGCTGGCGTGTGTCGGCGCGCCGTTTCTGTGGGTGACCTTCGAGTTCGTGCGCGCGCATTTGCCGGAGATCAGTTTTCCGTGGAACCTGCTGGGCTATCCCGCGTCGGCGAATCTTGCACTGCTGCAGGTTACCTCGATCACCGGGATATACGGTTTGTCGTTCCTGGTGGCGGCGTTCAACGCGCTGCTGGCCTGGGCCGATGCTGCTGCGTCGCCGCGTACCGGCAAGCGGGTGGCGATTCTGGCGGCTGCGATAGCGTTTCTTTTGCTGGTGGCGCTGGCCGGGCCGCGGTTGGTTCCGCAAGCGCCAACGAATCACGTGGCGCGCGCGGTGCAGCTCAATTTTCCGGAAGTGCAGGAATACGATCCGCTGTGGTTTCAAAAACACACCGCGGACCTGGAGGAAATCGGAGGGCTCAGCTTGAGACCGTCCGCAGGTCCGGAAAAGCCAGACCTTTTGGTTTGGCCGGAAGCTCCGGTGCCGTTCTCGTTTGAAGATGCGCAGTTCGTCAAGCTGGCATCCACGCTGTCGAGCAATTTTCACGGGCCATTTATCGTGGGCGCGATCGAATGGAGACTGCGGGCGGATTCGAGTACGAGCGGAGCGGGTTCCACGAAGTACGCGGCGTACAACAGCGCTTTGCTGTTTGACGGGCAAGGGCAGCGGCAATTCGTTTACGACAAGATTCACCTGGTGCCTTTCGGCGAGTACGAGCCGTTTCCGCTGATTCACCGGGTGGTGAGCAGCGTGTCCGATGAAGTCGGCGGCTTTCACAAAGGCGAGCCGGATTATGCGGTTGGCAAGCTGCCGGGCGGTTATCGCTTCGGCGTGTTCATCTGCTACGAGGCCATTTATCCGGGCGAAGTGCGGCGCTTTGCGGCTAACGGGGCGGAGCTGCTGGTGAATATTTCCAACGACGGATGGTTCGGCCGTTCCGCCGCTGCGGAACAGCATTTGCGCATGGCGCGGGTGCGCGCGGTGGAGAACCGCCGCTGGCTGCTTCGCGATACCAACAATGGATTGACGGCTTCGATCGATCCTTACGGACGCATTTTCCAGCCGCTGCCGCCGGATGTGCGGGCGGCCGCTGATCTTCCCTACGATTTCCGGACGGATACGACGGTGTACACGCGGTTCGGCGACTGGTTCGCTTGGCTGTGCGTCCTCGTTTCCGTTATTCTGGTGGGGTCGACTTTTCGGAAAGGAACTACCGTTCGCAACGAAGCGCCCGTGGGAGTAGTCGTTCCCGCGTAGTCTGCCCTCGTTGCCCGCAACCGCATATGATTCTTGAAGATTTGCAGCATCGCTACGAACTTCTGAAGCCGCGTATCGCCCTCGTGCGGAGTTATCTTTGACGTTGCGCAGAACCGCGAGCGCCTGAAATCGCTGGAAGCGCGCGTCGCGGACCCCGCCTTTTGGAGCAATCAGGAAGCAGCGCAAGCGGTGCTGCGCGACCGCAAGCGCGCGGAAGAACAGCTTGGCGCTGACGACAAGCTGACGGGCTTTTCCGGCGACATCGAGACGTACATCAATCTGACGCAGGAAGAGACCAACGCGGAGCAGCGAAACGAGCTGCTGAAGGACCTCGACCGCGAGCTGACTACCGCTGAAAATTACGTGGGCGAGATGGAGACGCGGACGCTGCTCTCCGGCGAAAACGATCATCTCAACGCCATCATGACCATCAAGCCGGGCGCGGGCGGCACCGAATCGCAGGACTGGGCTTCGATTCTGCTGCGCATGTATTTGCGCTGGGCGGAGCGCAAGAAGATGAGCGCGATCGTGCTGGACGAAACGCCGGGTGAAGAAGCGGGAATCAAGAACGCGACCGTGCAATTCAGCGGCGAGAATGCTTACGGGTTGCTGACCGGCGAGACTGGAGTGCACCGGCTGGTGCGCATTTCGCCTTTCGATCAGGCGGCGCGGCGGCACACTTCGTTCGCATCGGTGTTTGTGATTCCGGAAATTGACGACCGCATTGAAGTGACCATCCGTCCGGAAGACATCAAGCTGGACACGTTTCGTGCCGGAGGCAAGGGCGGGCAGAACGTCAACAAAGTGGAGACCGCGGTGCGGCTGACGCATTTGCCGAGCGGAGTGGTGGTGGCGGTCCAGGCGGAGCGCAGCCAGCACAAGAACCGGGAACTGGCCATGAAGATGATGCGCTCGCGGCTCTACGACCTGGAAGTACAGAAGCGCCAGGCGGCTACGGACAAGCTGGATGAAACGAAGCTGGAGATTTCGTTCGGCAGCCAGATCCGTTCGTACGTGATGCAGCCGTACCGGATGATCAAGGATCACCGGACGAAGTTCAGCGCCGGGGACGTGGACAAGGTGCTGGACGGAGATCTCGATCCCTTTATTCGCTCCTACCTGATGGCGAAGAAGAGCAAGGGCAAGCTGGAAGTGCAGGCGGACGATGATTTGGAAGTGGCGTAGGACGGAAGAAGTGGCGAGTGGTGAGTGACGAGTGGCGAGCCCGGAATCAAAACGCACTTGGTACCATCCCGGGTAAACACACAAAGAGTGTGGAAGCTGCTGAAAAGTAAGGGGATGTGCTTCGCTCTGCTGCAAAAGAGTGACAGAGAGCGCCGACGGTTCTTCTCCTGGCTGAATTCCAAAATGGGAATGGCGTTTTTGATGGCCCTCCTCGGCCGGCTGGCACACCCGCGGTTTTTGCAAAGAGCGGGTAAACGATTGAAAAGTAAGGGGATGCGCTGCGCTCTTTTGCAGGGGGGTGCAAAAAGTACGAAAGAGCGAGGAGTTGGAGATGGAGCGTGGGGAAGTTAGAAGGACAGCCGGGCGGCGAGGCATAAGAGGGCGGGCAGGGAGGAGATCCGCTGCTCGCGATGATAACCCATTATAGCACATTTCTAGGATTTGTCAAGTGGTATCTAGTAAGTGGTTTGTCTTCTGGGAGATAGGGCGGCTGCGCCGGGGATCGGCAGGCAGTGGAGGCCGCAGATTCCCAAAATGGGACGGCGAAAGAGTCTCTCCGGTTAGGACCGGAGTCTCCGGCCGCATGCGCTGGTGAGGCGCCGCGTCCCGGTACAGACAACCGGGATGCAAGAAACGCAGATGCGGAGAACTAAGGTAATCGTCCCGGCTGTCCCCCTCGGCTGCCGTGGGCACGTGGCGCTAGCCAGGCTAAAGCCTGGCCCTAATCGGCCCTATATTTTCTGGGCGGATTGTTTCCAGGGGGGAGCCCAGGCTAGGGGGCGGTGGGAGTTGAAGAGGTTGGTGCCGGCGGCGGTCATGGAGCCGGAGAACGGGTAGTCGTTGGCGGCTTTGCAGATGGCGGGCTCAGGCGGAGTGGTTGACGCGGGGATTGGCAGGGACTTACGGATGGGGTTTAGCCAGATGTACCAGGCTATGGATTCTGTGTCGTCGGAATTACGGAGGACGTGATCGTAGAAATTGAGTTGCCAGAGTTTTGGCTGGTGCGTTTTTTGAATTCGAAGGCGGTTTGTTGTTTGAAGGCGGCTATGAACTGGATGAGATGGCTGGTGGGAGTGGTGCCTTCGGCTAGCAGGTGCAGGTGATCGGGCATTACGCAGTAGGCGTGGATTGAAAAGTCTTTGGCGGCGGCGTGATGGCGGAGTTTTTCGGCCAGCCAGTTGGCGATGGCGGGATTTTTTGCGAAGGTGCGGCGGTTTTCGAAGCAGAGGGTCAGGAAGTGGGTGGCGGTGCCTTGGTAGGAGGTGCTTGGCAGGCGGTGGGAGCGGTGGAAGTTGGGTGGCATGGTGTTGGGGCAAGATGCGCCGCCATGGACCTAGGCTTCAACGTAGGGCCAGGCTTTAGCCTGGCGGGATGGTAGCGCTGCGGGAGTGATTTTGCCAAGGCGTGCAAGGCTAAAGCCTGGCGCTACGTTTTGGCTCGGGCCGCGTGGCGACGATTGAGGCTATTGGTCGAGGTTGAGGACGTAGGCGCGGTAGTCTTCGCCGGTGTTGTACCAGTTTTTGTGGAGTTTGCCGAGTTTGGCGCCGAAGGATTGGTTCAGGAGTTGGCTGGGGCCCGGGCGGGCGTGGCCGTAGATTTTGTGGAAGTCGCGGGAGACGCGGCCGATGAAGAAGGCTTTGAGGATGCGGCCGTAGCCTTTGTTTTTGTATTTGCCGAGGATGGTGGTGGAGTAGCAGTAGATGGCGTGAGGATCGATGGGGCAGCCTTCGGGCATTTCAAATTTGCCGTCAAGAGGGACGCCGTAGGTTTCGCCGACGAGTTGGTTGTTTTCGAGCATCCAGATGGTGAGGGCGTGTTTGAGGAGATGCTGTTTTTCGGGGAGGGTCAGGCGGAGGTTGGGGTGGTATTCGAGTTCGAAGGCCATGGTCAGGTGGATGGGGTAGTGGGAGCGGAAGATGATGGGCATGGCGGGGGATTGTAGCGTGGAGGGAGTGACGAGGTCGACAGTGGAGAGCTGCAGAAACCGTAAGATCGAGAGATCGCGCCAAGATGGGGCGAAGCAGTGCTGCGCCCCTACAGAGAATGCTACTCGTAGCGGAGGGCGCGGATGGGGTCTACGCGGGAGGCGCGCAGGGCTGGGATGTAGCCTGCTGCGCAGGCTACTACGACCAGGCCTAGGGTGGCGATTAGTAGGGTTGCTAGGTCGTGGGAATTTACGCCGTAGAGTTGGCTTTGCACGATTCGCGTGATGGCCAGAGAGGCAGGGATGCCGACGGCGATGCCGATGGTTACGAGGAGAAGGACTTCGCGCATGACCAGCCAGAGGACTTTGTGGGTTTCGGCGCCGAGGGCCATGCGGATACCGATTTCGCGGGTGCGCTGGGCTACGGTGTAGGCCATCACGCCGTAGAGGCCGAGGATGGCGAGCAGAGTGGCGAGAAAGCCGAAGACGGTGGAGAGGCTGGCGATCATGCGTTCGGTGGAGAGGGAGTTGGCGATTTGGGTTTCGGTGGTGCGCATGGCGTAGATGGGGAGGTTGGGGTCGAGGTTCCGGATTTTTTCGCGGACGATGGGCATGAGTTGCGCGGGATCGACGGCGGTGCGCAAGTAGACAGTCATATCGTAGACATTGTGGCTGCCGAGGTAGGGAATGAAGGCTTGCTCGGGGATTTCGTCGCGCAGATTGGTGTATTTGACGTCTTTGACGACGCCGATGATTTCCATGAGCGTGGGTGTGCCGGGATCGCTGCCGAAGCCGATGTGCAAGCCGACGGGATTTCTGCCGACGAAATATTTGCGGGCGAACGTTTCGTTGATGATGACGGTGGTGGGGCTCCAGTCGTCGTGCTTTTCACTGAGGCCGCGGAGGACTTGGCGATTATCGTTGAGGGTGAAGTCGCGTCCGGCAACGATGGGGATGCCCATGGTGGCGAAATAGTTGGGGCTGATGCGATTCATGTAGGGCTCGGCGTGTTCGCCGGCTTTGGCTGGAGTGAAGCCCTCGACGGTCATGGAGCTGTCCCATTCGTTGTCTTCGAGGATGCGCATTTCGGCGAGACCTACGGAATGAACGCCGGGAATGGAACTGAGGCTGTCCGTCAAACGCTGATAGAGGAGTTTGCTGCGGTCGGAGGTGTAGTTGGCGAGAGTGGGATCGATGTTGAAGCCGATGAGGCGCTCGATGGGGAAGCCCGGGCCGAGGGAGCTCAGGTTGTTGAGGGTGCGAAGGAAGAGGCCTGCGCCGATGAGAAGCAGGAGAGATAGAGCGACTTGGGCGACGACGAGAGTTTTCTTGAGCGCGGCTTGGCCGGTGCCGCCTACTACGGCGCCGGCTTGATCTTTTAGGGTGCGGCCGACATCGGGCTTGGTGGTCTGCAGGGCGGGGACCAGGCCGAAAGTTAAGCCCGTGATTATGGTTACGCCTAGCGTGAAGAGCAGGATGCGAAGATCGGGAGCAGTGGAAATGCGCAGGCCGCCGGAGTCTGACGGGAGATAGGCGGCCATAAGCGCGCGATCGGCCGAGAAGGCGAACGCCAGGCCGAGGACGGCACCGATGGCAGAGAGCGAAAGCGTTTCGATGAGGAGCTGGGAGACGATGCGGGAGCGGCTGGCTCCGATGGCGAGGCGGACGGCGATTTCTTTTTGGCGGCCGGTGGCGCGGGCGAGCAAGAGATTGGCGATATTGGCGCAGGCGATGAGCAGGACCATTCCAGTGGTGGCCATGAGCACCCAGAGCGGAGTGGAGAGTTGGACGCGCGCGTTGGAACGGCCTTGCGAACCGGGGAGAACGTCGATCCAGCACTTGACGAATTCTTCGCGGTCGAAAATGGAAGCGTGGCTGAAAGCGGCTTCGCGGACTTCCATGTCGAGCATGGAATGCATGAAGGGTTGAAGTGAGGCTTTGGCCTGCGCTTGCGTGACGCCGGGCTTGAGGCGGCCAAAGGCGTTGACCCAGCGGCTGCGGCGTTCTTTCAGCTTGTCTTCCTCGCCGGCCAGGATCTGCCGCTCCATCATGACGGGAATGTAGAGCTTCGGAGAGGTGCCGAGTTCGACGCCATCGAAGCCGGCTTGGGCGACGCCGATGACGGTCATATTGTGATTGTTGATGATGAGCGTTTTGCCGACGACGGCGGGATCGCTGCTGAAGCGCGTTTTCCAGTAGTCGTGGCTTAGAACGATGAGAGGGTGGCCGCCGGGAATGCGGTCGTCGTCGGGCGAGAAGGTGCGCCCTAAAGCGGGGGAGACGCCGAGGACGTCAAAGTAGGTCCCGGAGACGAGTTCGGCCTGGATGCGGTCGGGCTGGCCGCCGTTTTGCGAGACGCTGACGAAATAGGAAAAGCGGCAAAACATTCCAGAAAAGACCTGATTGTGATCCTGAAAGTCGCGGTACATGGGATAGGAAATGGCGTTGCCGCCCCAGTTGCTACCGTAATGGCGGCCATGCATGGTGAGCAGGACGAGTTCGTGGGGATTCTTGACGGGGAGGAGGCGGAGGAGGATTTGGTCGAGGAGGGTGAAGATGGCGGTGTTTGCGCCGATGCCGAGGGCCAGGGTGAGGACGGCGATGGTGGTAAAGCCGGGGCTGCGGCGGAGGGACCGGAGGGCGTACTTGAGGTCGCGGATTGCGGTGTCGAGCCAGCCGAGGATGATCATGGTTCGAGAGCCCCCTTGCGATGCCCTTTGCGAGGTTGGATCGTCACAGGCGTAGACGAAGGTTGAAGGGGAAAAGTTTGGTCGGATTGGGCGTACGTGACGCTAGGAATCGGTAGAGAGGCTTGCCATGCGCAGAGGAACGGGAGAAGGCGGAGGCCGCTTAGCGGCAGGATTCTGCTGTTGGGGGACGGTTTCTCGCCATTCGATGAGGGTGCAACCCCTTCGGATTCAATGCGTTGATTCTTGGGTGTCGAGATGCTACGTTGGTTAGGATATTCTGACAGTGGGAAGAACAGGATTTAGAGCCGAAGGTCTGCCTCTAGACTACGAAGGAGAATTGGTTTGAGCGAAGGATTACGCAGCTTTTTGTTTACGTCGGAGTCGGTTACCGAAGGGCACCCGGACAAGATTGCCGACCAGATTTCGGATGCGGTGCTCGATGAAGTGATGAGGCAGGACCCGAAAGGGCGAGTGGCTTGCGAGACGCTGGTGACGACCGGGCTGGCGGTGGTGGCGGGCGAGATCACTACGAGCGCGCACGTGGATTACGACCAACTGGTGCGCGATACGATTTGCGGCGTGGGGTATGACCGCGCGAAGTATGGTTACGACGGGCAGACTTGCGCGGTGTTGTGCACGGTGAAGCGGCAATCGCCGGACATCGCCATGGGCGTGGATACCGGCGGCGCGGGCGACCAGGGATTGATGTTTGGCTTCGCTTGCGATGAGACGGAAGAGTTGATGCCGATGCCGATTCAGTTGGCGCACCGGCTCACGCAACGCCTTTCTGAAGTTCGCAAGTCGGGCCAAGTGGACTTCCTCCGGCCTGACGGCAAATCCCAAGTGACCATCGAGTATCGCAACGGGCAGCCGGTGCGCGTGGATGCGGTGGTGATTTCGACGCAGCACAGCGACAAGGTTTCCAACGCGGATTTGCGCGAGGCGATTGTCGAGTACGTGATTAATCCGATTATTCCGGCGGCGATGCTGGACGCGAAGACGAAGTATCACATCAATCCGACGGGGCGCTTCGTGATTGGCGGGCCGATGGGCGACGCGGGCTTGACGGGGCGAAAGATTATCGTGGACACGTATGGCGGCTACGGACGGCACGGCGGCGGGGCTTTTTCGGGCAAGGATCCGTCGAAGGTGGATCGTTCGGCTTGCTACATGGCGCGGTACATTGCGAAGAATCTTGTGGCTGCAGGGCTGGCGAGCAAAGCGGAAGTGCAACTGGCGTATGCGATCGGGGTGGCTGAGCCGGTTTCGGTGTCGGTGGACACATTTGGGACGGCGGCGATTTCCGAAGCGAAGATTACTGAGCTTATCCGCGAGTATTTCTTGTTGACGCCGAAGGGGATCATCGAAGCGCTGGATTTGCGGCGCCCGATCTACAAACAGACGGCGGCTTACGGCCATTTCGGGCGCAGGGGCCCCGGGTTTACCTGGGAGCTGACGGATCGCGCGGATGCATTGCGCAAGGCGGCGGGGTTGGGTGCGGTGGCGACGGCGGAAGTTGCCGCGCGGCGTTAGAACTTTTCTGTCACGAATCGCCGGAAATAAAACCAGGGCCAAGTTGTCCCCAATTTCGCACGAGCCTGGCTCGTGCACAAAAATCTCGAAGTGAGGAGCAAGTCTGTGGCAATCGCCGAATTGAAGAAAAAGGGTGATGTTAAGGATATCGGGCTCGCCGATGCGGGCAAGCGCAAGATCGAATGGGCGCATGAACAGATGCCGGTGCTGGAGTCGATTCGCAAGCGGTTTGCTAAAGAGCAGCCGTTGAAAGGGTTGCGCGTTTCCGCGTGCCTGCACGTTACGAGCGAAACGGCGAATTTGATGATCGCGTTGCGGGATGCGGGCGCGGACATCGTGTTGTGCGCTTCCAACCCGCTTTCGACGCAGGATGAAGTGGCGGCTTCGCTGAATCGCGACTACGACATTCCGACGTATGCGATCAAGGGCGAGGACAACGAGACGTACTACGCGCATCTGCGCGCGGCGCTCGATCACAAGCCGCAATTCACGATGGACGATGGCTGCGATCTGGTGACCATGCTGCTGACCAAGCGCACGGACCTGGTTCCTGGCGTGATCGCGGGAACGGAGGAAACGACCACTGGCGTGATTCGCCTTCGCGCGATGGCCAAGGATGGGACGCTGAAGTATCCGGTGATCGCGGTGAACGACGCGATGACCAAGCACTTCTTTGACAATCGATACGGCACTGGGCAGTCAACGTTGGACGGCGTGATTCGCGCGACGAACGTGCTGATTGCGGGATCGAAAGTCGTGATCGCCGGGTATGGCTGGTGCGGGCGCGGCGCGGCGATGCGTGCCAAGGGGCTGGGCGCGGACGTGATTGTGACGGAAATCGATCCGGTGAAGGGAATTGAAGCGGCGATGGACGGTTTTCGAGTGATGCCGATGCTGGAAGCGGCGAAACAAGGCGACGTTTTTATTACCGTGACGGGAAACAAGAACGTGATTCGGCGCGAGCATTTTGAGGTGATCAAAGGCGGCGCGATCGTTTGCAATTCGGGGCACTTCAACGTGGAGATCGAGATTCCGGCGCTTGAAAAGATGGCCAAGAGCAAGCGCGAAGTGCGGCCGCTGGTGGACGAATTCGTTTTGCAGGACGGGCGCAAGGTGTATTTGATTGCGGAAGGAAGATTGGTGAATCTGGCTACGGCCGAAGGGCATCCGGCTTCGGTGATGGACATGAGCTTCGCGAATCAGGCGCTGTCGGCGGAGTATTTGGCGAAGCACCACAAAGATATGAAGCCGCAGGTTTATGTTGTGCCGGAGCATCTCGACCGTGAAATCGCAAGGCTCAAGCTGGAGTGCATGGGTCACAAGCTGGATGTGCTCACGGCGGAGCAAGAGCACTATCTGACTTCGTGGCAAGAAGGCACCTGATCGCCCGCACCTTGGAGGGCTCAGCGTTTTTTGATTTGGTAGTCCCTCAATTGGAGTAGTACGGTGTGGCTACCCTCGTCGCCAGACGTATCGACAATTAGACTAGTCGGCAGTTGAAATCCCTCGATTTCGTTGTATTTTATTTGAACTGATACATGTGACGGCCCGCCGGAAGACAATTTGTAGTCTGCAGCATAGGCCGCCAGAAGGAAGCCTTGGTTAGTTTTTGTGAATTTGGGCTTGAGGGATGAGGTCACGGCAGCCGACGTTACCTTGATTTCGACAATGGCGTAGTCCTTGTCCATACTCGTTACGATATCGAAGTCGCCTTCGCGATATGACAGCTCATAGATGCCGTTGCGTTCGGCTAGTTCAAAAGCGCTGTCCGCGCGGGGAAGGGCGGACGTGAGGAGAAACGCAGAAGCAGACTTCCAGAAGCCGTCGATCGTTTCTTCAATGCCGCTGATCGCTTGTTGCAAATTCTCGATCGACGACGGTGCCGTTGGGTTGGCGTCAACTTGGTGCGTCAGCTTTGTGATGCCGTTGCGGTTTACAGACACCCAAAAATGAACGCCGTCTAGGAGTTTCAGGGCAGGATTGTCGGGCTTAACCTCAGACTTCAGCTCCTGCTTAAGCATCGCCGCCCAATCCGGTACAACCGAGCATTGGAACTCGGTCAATCCCTGATTCGGAATATTGTAGTAGGAGTGTTGCGCGGCCAGGATAATCTCGCGCTTATCGGCACAGCCAGCCTCGGGCGGGCTGAGCATAGCCAAAAGAAGGCCTGTACTTAGCAGTTTGAGACAGCTCGTGTGTCGCATGACGCTCCTCGCGCTCTCCCAACGGAAGTTGCCAGAAATGCGCGACCTGGGTCGTTACATATCCGACTAGTTTCCGAGCATAACACGCGAGAGTTGGTTTGGTGGGGTCTGAGCGCTATGACTGCGTTACACTATTTGCCGCATGTGGGACATCACGAACAATTCAATCGAAACGGCAAAACGGCGCGGGGCCAGCTACGCTGACGTTCGCGTGATGCATTTGCGGCAGCGCGATTTGACGACGAAGAACGGGGAAGTGGGCACGCTGGCGCAGTCGGAGTCGATCGGTTTAGGAATTCGCGTGCTGGCGAATGGCGCGTGGGGATTTGCTTCGACCGATCAGCTCACGCGGGA
>Ga0209736_1000016_pt1 | contig 72107 bp, 58 predicted proteins | sample BlaSpr_A8_Ref_M3_FD_187992 | JGI IMG/M metagenome (GOLD analysis project Ga0209736, IMG submission 187992) | Forest soil microbial communities from Thunder Bay, Ontario, Canada - Black Spruce, Ontario site 2_A8_Ref_M3 (SPAdes) (version 2) | ecosystem: Environmental > Terrestrial > Soil > Boreal...
AGAGGACAGGTGGGGCGGCGGGCGGGGTGGTTACGGGGGAGAGGTCGTCTAGGGATTTTACGTTGGGGGCGGGGACGGCTTCTACGGTGAAGGGGCCGGAGACGCGGGCCAGGGAATTGTCGGGGATGGGCTGGTCGTAGAGGGTTTCTTCGCCGGGGGGTTCGTTGTTGGCGATGGATTTCAGGGTGACGTGGGGGACTTTTTTGTATTGGAAGCCGCTGGCGACGCCTTCGTTGGGGTGGGCGAGTTTGTAGTAGTCGAAGGTGGCGGACATGAGGCGTTGCTTGGCGAGGGTGGTGGCGACGCGGGAAGTGTCGCAGGTGATCCAGCGGCGGCCCCATTCCTCCGCGACGTAGGCTGTTGTTCCAGAACCGCACGTAGGATCGAACACCAGGTCACCTGGATCCGTGCACATCAGGATGCAGCGCTGGATAACTCTCGCACCGGTTTGCACCACGTATTTTTTCGAATCTGCAAATCCGCTTTGCCTGGTGTCCTCCCAAATGTTATTTATTGACTTGTAAGGGAAATCGTCGAGGTATCGTATGAAGCAGAGGGTGTTCCCGACAGCCATTAACCGTTTGCCTTTGTCCAACGCTTTCATGCCTTCGATATTTGTTTTCCAACCACCCTTGTTCGGCGTGTAGCTAGCGCCCTGAAAACGATATTCGAATACGGTTGTCTCCGAAGGCGTCTGCGACGTAAGTGGATTCGGGCGAAAGAGCCGCCCTCCCTTAGCCAAAGCCAAATCAATTTCGTGAACATCTGGCAGTCGTTCCCTCTTTCCGTCGCGCCATTCAATCCAAGAGAGGTTGTAGTCGTCTTTATGTGAGCGGGACACGTAGGGCCGTAGAAACTTGAGATTCTCTGTCTTCGAATACCAAATGAGGAAGTCAAAGGTAGTATCGATTGTGGCGCTGGCCTTACCGGTGGTTGTGCGGAATCCAATGACCGACTGAAAGTGCTTCGGCCCAAAAACTTCATCCATCATCTCTCGAACGTGGTGAACGTTCTGGTCGCTGATTTGGACGAAGCAGGAGCCGGATTCGTGGAGGAGGTCGCGGGCTAGGAGGAGGCGGTCGCGGAGATAGGTGAGATAGGAGTGGATGCCGAGTTCCCAGGTGTCGCGGAAGGCGCGGACCATTTCTGGTTCCTGGGTGAGGTCTTCGTCCTTGCCGTCTTTGACGTCGCGGCGATTGACGAAGGGCTGGAAATTGGAGCCGTAGCGGATGCCGTAGGGCGGATCGATGTAGACCATCTGGACCTGACCAGCGAGGCCTTCTTTTTCGAGGAGGGAGTTCATGACGAGGAGAGAATCGCCGGCGATGAGGCGGTTGGTCCAGCCGTGGGCGTGGCGGTAGAAGTCGACGGCTTCGCGGAGAGGAGGATTTTCTTCGCGGCTTTCGAAGAGGTAGCCCTGGGCGGGCTTGAGCGGGACGCCGTTGCGTTTGCGGACGGATTCGATGATGGTGCGCGGGTCAATGCGCTCGTGGACGTGGAGGGAGACGGTGGGGACTTCAAAGGAGAGGTGCTCTTTTTTGCCGGCCCAGACGAGTTGCGGGTCGAGATGAGGATCGTAGGCGTAGGTCTTGCGAGAGGTGACGGGCGGATCGGTTTTCTCGGTGACCAGGCCGACGGGGGGATTGTTGAGGCGGGTTTTGTCTTTGTGTTCGTAGGGCTCGATGGGACGCTTTTTCGAGGGCGTGGCTGCTGCGTCTTTGCCTTTGCCTTTTTCGCGCGGCATGCCGGGGAGTCTCCCAAGGTTTCGAATGATTGCGTGCACCGGGATGATGTTTCAGTGGTGATTACTTGTCAAGGAAGGAGGCGGCGAAGATTCGGTGAGGTGCGTGACGCGCTAATTCGACGGCGAGGACCGCATTGTCGCGCCGTATCCAAGGGAATCTCTCTCATCCTTAGGTGTTGAGAAAAGAGAAGAGAGATCCTTCGGGCAAAAACCGCCCTCAGGATGACACGGGGTTGTTTCTCGCCCTCAGGATGACACGGGGCTGTTTCTCGCCCTCAGGATGACACGGGGTTGTTTCTCGCCCTCAGGATGACAGGTTGTTTGCTTTCCCGTTATCAGTGATGACACGGTTTTTGCTTTCTCGTTCTCAGGATGGCCAGCTTTTTTAGTTTTGCGATGGGATGCGGTCAGGCGGGTTTGCGGGCGGAGAGGTTCAGGCGCTGGTAGTCGAGGGTGAAGGGCGGGTGGTCATGGGCGGCGGCGGCGACTAGCGGATCGAGGAAGGCGTCGTGGAGTTCGGCGGGTAGTTCTTTCAAGTGCTTGGCGACGCAGACGGTGGTGATGAAGGCGCGGAAAGAGTTGGCATCGGCGAAGGGTGTGGGAGCGAGGGTGAGGTAGGCTTCGGGGTCGTGGAAGCCGGCGTGGCGGAGGCGCTTGGTGGTTTTGGCGGGCGTGGTGAAGTGGGTGGCGTCCTGGTAGTTCTGAAAATATTCGGCGAAGAACGGTTCTTTCTGCAGCTGCGCTACGCGGGCGTAGAGACGGGCAAGATTGGCGCCGCCGCCGCATTGGGCGACGATCCAGCCGCCGGGCTGGAGCGCGCGAAAGAGGCTGGCGAAAAGCGCTTGGTGGTCGTGGACCCAGTGAAAAGCAGCGGTGCTGAAGACGCCGTCAACGGCGGCATCGAGATCGAGGTGGGCCATATCGGCGGCAAAGACTTTGACGCGTTCGCCGAATTGCGGCGCGAGAAAATCGCGGGCGACGCCGACCATATTTTCGGAGAGGTCGCAAGCGAGAACGCGGCCGCTAGGCAGGCGCTCGGCGAGTTTGGCGGTGAGACGGCCGGTGCCGCAGCCGGCGTCGAGAATGGTTTCATCGCCGCGAAGCTGCACGCGCTCGAGAACCTCGAGGCCCCAGCGGAATTGCGGATCGGAAACAGCGTGATACGCGGTGGCGTTCCACTCCTTGCGTTCGTCGGTCAGCATTCGCTAATGATGACGCAGAAACGCCGCGGCAGGCAATTCTGGCAACTTCAATTGACCGCCTCTTAGCGCGGATATTTGAAACGGGCAATGTTCTGGAAACCGGCCCGAGCCTCACTCGTCCCGCAACGCCCGCGTCGGATCCAATCCCGCTGCTCTTTGCGCGGGCAGCCATGATGCAGTCGCCGCGATAAACAGGAACAGTAGCGCCATACTCGCGTAGGTGGCCGGATCGGTCGGTTTCACGCCAACCAGCATAGTGGTCATAGCCCGAGTGAGCGCAAAGGCTGCGATCAGCCCGGCGGCGATTCCCACGAGGGTCAGCCGCAGGCCCTGCCCGACGATGAGTCGAAAAATGGCGCGCGGTCTCGCGCCCAAGGTCATGCGCACGCCGATCTCCGCCGTGCGCTGGCGCACGATGGTGGCCAGCACGCCGTACAAACCGACACCCGCAAGCAGCGCGGCAACAACTGCGAAAACGCCGATCAGCAGCAGCGAGAAGCGCGTGCCCGCCTGGGCCTTCTCGACCAGCGCGTCCATCGGCTGGAATTCGGTCAGCAACAACTGCGGATTGAAAGCCTTGATGGCCGAGCGAATGTCGCTGGAGAATTTCGCCGGGTCGCCGGCGCTGCGAATCGCCCATTGGTTCGCTACTCCGCTGCCCAGGTATGCGTCCGTGAAGTACACCTGTTCGCGGCCCGGCTCCGCCAGCGACTCCTCCCGCTGGTGCGCCACCACGCCGATGATTTCCACCCATTGCGGCTCCGGCGTTTGTATGCGAATCAAAATTCGCTTGCCCACTGCGGGCTGGCCCGGAAATGCTTTGTCGGCGAGCAGCTTGTCAACCAGCACGACGTTGCGCTTCGGTTGGTTATCCGCTTCCGTGAACGTTCGGCCGGCCAGCAAGGGCGTGTGCATGGCTTCGAAATAACCGGGGAGCACAATCTGAAAGTCGGTGGCCTGGAACTTGCTCGCGTCGGAAAGGGCCTCCTCGGTTCCCCAACGAATCGGGTTGAAGCCGCCGGCCAGCGGAAAAGGGAAGGCCGCTGTCACGCTCTGAATTCCCGGAATATCGCGGAGCCGCTGTTGCAGTTGCTGCATGCGAGCGGCGAGTTCTTCTGGTTTCTGGTTGGGCTGATTTCCGGCAAGGACCTGAAACGTCAGCAGCCCCTTTGGATCGAATCCAGGATCAATCCGCTGCAGCTCCAGGAAACTCCGAAACATCAGCCCGGAGCCCACCAGCAGCAAAAACGAAAGCGCTACTTCGGTCACCACCACGGACTTGCGCAAGAGCCCGCCACTGGCCAGCCCTTCGTTGCGGCTGGCTCCGCGCAGCACATTCATCACGTTGGGCCGCGCCGCGCGCCACGCCGAGGCCACACCGAACACCACTGCAGCTGCCAGTCCGGCCAGCGCTGTGAACCCGAGCACAACGCCATCAATGCGTACCGTTTCCACTCGCGGCAGGCTTGCTGGCGCGATCAGCCGCAGCTCGAAAATTCCCAGCCAGGCCAGCAGCAGGCCAACCGCGGAGCCGATCGCCGCGAGCAGCAACGATTCCGTCAGCATCTGCCGAGCCAGACTCCACCAGGTTGCGCCTAGCGCCGCGCGCACCGAAAGCTCGCGCTCCCGCAGCGACGCGCGCACCAGCAGCAGGTTCGCCACGTTCGCGCAGGCAATCAGCAGCAGAAAAATCACCGCTCCCATGAGCGCCAGAATCGCCGGCCGGACTTCAGCCACGGTGTGCTGCCGCAGTTCCTCAATGCGAATCGCGTATCCTGCGGTTCGCTCAATCAGAAAGTTCTTACGCGCTTCCGCCGCCACGTTGTCCGCAGCCGACTGTGCCCGGTCGATGGTCACTCCGCCTTTCAGCCGCGCAATGGCACGAATGGAAACCGCGTTGCGGTTCTTGTTGTCATAATTGAGGCGGTTGGCAAACCAGACTTCCGGCTTGGCCTCTTCGTTTACCGAAGGCGGAAAATACAGCGCAAAGCCCGGCGCGAGCACACCCACAATTTGAGGGCGGAATGGCCCATTGGTCACGAGCATCTGCCCGATCACATTCGGATCGCCGCCATAGCGCCGCTGAAAATACTCGTAGCTGAGGATGGTCATTACCGGCAGGGGCGGCGGCGGTGGAGGTGCTCCCGCTGGGGCTGCCGCCGGTCCTCCGGCAGGCGGAGCGGGTTGCGGCAAGCCATCGCCGTCGTTGAAGTCTCGCCCCAGCGCGATCTTGGCGCCCAGCAAGCCGAAGAAGTTGGTGGTCACAACCGCCGTGCGCACCTGCTCGGGAGTCCCATCTGCTTTCTGCAGGATATTCCGAAAGGTGAATACGCCCGCCATTCCCGCGAAGACGTCCTTGGTGGCGTCCCGCAAGTCGATGAAATCTTCGTTCGAGAAAGGAAAATCGTGCACATGCCGTACCGTCATGTCGCCCGACGCAATTACCAGCCGGCCGGGATCTTTGTAGGGAATCGGACGCAGGAGCACCGCGTTGGCCACGCTGAAAATCGCGGTGCTGGCCCCAATTCCCAGGGCGATCGTCAGCGCCGCCGCGATCGTGAAAACCGGGCTTTTTCGGAGCGTTCGACCTGCCAGCTTTAATTCTCGCCATGCCATCGGTGCACCTTCTGAGAAGCGCCGCCCAACAAAGGATACACCTCGTTCGACGGCAAATCATGCCGGACGTCAGCGAAGCGGGAAAAACTGTGGGATTCAGGGTTTGGCCAACGGTGAAGAGGCGGGGGCGGGAATCGTGGTTAGAGTTAAGGTTTTTTGATCGGATTCGTTGAGTTCGAATCTCTCGCCTTGGTCTTCGATGGGTTTCTGACCGCATTGCCGATCGACGAAGCCGTTCTTGGAGATATAGAGGCGGCAGATGCCGGGAGCGAGGCCTTTGAGAGTGAAGCGGCCGCCAGCGTCGGTGACGATGGAAATGGTGTGGTTAGTGTCTTCGACGTTGCGGAGTTGAATCTTCACGCCGTTCACAGGTGCGCTGCCCGCGAGCGTGGCAACAGGCAGAAGGGCGAGCAGTGCAAGGGATGAGGCGAGGAACTTCATGGCGCGTTTCCGCCTTGTGAGCAAGCGGTGGAAGTATACGGCATCAGAAGCGGGGAAATGGGGAGAGGTTGCCGGGAGAAGGATAAGGCAGACGAGGGATTCCCAGTTGGTGCGTCAAAGATAGTGCTGGACCCTGGAATGGGTTCCAGGGTTGATACTTCGCGAATCGGAGGCGGCGGTGAGACAGGGAGGACACGATGGGCCGGTAGGGAACGCGCTGCGGTCGGGGGAATTGGCGGGGCTGGCGGGCGTGAGCACGGATTTGCTGCGGCACTACGAGCGAATGGGGGTTTTGCCGAAGGCGGAGCGGGGGGCGAACGGTTACCGGGCGTATCCGGCGGCGGCGCTGAAGCGGGTGCGGGTGGCGCGGCGAGCGGTGGCGCTGGGATTTACGTTGACGGAGCTGGCGCGGATCTTCGGGGTGCGGGATCGCGGAGGGGCGCCTTGCCAAAGCGTGCGGGCTCTGGCCGGGGAAAAGCTGCGGCAGGTGGAGGAAAGCCTGGTGGAGTTGCGAGCGCTGCGGCGACAATTGCGCCAGATGCTGGTGGAGTGGGACGGGCGATTGCGGAAAAGCAAGGGGAAACGAGCGGATTTGCTTTACGGCCTCGCTATTGATGGCCTGGATGGTGTGGCACCGAAGGTCCGCCTCAGAAGGCGGACCCTACACGGGCCTTTGAGGAAGTCTTGCTGATGAAAGAGTCGGAGAGAAAGGATTCACATGAAAATGAAACGAATGCTCACGGAGTTTACGGCGGTGAGTTTCGGATTGAGTTTGCTGGTTGTGGGATGGGCGGGCGGTACCGCAGCGCAGGAAAAGCCGGCCAGTTCGGCGCAGGAGCCCGACAAAGCGTCACAGGACGAGAAGCATCACCACGACGTTGCGGAACGCGGAGATCGCGTGATGGGCTTCTCGCACGACAAGGCGACGCATCATTTTCGGCTGTATGCGGATGGAGGCGCGATTGAAGTCGGCGCGAATGACGCGAAGGACACGGCTACGCGAGACGCGATTCAGGGGCACTTTACGCATATTGTGAAGATGTTCGCGGCAGGGGATTTCACGGCGCCGATTCTGATTCATACCCAAAATCCACCAGGTTCGGAAACGATGAAGCGGCTGCGCGGGGAGATTGCGTACCGGTTGGAGAAGACGGAGCAGGGAGCGCGGATACGGATCCGCACGAAAAACGCCGAGGCGGTGCGGGCGGTGCATGAGTTTTTGCGGTTTCAGATTGCGGATCATCAGACGGGGGATTCTGTAGAGGTGGTGGTGGAGGGGAAGTCCTAGGCCGACTGACTTGGAAGGCGGTATCTGAAGAGCTTGCTGTTTCAGGTGAGCACGGCGGATCCGGCGACTTATGCGGGCGTGTCGCTGCTGATGCTGGGGATTACCGTGGTGGCTTGTTATATTCCGGCGCGGCGGGCTAGCGTGGTGGATCCGCTGGTGGCTTTGCGGTACGAATAGCGGCTGAAATCTTGCCGAGCTGGGGCGCAGTGGTGCTGCGCCCCTACTGGGTGGTGGCGAACCGCGCGCCGGGAAGATTGTGCGTTGGCTGGGATGCGCGTAAAATAAGGGATTCGCGCGTACTCTAATGGCTTCTCCGTTCAACATTATCGCTAACTCGACGGGTCCGATGGGGCCGGCGGCGCCGCCGGTGAATGCGCATCCGCGGCCGGATTGGCTGCGGGTGCGATTTCTGGGGGGCGAGAAGTATCAGGATTTGAAGCGGATCATGCGCACGCTGGACCTGCATACGGTGTGCGAAAGCGCGCGGTGCCCGAATATGGGCGAGTGCTGGGAGCATGGGACCGCGACGTTCATGATTTTGGGCGATATTTGTACGCGGGCTTGCGGGTTCTGCGCAGTGCCTTCGGGGAAGCCGGCGGGGCCCCCGGACGAAGACGAGCCATTGCGCGTGGCGGAAGCGGTGGCGCGAATGGGTTTGCGGTATGCGGTGGTCACTTCCGTGAATCGCGACGATCAGCCGGATGGCGGGGCGGCGATTTTTGCGCGGACGATTGAAGAAATCCGGCGGCGCGTGCCGGGCTGCAAAGTAGAAGTGCTGATTCCGGATTTTCGCGGGAATTGGGAAGCGCTGGGCAAAGTGCTGGCAGTGCGGCCGGACGTGTTGAATCACAATACGGAGACGGTGCCGCGCCTGTACCGGCAAGTGCGCAAAGGCGCGCTGTACGAGAGGTCGCTGGAGTTGCTGCGCCGGGCCAAGGAGACGCATCCGGACGTTCCGACGAAGACGGGATTGATGCTGGGGCTGGGCGAGGAACGCGACGAAGTGCTGGCGACGATGCGGGACCTCGCTGGGCAAGGGACGGACATTTTGACTCTGGGGCAATATCTGCAGCCGACGCGGGAGCATTTGCCGATTGTGCGCTACGTGCATCCAGACGAATTTGCCGAGTACAAAGTGCTGGGAGAAGCGATGGGCTTCAAGCACGTGGAAGCTGGGCCGCTGGTGCGGTCGTCGTATCACGCGTTCGATCAAGCCGAATCCGCACACACATAGGCTGGAAGCACGCTCATAGACGCTGGGTGGAAATCAAAGGCTACCTTCAGGGGCTAAAGCCCAATCCTTGCAGCGCTTTATGTCGGGGCTGAAGCCCCGACCCCCTAAAGAGCTGATTTACGAGTGAACAGGAGTGCGTGTGCTACCGCAGTGCTATTTTGAGATGACCGTGGACCAGTCGGTGAAGGGGACGGCGCGGCCGCCGCGGACGACGGTGGGGATGACGTGGTTGAAGCCCTTGTGGTCGCGGGCGGAGTATTCGAGTTTGAGCTGCGGGCCGAGACCCATGTCGAGATCGTGAAGAGATTCGATGCCGCGAATCAAGCTCTCGCGCGTTGGTTCTTTTCCGGCGCGCTTGAGGCCTTCGGCGAGGACCATGGCGTCCACGAAGCCTTCGAGGCTGACGAAATTGGGGCGTGAGGCCGGAGCGTATTTTTGCAGCGTGCGGCGATAGAGTGCCACAGTTTTCAGGTCGGTGAGGTAGTACGGAGGGACGACCTGGGTAATCACCATGCCTTCGGCGTCGCTGCCGGCTTCCTGGATGAGCTCGTCGGTGCCGACGAATGAGACAGTCAGGAAAAGCGGCTTCCAGTTTTTGGCGTGCGATTGCTTGAGGATGGGAGCGACGGTGTTGGACGGGCCGACGACGACTACCGCGTCGGGTTGCGCGGCGCGCACGGTGTCGATGGCGGGGCCCACTTCCGCGGTCTGGCGCTGGTAAGAGGCGACGGCAACAGGCTCCAAGCCGTTTGCGGTGAGCGCTGCTTTCACGCCTTCGAGCACCGCTGAGCCGAAGGCGTCCTCCGGGTAAATAACGCCGATTTTTTTGTAGCCGAGAGTTTTGCGCAAGCCGTCGATCTGCTCGCGGGTTTCGTCGAAGTAAGAAGCGCGGACATTGATGACCCAGCGGCGCATCGGAGTGTAGAGGGTTTGCGCGCCGGTGAAGAGTCCGACGAGCGGAATCTTGGCGGCTTCGGCGAGGGGAATATATTTGACGGCGGTGGGAGTGCCCACGAAGAAAGCCAGAGCGAAGACTTTCTGGCTCATCAAGCGGTCGAAGCACGCTTGTGTCTTGGCGGGATCGTAGCTGTCGTCGTGGGCGATGAGCTTGAGTTTGCGGCCGTCGACGCCGCCGGCATCGTTGATCATGCTGAAGTAGGCTTGCGCGCCGGCGACGGTTTCACTGCCGAGGAAATGCGAGGGGCCTTCGAGGGCGGAGCAGGAGCCAATCAGAATTTCCTTGTCGCTGACGCCGGGAGCGGACTGGCCCGACGCGCCGGAGGCCGCGGCCAGTGCGAACGAAAACAGGGCGAGCGAGACGCAAAGCGAACGCGGCAGAAGTATCTTCATATAGAATCCTCGCGAAGACGGAGAAGGATGCGAATGACCTTAAGTCTTTTTAGGCGCGTAACCCGGAGAAGTCAATCGAGAGCGAGGAAACTGATGCGAAATGGTTAGGATATACAGCCTTGCGGCAATAATAGCGGAGAGTAAATACCGGGCTGGCTGGCGGTGATGCTGGAGATTTGGTCAGCAGCGTCCAGGCACACCCCAGCGCCAAAAGTGGCGCAGGGAGATGTTCTTTTCAGCGGGAAAGCTACGAATGAGCAGTAGCGGCGGCAGCAGCGGCTTTTTTGGCGGCCTTGGCAGCGGTGGAAGCTTTGCGGCGGCGCTTGGTCTTGGGCGGCGTGGCGGGAGCCTCGCCGATGAGTTCAGCGGTCATGATGCTGGTCACAAACAGCTTGGGGCCATGATCGTCAAAATCGACGGCGGTCCGTTCGCCGTCTGACGCGGTGACGATGCCCAGGCCGTACACGTCATGCTTGATGGTTTGTCCTTCTTGCATTGTTTGCACAACTGCCTCCTTAACCGCTCACTTTTCCCGGAATCTCTTGGCGTTCGAAGCTCTTTTTTGCGAGGGGCTCGGTGAAGCCAAGCCCCCCAAAACAACAGGCTAGAGGCCGGTGACGTTCTCTGCCTGAAGGCCCTTGGGGCCCTTCTTTACTTCAAACTCCACCGCCTGGCCTTCGTTGAGGGACTTGTAACCGTCCATCATGATGGCGGAGAAATGCACGAAAACATCTTCTCCGGTCTGGCGTTGGATGAACCCGTAGCCCTTCGAAGCATTGAACCACTTCACTGTTCCTTGTTCCTTCACTTCCGAACCTCTCATGCGCGGCAGCGGCCAAGACCGCAGCCGCCGAATTTGGAATTGCTTTGCCTCTCTTGGTCCGTAGCCCCGGTCTTCGTTGGCCACACTCAGGAGGCCACCCAAGACGAAGTGCCCGCGACGCCCCCAGCCCGCAAAAAAAGGGCTGCAAAGGGTTTGTCCTTGCAGGCCCTGAACGAGTCAAAAGCTAACACAAGAGCAACAAACGCTTGGAGAATAGTAGCACAACGAGGCCGTTTTGTCCACGCGGGCAAGACGTGCAGGAACGGCCATGCCGGCTGCAAGCTATTGATAATAATAAGGTTGGACGGATTTCGGTATGGAAAAAGCTAGTCGAGGGCGTCCGGCTGGAGCCCGAAGCCCTTCTCGCCAACAGCTTTGTTTTCCCAGTATTTCTTGACCCAGGCTTCCCAACTCTTGCCTGCGGCAGTGTCGCGGCCGGAGAAGGCCAGTGCCGCAATGTCGGCATAGGCGATTTTGCGGCGCGGAGAGGAATCGCTGGGGATGATGCGGACAAATGAGGAGGCCAAAGCTGGGCCGGAGATACGATCGAAGATGTAACCCTCGAGTTTTGAGCCATCCCGGAGAGTGAGAGTGATGTCGCCGCGATAGTCGAAGGCTTTTTCGAGGGCGATACGCAATTCGTCTTCGCTGGCGAGTTCTGGTATCCAGCCCTGCACAGCTTCGCGATCGCGAGCGGTGCCGGGAGCGACTTCGAGCATGTCGGGATTCAGCGGCGATGCGGCGCCGTGAGTAGCGCTGTGACTCGCGGTGTGGCCAGCGGTGTGACTGGGACGATCGGCGTGGCGCGGTCCGGTCAAGCGCGGGTCTCTTCGAGCTGCGATTTGCCCGCATCAATTTGAATCAGCGGGTTATAGGAGTGCACCGGCTTGACGGGTTCCCGGAGCATGGCGACAGCGTCGGGATCTTCATATTGTCCGGCGAAGGTCGCTTTAATGGTTTGCCAGAGGCCGCCGATGCCGCTAAAAGTGTGGTCCACGGCGGAAGCTTCGTAGCCGCTGTGCACCATGCAGTTGGCGCACTTGGGATTGCCGGACTCGGTGCCGTAATTTTGCCATTCGGTGGTGTCGAGCAGCTCCTGGAAGGTGTCCACGTAGCCGTCCTGCAGGAGATAGCAGGGCTTTTGCCAGCCGAACATGTTGTATGTGGGCATGCCCCAGGGAGTGCAGGCGTAGGTGCGCTTGCCCATCAGGAATTCCAGGAACAGAGGGGACTGATTGAATTGCCAGGACTTCTTGCGATTCGAGAGAATGGCGCGGAACAGGCGGCGGGTGCGCGCGCGTCCCAGGAAGTGCTTTTGATCCGGGGCTTTATCGTAGGAATAGCCGGGGGAAAGCATCATGCCTTCGACGCCGATTTCCATCATTTCGTCGAAGAAGGAGCGGACGCTATTGGGGTCGGCGCCGTCGAAGAGCGTGGTGTTGGTGGTGACGCGGAAGCCGCGCTTGACGGCTTCGCGAACGCCATCGAGGGCGAGATCGTAGCCGCCTTCGCGGCAGACGGAAAAATCATGGTGCTCTTTCTGGCCGTCGACGTGGACGGAGAAAGTGAGGTATTTGCTGGGCTTGAAGAGATCGAGCTTTTCCTTAAGCAGGAGGGCGTTGGTGCAGAGATAGATGTACTTTTTGCGCGCGACCAGGCCTTCGACGATCTTGTCGATCTGTGAATGCATCAGCGGCTCGCCGCCGGGGATGGACACCATCGGGGTGCCGCACTCATCCACCGCTTTGAAGCACTCCTCGGGGCTCAGTTCCGTCTTCAGAATGTGCGCGGGATATTGAATCTTGCCGCAGCCGGCGCAGGCTAGATTGCAGCGGAACAACGGCTCGAGCATCAGGACGAACGGGTAGCGTTTGCGCCCTTTGAGTTTTTGTTTCAGGACGTAGCTTGCGACCGTCCAAGCTTGTGAAATCGGTACCGGCATCTTCCCCGCTTTGCGCCAGATGAGATCGAGGGGTCTGGAAAGCGCCCCTCCCTGGCCCTTCTATTCTACCCGAGAATAGCGAAACCCGCCGTGTTGCTTGCAATGTGATGCTGTGTTGTGTTCCCGGGTGGCACACCGCGTGCACCCCTCGTGGGATGGACGGTGGCATGGAAGGTGGCGTGGACTTGTGCTCCAGCTTGCCGGAGGTGGCGGAGGTTCCGGTGAAACACAGAGTTCCGGGCGTAGAATCAGTCGATAACGCTGACGCTGCGATGCCGCGACCTAATCTCATCTCTTTGTTCGATTCGTTTCTATGCCACGGCGAGGATGTGGCTGTCATCGAAAGACGCGGGTACCGCCGGGAAACGCTGACATACGCGGAGCTGCATAGAGCTGCATTGGTTTGGTGCGAGGTGCTGGCCGGACGCGGGATTGGCCCGGGCGACCGGGTACTTCTGTGGGGGCCGAATTCTGGAGCGTGGATCGCGTGCTTTTGGGGCATTTTGTTGCGGGGGGCGATCGCGGTTCCGATGGATGCGGCGGCGAGCCTGGATTTTGTGCAGCGAACGACGGCTAGTGCCGGCGTCAAACTCATTTTGCGCAACGCTTCGCAACCCGAACTCCTGCCCGGCGGCCCGCCTTGGGTCGTGTACAGCGAATCCAGGAACCAGGGTAGAGCTCCGGCGACTCCTCCGGATATGCAAACCGCGCAAGACCAAGCGGCGGTGCGCACTACGGTCGCCGAAATTCTGTTTACGTCGGGAACGACCAGCGAGCCTCGCGGCGTGGTGCTAACGCACGGCAATTTCCTGGCGAACCTCGAGCCGCTCGAGCGCGGCATCGATGTATACCGCAAGTACGAGCGCTGGTTTCATCCGCTGCGGTTTGTGAGTCTGGTGCCGCTGAGCCATGTATTTGGACAGTTCATGACGCTCTTCGTGCCGCCGCTGCTGGGGGCTGCGGTAGTGTTCGAATCGTCGAATCATCCGGCGGAGATCATGCGCACCATCAAGCGCGAGCGCGCCGCGGCGCTGATCGCGGTTCCGCGCATGCTGGATGCGTTGCGTTCCGGCCTGGAGCGCGATCTGGATGCAAGCAAACAGACGCCATGGTTCCGTCGCGCGTACGCTGAAGCTGGCGGCGAGAAATTCCTGCGGCGCGTCTGGCGCTTTCGCCGTATTCACCGGCGCTTTGGCTGGAAGTTCTGGGCGTTCATTTCGGGAGGCGCGGCGCTCAGCTCGGATACTGAAGACTTCTTCAGGCGCATGGGCTACGCGGTGGTGCAAGGGTACGGCATGACGGAAACTGCTTCGCTGATCAGCTTGAATCATCCGTTTCGCGCGGCGCAAGGCTCGGTCGGCAAAGTTCTTCCGGGGCGCGAGTTCCAACTGGCCGAAGACGGCGAGATTCTGCTGCGCGGCGAAAATGTCTCGGCGGGTTATTGGGAAGCCGGCGAGGTGCGGCCGGCGGGCGAGCATGGCTGGCTGCGTACGGGAGACATCGGGGAAGTCGACAGCGAAGGGAATCTGCGGTTCCGCGGCAGAAAGAAAAATGTGATCGTTACGCCGGCGGGGCTCAATGTTTATCCCGAAGATTTGGAAAAAGCGCTGCGCAGGCAGCCGGGAGTGCGCGATTGCGTCGCCTTGCCGCGCGAGCGCCACGGCAACGCCGAGCCTTGCGCCGTGCTGCTCGTGGAAGATCCGGCGTCGCAAACTGCTGATGCGGCGGTAGAAGCCGCAAACAAATCGCTGGCGGAATACCAGCGCGTGCACGAATGGCTGGTCTGGCCGGAAGCCGATTTTCCGCGGACGGCGACGGGCAAGCCGAAATTGGCGGAGATTCGGGCCAGAACTGAAGCGATGTGGGACGGAGCGGTGGGCGGCGTTGCCTCAGCGGGCTGGGCAAGCCCAGCCCCTACGAGGGGCAACGTTCCGCTGGACGCGCTGATTGCCCAAGTCTCTGGAAGAAACGCCGCGGAGGGCGCGCATCTGGAACAAAAGCTTGGGCTTTCGTCGCTCGACCGCGTCGAGCTGCTCTCCGCCTTGGAGGAAAGGTTCCACGTGGAACTTAACGAGACGTCGTTTGCGGAAGCGGAAAGCGTCGCCGACGTACAGCGCCTGCTTCGCCAGCCGTCCGTCCAGTATTCCGTTCAACGCTCGGAGCATGCCTATCCGCGCTGGGCGCAACGCACAGTTACACGCTGGGCGCGACTGCTCGTCTACTACACATTGGTATGGCCGGCGACGCAAATTCTCGGCCATCCCCGCATCCTAGGCCGCGAACACTTGCGCGGCTTGCGCGGACCGGTGCTCGTGGTTTCCAATCACATCACGCGGCGCGCGGATATTGGCTTGATTCTGGCGGCGTTGCCCCGTGGATTTCGTCATCGCCTGGCGATCGCGATGGGCGGAGAGGCGCTGCAGGAAATGGGCTATCCGCCGCGCGACTGGTTTTTCCTCAGGCGCTGGTCGTATGGGCTCGGCTATTGGCTCGTAACCGCGCTTTTCAACGTCTTCCCGCTGCCACAATTCTCCGGCTTTCGCGAGAGCTTCCGTTTTGCGGGCGAATCGGTGGACCGCGGCTACAGCGTGCTGATTTTTCCGGAAGGCGTGGTGAACGATACAACGACCGGCGAAATGGCACCGTTTCAATCTGGAATCGGCCTGCTCGCGCAGAATCTTGGCATTCCCATCGTCCCGGTGCGGCTCGACGGAGTCTGGCAGATGAAGCGGCAGCGCCGCCGCCTCGCGCACCTCGGTGAAATTACCGTGAACATTGGCGCGCCCATTTCCTTTTCGCAGGAGACGCCGCCCGAAGAGATCGCTCGGCAGCTCGAGGCAACCGTCGCCGCACTGTAAAGCGAAAAGCGCAGCCAGCCCGGCCGGGAATTACTTCAGCTCTTTCATCAGAAAAATAGCAGCTTGCGGATTGTCGTTGTACCGGGCGCAAGGCAGGTAGCCGCTGTCTCGATAGAAACGCTGAGCCGCCAGCATGTCGCTCGCGGTATCCAGGTACAGGCGGCGATATCCACAGTCCCGCGCGAAGCGTTCGAGCGCCGTCAGCAGCAGCTTCGCAATACCTAAGCCGCGAAACGCGGGCCGCACGTAGAGCCGCTTGATCTCGCCGCTATCTTCAAACTCCAGCAATCTGCGCAGAGCAATACAACCGGCAATCGCGCTGTTCTCGGCGGAGGCTAGCCACACGCCCGCGTCGCCCGCGAAGTACATGCGCGCGAATTCCCCCGGGGAATCGCGAGCAACTACACCGACCGCCGCGTAATATTCCTCGACGACGGCATAAGCGGTGGAGCAATCGCGAGGCTCCGCCCGATGGATGGCAATGTCCGACATAAACGGCGACGCTGCAGGACGGAGTTTTACAGCTTCGCAGCGCTGTGGCAGACCCATTTTGGCGTGCAAGCTGCGCCGCTCGGCCAAATGGCGCGGTGAAACGAATCGGCTGTCTTTCGGGAAGGCGAGAAGGTCGGAACCAGGAGAGAGCTGCTACTTTTCGATCACGCGGCCGGTGGCCCCGCGCGCTTCCGGATGCCTGGGAGTCCAGTCTTCCGGGGGAAAAGCCACGCGCCAGAAAGCCGGCCGCGGCTCGGAAAACTCCAGGCCAATCTCGGCTTTGCCGCTGCGCACGGGACCGAGAAACACCACATGACACTCCTGCTCTTCTTCGGTGCGTTTGTGCTGCAGCTTCACGGTGGCTCCGCTGGTGAGCCGCGCTTCCAGCAGAACCAGCGCGCCGTGCGCGTTGATGGCCAGCGTCTCGGTAATTTCCTCGAAAGGTTTGCCCTGCGCGTCGTTTCCACGGATGCGCACGCCTACCTGCATGAGCACACGCTGACTGCGCCGCCGGGCGCCGGAACCTTGAGCCATACAACCTCGCAGCTACTAATATCACCCGCGGGTGCCGGAAAGTCGAGAAGCTCGGCCGCCAGCGGTGCGGAAAAGTGACTCGAGAAGAAATTCTTTGCGAGGTACGACGATTAACACGCACAGGCAGGGCGAAATCCTGACAGCGTCGAGAGGTCTCTTAGCTGCGCTGCTCGATGGGCACGTAGTGCCGCGTGTCGTGTCCCAGATAGATCTGCCGCGGCCGCGCGATTTTCTGTTCGGGGTCCAGCAGCATTTCTTCCCACTGCGCAATCCAGCCGGAAGTGCGGGGAATCGCGAAGAGCACTGGGAACATGGTCATCGGGAAGCCCATGGATTGGTAGATCAAGCCGGTGTAGAAGTCGACGTTGGGATACAGCTTGCGCTTGACGAAATACTCGTCTTCGAGAGCGATACGCTCGCATTCCAGCGCGATCTCGAGGAGCGGGTTCTTGCCCATCAAATCGAATACTTCGTAAGCGACACGCTTGATGATGCGCGCGCGGGGATCGTAATTCTTGTACACGCGGTGGCCGAAGCCCATCAGTTTGGTCTCGCCGGCTTTGACGCGTTTGATAAAATCCGGAACTTTCTGCACCGAGCCGATTTCCATCAGCATGCGCAGCACTTCTTCGTTGGCGCCGCCATGCAAAGGGCCGTACAGCGCGGCAATGGCGGCAGCCGTGGCGCAATACGGATCCACATGCGAACTGCCCACGCCGCGAATGGTATTAGTCGAGCAATTCTGTTCGTGGTCCGCGTGCAGAATGAACAGAACATCCAGTGCGTGTTCGAGCGTGGGATTCGGCTTGTAGCGCGTTTCCGTGGTGCGGAAGAGCATGTTCAGAAAATTTCCCGGATAGCTCAAATCGTTGTCCGGATAAACGAACGGCATCCCCAGCGAATGGCGGTACGAGAACGCCGCGATCGTGGGCATCTTGCCGATCAAGCGGTACGTTTGTTTCTTGCGCGACTCGGCGCTAAAGATATCTTTCGCGTCGTGGTAGAACGTCGAAAGCGCCGCGATCGTCGAAATCATCATGCCCATCGGATGCGCGTCGTAATGGAAGCCATCGAGAAACTTCTTGATGCTCTCGTGAATGAAGGTGTGGTGCGTGACGTTGTAAGTCCAATCCTTCAGTTGGGGTGAAGTCGGCAGCTCGCCGTTCAGCAGAAGATAGGCCGTCTCCAGATAGGTGCTTTTTTCCGCCAGATCCTCGATGGGATAGCCGCGATAGCGCAGGATGCCTTCGTCGCCGTCGATAAAAGTTACCCGGCTGATGCACGAAGCGGTGTTGTTGAACGCCGGATCGTAGCTCATCATCCCGAATTCTTTGGGATCGACTTTGATCTGCCGCAAGTCCGCGGCACGGATGGTGCCGTGCGTGATGGGCACCTCGTAGCTCTTGCCGGTGCGGTTATCGGTGATGGTCAGCGTTTCGCGGGCCAGGGGGGAGCCCTCAGGCTTTTTTGCTTTCGTTGTGGTCGGTGCGGAGTCCATCGCCAAACCTCGGAGCGGAGCGCTTGCTCTTTTTCAGTACCACTCTACACCAAAAGAGGAGGAGCGCGGAAATGGCCGGAAGGTCCGGCGAAAAGCGTGCAAGTGTAAGTGTGTGCAGGGGTTGCAGGAGCGGCCGTAGGCAGCGACCAAATGGGAGCAGGTTGCATCTAATCGCTGTGTTGACAATAGTCGTGCTAACGACTATATAATGCTGCTTCAGACCAGGAGATCCTCGATGATTGCCGTTCGCAAAAGCAACGACCGCGGCCATGCCGACCACGGCTGGCTGAACACCCGCTTTACCTTTTCTTTCGCCGATTACTACGACCCCAAGCACGAGCAATTTCGCACCCTGCGCGTGATGAACGACGATCGCGTCGCCGGCGGCGGCGGCTTTCCCAATCACCCGCACCGCGACATGGAGATCGTTACCTACGTCCTCGATGGCGCGCTCGAACATCGCGACAGCATGGGCAACGGCTCCGTGATCCGCCCGGGCGACGTGCAGTACATGAGCGCGGGAAGCGGCGTGACGCACAGCGAATTCAACGCCTCGAAGAAAGACCTCGTGCACCTGTATCAAATCTGGATGTTCCCGGATAAACAGGGCCACAAGCCGGCTTACGACCAGAAGAATTTCACCATGGAAGAGAAGCGCGGCAAGCTGCGCCTCCTCGCGTCGCCCGACGGCCGCGATGGCTCGGTGAAAATTCGCCAGGACAATGAGCTGTACGCCACGATTCTCGGCGCCAAAGAATCCGTCCGCCACGAACTGCAGCCCGAACGCCACGCCTACGTGCAAGTCGCCCGCGGCAGCGTCAAGCTCAACGGCAAGCAACTCGACGAAGGCGACGGCGCCGCCATCTCCGCGGAAAAATCGCTGGAGCTAGTCGGTGTGAAAGACGCCGAAGTCCTGCTCTTCGATCTCGCTTAAACGCACCAGCCATCGGTAGGGGCGCAGCACTGCTGCGCCCCATCTCGGCAACCAATGCGCCGTCAACCGCGTGTGCGCCGAAACTCGCGCATGAAACTAACCAGCGATTCGACCGCCGTCGGCTCGACGGCGTTGTACAGCGAAACGCGCATTCCCCCGACCGACCGGTGCCCCGGCGTGCCGACCAATCCGTGCGCGGCTGCCTCTGCACCGAATTGCTTCTCGATGGCTTCGTCGCCGCCGGCAACGCGAAACACCACATTCATCTTCGAACGATCCGACTTTGCAACCGGGCAAGAGTAGAACCCGCCGCTCGACTCCATGGCGTCGTAAAGCAGCTTGGCTTTCGCGTCGTTGCGCTTCTCGATTCCTGCAACGCCGCCTAAGCTTTCAATCCATTCCAGCACCAGCCCAATGACGTAAATCGCAAAGGTCGGCGGCGTATGATACAGCGATTTTTCCTTGATGTGCGTGCGGTATTGCAGCAGCGTTGGCAGGTTCTTGTCCGCTCGCGCAGCCAAATCCTTACGCACAATCACTACCGTCGCGCCGGACGGCCCAAGATTCTTCTGCGCGCCCGCGAAAATCAATCCAAAGCGTTTCACGTCAACGGGCCGCGACGCGATGTCCGAGGACATATCAGCAACCAGCGGCGCCGAAGTCTCCGGCAACTCCGTCCACTGCGTACCCTCAATCGTATTGTTCGTGCAAATATGCACGTAGGAAGCGTCCGGCGAAAACTTCATCTCGTCTTTCCGCGGCAGCCTGTTAAATTTATCCGCTTCCGTAGATGCTGCAATGTTGTGCAGCACACCCTTCTTCAATTCCCCGATGGCCTTCGCCGTCCACGTCCCGGTGTGCAGCACATCCACCGGCTTCCCCGCCACGCAAAGATTCATCGGCGCCATGGTGAACTGCATGCTCCCGCCGCCCTGCAAGAAAATCACCGCGTACTCCTCCGGAATCGCCAGCAGCCGGCGCAGCCGCGCCTCTGCATCCGCATTGATGCCCTCAAATTCCGGCGAACGGTGGCTCATTTCCATCACCGACATCCCGCTCCCCCGCCAATCCAGCAATTCTTCGCGAATGCGCTCCAGCACCGCCAGCGGCAACGCCCCCGGCCCCGCATTAAAATTGGCAACGCGTTTCGTATTCATCATCGATGCAATCGTCGTACTCACCTTGATCTTCCTCTCCGGAGGGGGTGCAGTAGCCTCGGCGCGCTTTTGCGATGCCCCTGACTATCAAGGATAGCAGGATCGGGTAAGCGGCTCCTGTCGCTAACGAAGGCGCCATCCTCTGCGTTTAACGTACCAGTCCACGAAACCGGAAAACCATTTGAGTGTCATGCCGACAATGAAGAACGTAACGCCAAACAACAGGGTCAGGACTCGACCGACTAAGCTGTGCGGCCACAACATCCATACTGGAAACCACAAGAGAAACACGGCCATCAGGGTCAGCACTGCCATCAGGACCCAGCGCCTCGGACGCGCTTCAGGTTCCAGCCCTCTGTAGAGCTTGCCTCGACGAGGAATAGCGATCGACAGCGACACGGCAGCCACGCCCAATCCAACCAGCAGCAGGAGCACAACCGTTTGTAACAGCATCGTTGAACCAAGTTATGCCATCGGCCCGGCAACAGCAAATTCCACGCGCTTGCGCATTGGATCGATTCGCTCCGCCCGCACATGCACGCGATCGCCGAGGTGCCAGGCAAGCTCAGGCGGCTTAGCGCCGCGTCCGCGCCCGGCTTTCTGCGCACCGCGCTGCTGCCGCCCGCCTCCACTCAACGCTACGATGGCGTGATCCGCCTCGCGAAAAACGCAACGCGCTCCAGCGGCATCTTCCAGCGCATTGAGTGGCAGCAATCCCTCGACAAAAACCTCGAACAGCTCCACAAAGCATCCATACTTCTGCACCGAAATAATCAGCCCGTCGTATTCTTCGCCCAGATGCTCTTCCATGAACTGCGCCGTCTTCCAATCCATCAATTCGCGTTCCGCTTGCGCCGCCCGCCGCTCGCACTCCGAAGTCTCCTGCGCAATTTCCTCGAGCTGCTTATACGAATAAACGATCGCCTCCACGCCTGGCGCAGTAGCCACACGCTGCGGCGCCGGTGCTCCAGTCTGCGGCGCAGCCGTCCCCGGATGCTCCAGCGCCCACTTCAAAGTCCGATGCACGATCAAATCCGGATACCGCCGAATCGGCGAAGTGAAGTGCGTGTACTCATCAAATCCCAGCGCAAAATGCCCCAACGGATCAGCCGCATACCGCGCCTGCTTCAACGACCGCAGCATTAAGTACGAAAGAATGCGCTCTTCCGTCTTCCCCGCAATCTTCCGCAGCAGCCGCTGATAATGCTGCGGCGTGATGTTCAGTTCCACGCCGCCGGGCAGCGCCACTCGCATCGCGCGCTCGCGCCCGTGCCCAAACGAATCCGGCCGCCCGCCTTTCGCCGGAGCCGGCACGCGCCCATGCCGCACCGCAATTTCCCGCTGCATCAAATTTTCCACGCCCAGCGAATAGCCAAACGCCTGCGCCAGCGCCTCAAACTCCAGCACCTTCCGCGCATCCGGCTTTTCGTGCACGCGATGCAGCGCCGCCATCCCGCGTCCCAGCAAATATCCGTCCACCGCGCGGTTCGCCGCCAGCATGAATTCTTCGATCAACCGGTGCGCGATGTTGCGCTCGCTCCGGGTGATGCTCACCATGCGCTGCTGCTCGTCAAACTCGATCACCGGCTGCGGCAAATCGAAATCGATCGAACCATGCTCATTCCGCCGCTTGTTCAACAGCAGCGCCAGCTCCTTCATCTCGCGAAATTTTTCCGCCAGCCCAGCGTACCGCGCCGAAGCTTCGGCATCCCCTTCAATCACTTTGTTGACGTTCGTATACGTCATCCGCTCGGCCGAACGAATCACCCCCGCCGTAAATCTCGACCCGTTAATATTACCCGCGGCGTCCAATTCCAGCAGCGCGGACATCACCAGCCGGTCTTCGCCCGGCTTCAGCGAACAAATCCCATTCGAAAGCGCCTCCGGCAACATCGGCACCGCGCGGTCCGGAAAATACACCGACGTCCCGCGCATCCGCGCCTCGCGATCCAGCGCCGTTCCCACCAGAACGTAATGCGCCACGTCCGCGATGTGCACCTGCAAGTGCCATCCGCCGCCCGGCCTCCGCTCCACATACACCGCATCATCGAAATCCCGCGCCGTCTCTCCATCAATGGTCACAATCGGCAAATCCCGGAAATCCTCGCGCCCCTCGCGGTCCGCATCGCTCACCGCCGCAGCCCGCTGCGCCGCCTCTTCCAGAACCTCCGCAGAAAATTCATGCGGCAGATGATGCTTCCGAATGATAATTTCCGTATCGACGCCCAGCTCACCCGGCCGCCCCAAGATTTCGATAACGCGTCCCGCAGGCGCCGCACCCGCGCGCGGATAGCGCAGCAGCTCCACGTTCACCACCGCGCCATCCAGCTCCGGCAAACGCGGCAATCGTCTCGCCGCCGCGCCGCCATGCGACTCCTGCAAGCCCAGCTTCGCGCGCAGCTCCGGCGTCAACTCCGCGCCCGGCGGAATTTCCACTTCGTGTTGCACGCGCGCATCGTAAGGAAGCACCACATTCCCCCGCGGCCCATACCGAAACAATCCCACCAGGCTCGGATGCGCCCGGTCCACCACCTTGACGATCCGCCCCTCCGCCCGCTGCGCTCCCCCAAATCCAGCACGCCGCTGCACCCGCGCTAGCACGTGATCCCCGTGCATCGCGTCGCCAATCGCGTCCCGCGGAATAAACACGTCGCCATCCAGTTGCGGTATCGGCTGATCCGGAATCACGAACCCGTATCCATCGTGATGCAACACCAATCGCCCGGCCACTTCATCCCGCGCCGTCGCCAGCCGCTCGCCTCCAGATCCCGCCACCACGGCCGACGACCTGGGCGCCTGTTGGGGTCCTTGGCGAGTCTGCTGCCGCGCCTCCCGCCCGCTCTCCTGTCGATGTTCCCGTCGAGATTCGTGCCGGAATCCCTGTTGGGGTTCGTGTCGGCTTTCCTGTGGATGCCCCGACCGTGAGCCGCCTCCAGCCTGCCCCGTGTCCCCTTTTCGTCGAGCCAGCCGATACCGCTGCCCCGGCAACTCCTCAATCGCTCCCCGCTTCCGCAACCCAACCAGCATCTTAAAGAGCGCCCGCCGCCCAGACTTCGCCAAATGCAGCCCCCGCGCAATCTCCTCCGCAGAAGCCGCCGCCGGCTTAAGTTGCAGAAAACGCAGTATGTTATCGGGACTCAACTGTGCAGGACGAGGCATGGTGTTGTAGGGTCCGCCTTCTGAGGCGGACCTACGATCTAAGTCCGCCGGGATACCACAGGCGCGGTCTCCGACAACCGCCCGTCGATTCTATTCACTTTTTTCGCAAACCCTGAAACTTTTTTCGCCTTTCGCGGGTTTCATACCCAGGCCAACACACACCCGGCAGGCCGCCCTCCGTCAGGCTTGCCGGACTTTCCCCGCAAGGGGAAACACAAAGGAGGCGGGACGACCTGGCCCGCCTCTTTTCTTTTCCATTCTTGCCGTTGCAGGGTACGCCTTCTGCTTGCGCCCGAACGGGGGAGGCGGACCCTCGGTGTACAGCCCGCCTCAATCCATCCGAGATTCGCGAATCGCCTGCACCCCCTCGCCCTTGTAGTGGCGATGCTAGCAGCGCCAGTCCGCTCGGTCCTTGCCGGGCACTTCTCCCTCACCCCTTCACGCAAACCACCTGCCGCAGCGTATGCACAATCTCCACCAAATCCGTCTGCGCCGCCATCACCGCCTCAATGGACTTATACGCCGCCGGCGTCTCATCAATCACATCCTTATCCTTCCGGCACTCCACACCCTCCGTCATCCGTTTATGATCCTCAATCGTAAACCGCCGCTTGGCCTCCCCGCGCGACATCGCCCGCCCCGCTCCATGGCTGCAACTCATAAAACTCTCCGGATTCCCCTTCCCCCGCACGATATACGACCGCGCCCCCATGCTCCCCGGAATAATTCCCATATCGCCCGCTTGCGCGCGCACCGCGCCCTTCCGCGTCACCAGAATCTCCTGCCCGTAATGCCGTTCCCGCGCCACATAATTGTGGTGGCAGTTGATGGCCTTCAATTTCGCCGTAAACGGCCGCACTTCCCCAGACTCGCGCACCGCCCCAACAATCTGCTCCATCATCAACTCGCGATTGCACCGCGCAAAATCCTGCGCCCACTCCACCGCTTCCACATAATCGTCAAAATGCTCTGTGCCCTCCGAAAAATATGCCAGGTCCCGGTCCGGCAAATGCACGAACAGCCTTTCCATATCCTTCCGCGCTAGCTCGATGAAATAGCTTCCCATGCGGTTCCCCACGCCGCGCGACCCGCTGTGCAGCATGAACCACACCGCTTCGGCCTCATCCAGGCAGACCTCGATAAAGTGGTTTCCCGTTCCCAGCGTCCCCAGATGATTCGCATGATTCCCGCGATCCAGCTTCGGATGCTTCCCGAGAATCGCGTCATACCGCGGCTTCAGCCCCAGCCAGGCGTCGCCCGTCCGCCCAGAAATCTGCTTCCAGGCTCCCGCATCCCCGCGCCCGCCATGATTCGTCCGCCCATGCGGCACCGCCGCCTCAATCGCCGTCCGTACGCCCCGCAAATTGTCCGGCAAATCCCGCGCCTGCAAATCCGTCTGCACCGCCATCATCCCGCACCCAATATCCACCCCCACCGCCGCCGGAATAATCGCCCCCTTCGTAGGAATCACGCTCCCGACGGTCGCCCCCACCCCCCAATGCACATCCGGCATCGCCGCCACCCACCGATAAATAAACGGCAACTGCGCCACATTCAAAAGCTGCTTCCGCGCCTGCTCCTCAATCCCCACACCCCGAGTCCACGCCTTAATCGGCACGCCTTTCTCGCCACCCAGTACGTCGTACCGCTTCTCGTCCGCCATCACTCGTCCCTGCCTCTGTTGACGGTGAACGATCGAGTGTCGACTCCGCTTCACCCGAACATCGGATAGTGGCTCGCCGCGCCCATCAAAAACAGCATCGGGAACGACAACCAGAATCCCGTCCGCGCGGCCAAGAAAGTCCACCGCATCATGTACTCCGCTTCCGCAGGCATCGGCGTGCCTTGCTCGTTCGCGGCGCGAGTCCACGCAATCAGCCGCTTCTGCGCGCGCCACACAATGCCCCAGGTATTCAGCAGCATGAGCAACCCCAGCCCGCCGCCCACGCTGATCGCCAGATGCGCGCTGGTCGACGTCGGCCCCTCCTGCAGCACCAGAATCAGCCAGGACGCCGCGATCACTACCGCGGCGATCCCAACGACCCGCACCGCAGCATGATCCAGGAAGCTGCCCTTCGCCGGAAGCTGCAACGCATACAGCAAAGCGTAAGCCACCAGCCAGACCACCAGCCACTCCGCGAACCAATGAAACGCCCGATGCGGGCCCACACTCCGACCATCGCTCGACAAATAAATGTAGAAATAGCGCAGACCCACCAGCACTGTAACCAGCGCCGACCACCGGAACCATGCCATCGCCCGCGGCATCAGCTCGGGATAAATCTTCACCCGCAGCTTCGGATCGCACGCCTTCATCGCCGGCGTCAGCACCAGATTAAAAAAATACAGCAACCCAATCCACATCACCCCAAACACCAGATGCAGCCACCGCAACACCATCATCTCGTTCGCCAGCGCCCCGCGAATCAGCGAGATATGCTGCCGGTTGAGGAGCAGAAAAGAAGCCAACTCAAAATTTTGCATGGCAACTCCAGCACACTGCAGTTTTGCGCGCCTCATTCTACTGATTCGCTCTCGGATGCAACAGCCGATACCGTCTGCGGCATAATGGATTCAGGCGGTGATTCCATGGCGACGCTCTACGCAGGCACATCCGGCTGGACTTACGCAACCTGGAAGCCGGATTTTTACCCGGCGAAACTGGCGTCGGCGAAATTCCTGAGCTATTACGCCACGCGGCTGAACACCGTGGAAGTGAACTACACCTTTCGCGCGTTTCCAACGGAGAAGCTCCTGACCAAATGGGTGGCGGAAGTGCCGGCCGGATTCAAGTTCGCCGTCAAAGCCAACCAGCGAATTACGCACGTGAAGCGGCTGCGGGACGCTACGCAGATCACAACCGATTTTCTGAATGCGCTGCGGCCGCTGCAGGATGGCGACAAGCTCGGCCCGGTGTTGTTTCAATTGCCGCCGTTTGTAAAGTGCGACGCGGCGCTGCTGAAGGATTTCCTGGACGGGCTGCCGCGCCGCGTACCCGCGGCGTTCGAGTTCCGGCACGAGTCCTGGTTCACCGACGAGGTTTACGATCTGCTGCGCGGAGCCAACGCTGCGCTCTGCCAGGCCGAAAGCGAAAAGCTGATCACGCCGGAAGTAGAAACCGCGGACTTCGCTTATCTGCGGCTGCGGAAAGAAGACTACTCGGCGGCAACCGTCGCCAAGCTGAAGAAACGGATTCAGCATCTGCTCGAGAAGGGCGACGTGTTCGTCTATTTCAAGCACGAAGATACACCTGAAGGCACGATTAATGCCGAGCGGCAGCTCGAGAGCTTCCGGTAGAAGCTAAGAGCGGCCCGCCTCAGAAGGCTGGCCCTGCAAGAAACCAGAAGTTTTGGTGCCCGAGAGAGGACTCGAACCTCCACGACCTTGCGATCACTAGCTCCTGAAGCTAGCGCGTCTGCCAGTTCCGCCACTCGGGCACGAGTGAGGTAAAAACGAGGCAAAATCATTGTGCCCACGGCAAGTTTCTTTGTCAACGCACTCCCAGGCGGCTCCCTTGGGAAGCGCCTGGCGTCAGCTCGGCGCATTCCGGAGGGCTACCCGGAAGCATTAGTATTATGAATAACTTCCAGTGGATTTTTGGATTTACGGTGCTATACTCCGGCGCATAAGCAGTCACCCCTTTCTGTTCGCTATGGGGCCGCTCTGGGGGCGGCCAGCCATTGCGGATCGGTTCCTACGGGAGTTGCCATGGAAAATTCGATTCAGGGGCCCATTCTCTACTTGCTGATCGTCTGGGGGATCCTAACCGGGGTCTTCATTCTGCTGTTTATTTGGCGGAGTGTTCTCTCCAGCCATGAAGACGATCAGATCTTCCTGGACGCTGCCGAAGAGCACATGGCCCGGGAGCAACGCGAGCTGGTGGCGAAAATCACCAGATTGTCTAAGCCGTTGCTTGGGACTGGCATCGCCGCGGGCGCCTTGCTGCTAGTCATCGCGGGGATGTGGGTCTACAACGGCTGGAAGCAGAACTTTTAAGCCGCGCGAAACCGCCGATCGATAGCGGTCATCGGGCCGGCGGTTTCGCGGCTGGCGGCGGGGTTGCTGGCGGTGTGTTTGCGGGATTTGCGGGCGGAGTCGCCTGCGGCTGGCCGGGTTGCGCAATCGAAGTGTGATTGTGGACGATCACCCAGCGGTTGTTGCGCTTTTCCAATACTAGTGTCGTTTGCCCTTGCGCTGCGCTTGGCTGGCCGTCCAGGGTTCCGGAAAAGTCCCACTGGTAGCAGGCCCAGGCAAAATTCCCGCTCACTTTGATGTACGTGTTAGTGCGATCGAGGCGCACTTGCTGCATGCGTGCGCGCTGCTGCTGGTAGACCGCCAGATAGTTGGTCCAGCCGATAATCGGCGGAGTCCAAATTCCGGAGACTACGGATACGTCGTCGGAATAGTCCTGGTGCAGCTTCTCGACGTTTCCCAGTTGCCAGGCGCCGAGCATGTCCGAAATCATGTAGTCGATTTGCTGCTCGTCGGCCATGGGGATCATGGGCTTGCCGGTGTCGGTCGGAGTGTCGGCGGTCTTTTTCTTCTTTTTATCTTTTTGCGCGGCGGCGGGACCGGCCCCGGCCATGAGCAAAGCGGTAGCCGTCAGCACAACCAACATCCTGCGCGATGCCCGCGCACACCATCTTTCAGTGCTTGTCGTCATGTTTCCTGAAATCCTCCACCTTGCGAGGATAGTACGCTCACCTTATCCGTTGCGGCACAGCCATTTGCGGGCGTGCACTCATCCAGACAACGGCTCGTCCTGGAGTGACCGGAGCGAGGATCGCGAAATTATTTTTCGCGCGAGGCGCTGAGTAAGTTTACGAACAGGCGGAATGCGCCGGGGACGCCTTCCGGCAATTGGCGGAAGAAGGCCAGGCCGGTGTAAATGTAGGTTCCTTTGCCGAGCTTGGTGTAGACCAAGCCGCCGTCGAGTTCTGATTCGCCGGGATCGTTCATGGCCAGCAGCGGCGTGTATTTCGGGTCGAATCCTTTCCAGAAATAGAGGCCGCGCTCCTGGACCCAGCCGTTGAAATCGTTCTGGGTGATTTTGTTGGGGCGATTAAGGAGGGGGTCGTCGGGCTTCAGGAATTTTACTGGGGAAGTTTCGTCGGTGATTCGTGGAGTGGGATTGCCGATTTTGGCGGGATAGGGAGCGTACTGACGGACATCCCAAGAAATCGCCGTGTTGTACTGCACCACGAGCGTTCCGCCGCCCGAGACGTAATCGAGAAGGCGCTGATTCGCGCCCTGGAGGTCGGCGCGCAGTTCGTAGGCGCGGTTTCCGGTGACGATGGCATCGAATTTCGATAGATCGCGGAATGCCAGGGCCTGCGCGTCCAGGAGCTCGACGCTGATACCCAGCATGCGCAGCGAATCCGGAATGGGCTCGCCCTCGGTCGCAATGTAGCCCACGCGCAAGTTCGCGGGCACGCTGATGTCGAACGCATGCACCACACACTGCGCCGACTCTTCCCACATTTGCGTGGGCAGGGAAGGCAGCGGTTCGAGCGACTTGCCGAACTTTTCCTGCCCGCGGTCGGCGTATGCCGCGATCGGATAGTCTCCCGGCGCGAGTTTTTCCGGCGGCGTGAGCGTCAGCTTGGCGTAGCGATCTCCTTCACCGGCGAATTCCAGTGTTACGGGCGCGCTGCTGGTCCACCCTTTCGGCGCATCGAGTCCCACGTTGACTTTGTCCGGTTGCTCCGTGTGGGAGTGCACGCGCAGAAAAATATCAATCGGGGTGCGCCGCTTTGCGAGAACTTCAATTTCCTGTTGCGGTTCAACGGCCAGAGTGTAGGCGGGCACGATGCGGAGCGGCACGCGGTCCACGCGCGTTGAGGAAGCCGCGATGTGTGTGACCGGTTGGGCAATCGTAAATGTGTAGCCGGAGATGGTCAGCTCTTGTTGCATCGTAACCTGCGGCAATGGCTCGGGCAGAAGCTTCTCCATATTCTCCTTCCCGGCCTGTTCCGATTTTCTGATCATGGCCATCAACTGGGCCTCGGCTAGCTCCTGCGGAGTTACCGGGGCGTTGGAATCCGCGACGGCGACGGTCAATTGCAGTTCTTTTGCGACTTCGCCTTCGCGCTTGATCTCTTTCAAGGGCGCGCGAAACAATAATTTCGTCTCACCTATCACGCAAGCGGCTGCGGGCCGGCAGCGGGCGTGCGCGGAAATTGTGAAGGACTCGCCTGGAACGAGTTCGCTCGTGCCAGCGTTCGAGGAAACTTCCGCTCCAGCGGCCAGCGCCAGGGCCTTTTCTATGCGCTGCCGAATGCGATCCTGGTCCGCGAGGAACTGCGTTTGCGAAGGGAGCATGGCTATGTGCATGGGACACTTATCGAGCCAGTGGGCCGCTTCGGAAGCGGCAGTGGCGAGCGAGCGAATCGCCGCCTCGGTCTTTCCTTCCAGCAAAGCTTCCCGTCCGGCGGCCAAGGCTTTGTCCGCGTCGGGAAAAGCACGACAAGCCATTTCTTTGAGATCGACATTCATTGGCACAGCCAGGGTCGCAGGATCAAAAGGCCCGCCGTCCTCGCGTTTGAGGGCGATGGGGCGGCGGATGAACGGGGAGTTTAAGAAAGCGGAAATGCCTTGAGTGCGGTGATTGGCGAAGGCATCGATGCCAATTTCGCGCCAGGTTTTGCCGTAGAGCGGCGAAACATCATCGAGCGGGAGAATGTAGCCGGTGGGCTTTTCGCTGCCGCGTTCCAGGTCCAGGATGTCCACTTTTCCCGGCTCGCCTGGCCACACGGCGAGTCCTTCGCTGAGTTGCGAGGCGAATGCGTTTTTGTCCGCGGCCATTTGCACTGCTTGCGGCGTCAGGACTCCCGAAGCCTGATGATGGCCGTGGCCGCCGTGCACGCCGCCCCAATTGTTGATGACGATGTTTGGGCGGAAGGTGCGAATCACGCGGACCATGTCTTCGAGAACCTGATCGCCCCAGACTTTTTCGGTTTCTTCGGGTGTTTTCGAATAGCCGAAATCCTTGGCGCGCGTGAAATAGAGTTTCACGCCGTAGCCGCGCGTTGCTGCGAGCAGCTCTTGCGTGCGAATCAAGCCAAGTTGCGGCGCTTGCTCGGGGCCGAGGGCGTTCTGGCCGCCTTCGCCGCGCGTGAGCGAGAGCAGCGCGACGTCAGCGTGCAAGCCTCGCGCGAGATAGGTGAGGACGGAGCTCGATTCGTCGTCCGGATGCGCGGTTACGTACAGGATGCGGGTGGTTACACGGGCGCTGTCGATGGCTTCGATGGTTTCAGGCAGGCCGGGGCCGGTCCCGGGCGGCGGCGCGAACTGCGCGCTCGCGTTCGAAACCATGGCGCACGCGAAAATCGCTGTAAGGATGAATCGTTGTTTGCAGTTCACTCGAAACCTCGTGTGCTTAAATCGCATGACTATGACGTTTGACCCTCAACCGCAGGTTTCGAGTGAGCAAACGGCCACTCTCTCAATTGGTGTGCGCGGACCAGAAATGCCACTACGCCCAGCGCAATTTCCGCAATTCCCCATTTACGCGCGGGGCCGGTGGCCCAGAAGAGCGCGGCGCAGCCGATGATGGTGATCACCGCGGGCAGCGGATACAGCCACATTTTAAAGGGAAGCCGCTGCGAGCCCCACCGGCGGCGCAGGAGTATCACGCCCACGGCTTGGCCGATGAACTGCACGAGCAGTCGCATGGCCAGGATGCCGGCGATGGCCGTTTCCAATTTCAGTGAGATGCTGAAAATAAAGGCGAGGCCTCCCAGAACCAGGAGCGAGACGTAAGGAAAGTGTTTTGTCGGGTGCAGCTTGCCGAAAATCGGGAAGAAGTTTCCGTCGAGCGCCGCGGAGTACGGCACGCGGGAATAGCCGAGCAGCAGCGAGAATACCGAGGCCATGGCGATCCACAGGACCATCCAGGTCATGAAGCGTGCTGCGGCGTGGCCGTAAATTCTTTCGATCATCAGGCTGGCGATGAACGGCGAGTTCTGGGCTTCGCGCCACGGGACGACGCCGAGAATGCTGGTCTGCATGAGCAAGTAGAGGACGGCGATTCCGGCGATAGAAAGAAAAATGCCACGCGGAATGTTCTTTTCCGGTTCGCGAATTTCTCCGCCCAGCAGACAAATATTGTAGTAGCCCCAGTAGCTATACACCGTTTTGACCATGGCGGAGCCGAGGCCCGCGAACCAAATCCACGAAAGATTGAAAGCGCCGGGCGGAAAATCGAAAGCGATTTTAGCGTTGAAGTGGCTCAGCCCGCCCCAGATGAGCCACAAGAGCGTTCCCACCACGCCGGCCCACAGCAGCACGGAGATTTTTCCGATGGTGGTGATGCGGCGGTACAACAGAACCACGAGCAAGATCACCAGGCCGCCGGAGACGGCTTTCGATTGCAGGGTGGTCAAAGGATGCAGGTATCCGGCGTAGCGCGCAAATCCGATGGATGCGGAAGCCACGGAGAGCGGCACATAGACGAAGGATTGCCACATGAACAGGAAGGACATGAGGCGTCCCCATTTTCCGGGGCCGTAGGCTTCGCGCAGGAAGACATAAGTACCGCCGGCGCGCGGCATCGCGGCGCCTAGTTCCGACCACACGAAGCCGTCGAAAACGGCCAGGACCGCGCCGAGAACCCAGGCGATGAGCGCCTGCGGGCCGCCCATTTCCCGAATCACCAGCGCGCTGACCACGAATGGGCCGATGCCCACGATCTCGATCATGTTGAGCGCCACGGCTTCCTTCAGGCCCAGGCGGCGCTCGAGACCTTCGCTCTCTTGCTTTTGCGGTTGCGTCATTGGTCCGCCGAGAATAGCAAAGGCTGCGCCTGCTCACCTAGCCGCAATGTGCATCATTTCTGGAGCCGTGCAGGGAGTTTCGTTTTGCAACTCACGTCGAACATCTTAGAATCATCGCGCGCGCCCAGTTCGAGCATTCACTTCGAGAATCGAGGACTGCCAAACGCTCATGCGTCTTTCCCACCGCTCTGTGCCCCTCGCTTTGTTTGTGGCCGTGCTGGTGTGTCTTGCGCCGCGTACATCTCGAGCGTCGAGCATCGCGCCTGCTCCCGAAGTAACCGCTATCGTCGACAAAATCTATTCCTTCGACCTGGACGCGGCGGCGGCGGACGCCGGGCGGTTTCAGCGCGAACATCCTGATGATCCTCTCGGGTATTTGCTGGAAGGCGAAGCGCTGTGGTGGAACATCTGGTGTACCTCGGCGGATTTCAAGTGGGGCATGAGCGACGCGCGCCACCGCCCGCGGCTGGAGTCTGACCAGCACTACTTTGACCTTGCTGCCCAAGCCTATTCGCTCGCGCTGGCGCAGATGCGCCGCGGCGACTCCGCCGAAATGCATTTCTACGCCGGAATGGCGGATGCTTTCGCCGCGCGGTTGTACGCTTTGCGCGGAGAAAATCGCGCTGCGGCGCGCGCCGGAGTGCGCGGGCGGCAGAACTTTCTGCGCGCTCTGGAACTCGATCCTCAGCTTGCGGATGCGGATTTCGGACTGGGACTATACAACTACTACGTCGATACTTTGACCTCGTTCGCGAGGATGCTGCGTTTCTTTATGGGCATACCCGGCGGGTCGAAGCAGGAGGGCGTGCGGCAGTTGGAGCGCGCCATTTCTTCCGGCGTGCTTACTCCGACGATCGCGCGGATTTATCTGGCGCTGAATCTGCACCGTTACGATCAGCAGTACGCGCGGGCTCTGGAAACTCTTGCTCCAGTGGCGGAAAAATATCCCGGCAATCCACTGTTCCAACTGATGCTCGGCGATCTGCACGCCAAGCTGGGGCACAAGGAGAAAGCGCTTTTGCATTATGGCGCGGCGGCGGCGTTGCCGGTTGCGGATGCAGACTGCCGCAAGCGCGTCCAAGCACTTGCTCACGTCGCGGCGGCGGTAGTCGGCCCGGAGGCGCCGCGCAAGCAATAGGACGCGCGGCAGGCGGGTGCTGTCGCCGGAAATTTATTTTTTACTCGTGGCGGAGTGCGACGAGCGGATCGACGCGAGTGGCGCGGCGGGCTGGGACTACGCACGCGGTTACGGCGGCGGCCGTCAGCACTAGCGCGGCACCCGCATATGTCCACGGATCGCGGACGGTGACGCCGTAAAGCAGGGCGGCGAGGAGGCGGGTCAAAGCGAATGCGGCGGCTTGTTGGGGATCGAGTTAGTGCGACCCAGGAAGCCCGCGTTATTGGGGGGCGTATACAGAAATGCGATGGTGGAGCAGGCTACGCAGTAGAAACCAAGGGCCGGGCGGGGCGTCGAAAGCAGGGTAGATAGGGGTGTTGGAGCGTTGGCGCAAAAGACAACGCTGGAGTCGCGGCGCCGGTCGTGCACGAACGCTCGGGAGGAAAGATGATGCGAGGCAAGGTCTTGGCGAGGGTATTGGGGATCGCAGTGGTGGCGGTGGTTTCTGCCGGGGTGGGGCGGGCGCAGGAGCAGTGGACCTGGCCGGAGAAGCCGTCGAACTTGCAGGTATTGCCGAAGGACTGGCCCGGGACGCGGTTGCGGCCGGTGATGACGGGATTCACGCGGGCGCTGGGAGTGCGCTGCTCGTATTGCCACAAAGGGGAGGAGGGCAAGCCGCTGAGCACCTATGACTTTCCGTCGGACGAGAATCCGAACAAGAACCGCGCGCGGGAAATGCTGCGCATGCTGGGGGACATCAACGATCACCTCAAGAAGATCGAGCCGAGCGGAGACAAGCGGGTGAACATGTGGTGCCACACCTGCCATCACGGGCGGCCGAGACCGATGACGCTGCCGGAAGAGCTCGGAGAACAATACCGAAAGAACGGGATCAAGCCCACGCTCGATTACTACGCCGATTTGAAGAAGAAATATTACACGCGGGGAGCCTACGATTTCGGCGAAGGGTCGTTGAACGAGTTCGGGTATAACGTGCTGGAGAAGGATGCGGCGGGAGCGCTCCTGGTGTTTCAACTGAATGCCGAGCAATTCCCACAGTCGGCGAATGCGTGGGACAGCCTGGCGGAAGCGTACCTGAAGGCAGGGGATCCGAAGAAGGCGGCGGAGAATTACGAAAAATCGCTGGCCCTGGACCCGAAGAATGAAAACGCCAAGGAACAACTGAAAAAGATCAAGGAGAGCAAGGAGAAGTGAATGCGATAAAAATGCGCATACCCGCAACGTGTGAGTGATGGCCAGGCTGCGCCTGAGGTGTTAGTAGCGGAAAAGGTAGCTAAGTTTTATGAAGAAGAGGTGGCTGGTCGAGGTGACGGAGGGATTGGAATTGAAGACTTGCGGCGGGACAAAAGAGCGGTCAAGGGTGAGGTTGTTGAAGCCGTTGTTGTAGCCGACGTAGACGGCGGTGCCCGGATGGAGCAGGTAGGTAAAGAGAATGTCGGTGGTGAATTGCTTTGTCGGCACGATGGGGCCGCCGTCGTAGCTGCCAAGATTGGGCTGCAGATCGATGAGATCACGATTGGCGAGCGTGCCGTTGTAATCGAGGATGAGGCGCAGGGAAAACTCGCGGGTGAACTGGTAATTGAGTTTGGAGCGCAACAGATGGTTATCGAAGATGGATTGGCCCGGCGTAAAGCCGATTGGCGTGGAGCCATTGCGCGTGCCGAGGCGCGAGTAGATGTAGGTCTGATCGAAGCGCAGGCGGGACGAAGGGCGGAGCGTGAAGCCGAGACTCAGGCGCTTGGTGTTGCCGAGAAATGGCGTGACCGGAGGAAGAGCGGGATTGGGCTGGCCGGGGAAGAAGTCCTCGCCGATGCCGGTGGAGAAGCTGGACCTGAACGAGAGCCATTTTTTCGGAGCAGTGGAAAAGTTGAGCGCGGTAGCGTGTTTGCGGAAGGGAATATTGTTGAATAGCTCGAAAGCTTCGGCGCGAGTGACGCTGAGGGAAGTTTGCCCCGTCCAGTCGATCTGGAAACCGAGATCCGCTTCCCAATCTTGAATTTTTCCCTGGCGATTCCAATTGACGAGGCCACGAGTGAGCGGGCCGAAGTCCACAATGTGGCCGCTGTCTGGGCGCCAAAAATAATCGAGAACTTGCTGGAGGCGGCGGACATCGGTGCGCGGGATGAAGCCGAGCTCCGCGCAGAAGTCCGGGCTGATGTCGTCGTAGACGGTGCTGGAAGCCCAATGGCGAGTGAGATAGTCGAGCTGGAGGAGCGAGGCATTGCCTTGCTGGGAGCCGACGCCGTTCGAGTTGAGATGGTCTTCCGTGAGGCAAGAGGGGAAGAGGCGGGAATTCTGGCGTGTCCATGCGTGCGAAGTTTGCGCGTAGAGGACGAGGCTGGGCGAAAACTTGATGCGTGCATCGAGTGAGGCCACGCGGTTGCTGGTGTCTGCAAAATCGCGGCTCGAGAAAAACGCGCCGACGTAAGACTGGGTGCCAAACTCGCGGGTGACGCGGAAGACGCCGTCAGCGGCGCGGGTATCGAACGGGCTGCCGCCAGGCTGGTTGAGGCCGGGCTGCCGGTCGTCGATGAGGAATGTGCCGAGGGTCCACTGGCCGATTTTTCCGGTCATGCGCGCGCCAAACTGCGGATCGGCGACTTGGCGGGAGAAAAAGAGGTTGATGGGCGTCTGGAAGAAGCCGGCGTTTTCGATGAAGAAAGGGCGCTTTTCCGGGAAGAAGACGGCGAAGCGCTGGTTGATGGTGACTTGCGGATCGTCGGATTCCACCTGGCTGAAGTCGGGATTGAGAGTGACGTCGAAAGTCAGCGCGTCCTTAACGACGAATTTGGCGTCGAGTCCGGCGCGATGCTCGAATCTGTCGTCGAAGGCCGCCGGGAAATTGACGAACGGGGTTTGCGCCTGGTTGAGGAAATGATCGGAAGCGAGTAAGCCGTAGGGAATGAATTGCAGGTTGTGGCCGGGGGAGATTTCGTGGAGTCCGGAGACGGGAGCGAACTGCTGGGTGATGCCTTGCACGCGCTGGGTAATGTAGGGCCAGTAGAGATATTCGTTTTTGCGGAGGATGACGCGGTAGAGCGCGACGCCCCAGGTTTGTTCGGCATCGTGCGAAAAGCGCAGGCTTTTGAAGGGAATGGAAAAGAAGCCGACGTAGCCATCTTTGGTGAGACGCGCGGAATTGTCCCACAGCGTGTCGAAGCTGAAGTCCGCGCCGAAGCCTTCGGTGTAAATGGCGTCAGCTTGCACACCGACGGGATTCGAGAAAAAGAAATAGGCACGGTGGGCATCGCGAAAAGTGTCGAGGTAGATGCCCACGCCGTCGTCCTGGTCGATATCTTCGCGCTTGGAAAGGTGCGCGCGAACCATGCCGGGCTGGTCGTGGCAAATAAAGGCGACGTAGAGATTTTTGTCGTCGTAGGAGAGATACGCGATGGTGGATTCGGAGCCGGGAACACCGTCGCCGGGTTGGTATTGGCGGAAGTCGGAGACCGCGAGTTCGGCTTCGCGGGGGCGGTCGTTGAGGAAGTCCTCCAGCTTGGGTGCGCGATGGACGCGGGGAATCTGGGACTGCGGAATGGTAATTGCCGGGGGCGGAGGAGCGTTGGGCGGACCGCCGGAGGGACGCTGCGCGCGGGCACACCACGGCCAGACGCACAGCAGTACGAAGCCTAGAAGAATGCTGCGGATCACAGGGCCCATTCGATACTTGTGTATATCTCTACCGGGGGACTTCACGCAAGAGTAAATTGGTACAGGTAGTTGTGGAAGGACACAGACCTGCGGCCGGTTCAGAGCGCAGGGAGAATTTCATAGCGCCAGGTGAGCGTAGCGGTTTTACGGAGAGTGGCGGAGACGGAACAGTATTTTTCTTCGCTGAGCTGGATAGCGTGCTGCACGGCTTTTTCGTCGAGTTCGCCGCGGAGGCGGTAGAGCACTTCGAGCTTGGTCCACACCGTGGGAGGATCGGGGGCGCGTTCGCCGGAGCAGATCACTTCGAGGGATTGCAGTTTTTGGCGTTTTTTTTCGAGGACGATGACGACGTCGGTGGCGGTACAGGCGCCCAGCGCCATCAGCACGAGCTCCATCGGCCCGGGAGCTTTGTTCGAGGCGCGGTCCGAATCGATGGTGATGGCGTGGCCGGAAGGGCTGGTGGCGAAAAATTTTTGTTCGCCGATCCATTGCACGGATGCGGTTTGCATAGACGCTCCTAAAGATAGGGAGAAGAATAGCAGCAGCGACGCCCGGCCCACCAGGCGGACGGGAAGCCATTGGCAAAAGGGGGACGAATGTGGATAGGATGGCGGGCAGCGGAAGGGATTTCGCAGGGAGGGACGATGTTTTTAGAAAATCGGAGATTTTTGTTGCTGGCGGGGCTGGTGGCGGCAGCAGTCGTGGCCCTTTTGGCCAACGCACAAACCGCGGATTACGGCGCGCAGCCGTACGCGATCGAGTACTACTACAAGGCGAAGTGGGGACATGCGGATGAGTTTCTGGCGCTGTTTAAGAAGAACCACCTTCCGGTGCTGCGGAAGGAAATGGAACTGGGGCGCATCCTGCGCGTGAGCATGACCGCGCCCAGGTATCACGCCGCGGAAGACGGGCGCTGGGACTATCGGGTGACGATTGTGTTCAAGAGCGCGGCCATCGCCAACGACAATTTTGACAGTGCCGCACTCACCAAGCAGCTTTATCCCGATCAGGACACCTTCAAGAAGGAAGAGCAGCGCCGCTTCGAAATTCTGGAAGCGCACTGGGATGTCCCGGTGAAAGAAGTGGAGCTGGATGGGCGCTGAGAGCCGGACCGCACTAGCTCCGCCGATTAGGAATTGCGCGGGCCGGCGGTCGAGACGGCTTCGATGATGGGATTGGGAAGCTGGCGCATGGCGCGCACAAAAACCGTGACGATGCTGCCGTCGAATTGCGCGTTGGCGCAGCGCTCCAGTTCGGCAAGAGCGTCTCCGGCAGTGCGCGCTTTCTTATAGGTGCGGTCGCTGGTGATGGTGTCGTAAGCGTCGGCGATGGCGATGATGCGGGCCCCCAGCGGGATCTGCTCTCCGGCGAAGGCTTCCGGGTAGCCCGACCCGTCGAAATATTCGTGATGATGCAGGACCATCTCGCGGACACGCGCCAGCGGCGTAAGCGGTTCCAGAATCTTCGCGCCGAACTTGACGTGCGACTTCATGGTTTCCCATTCTTCGGGATTGAGCGGGCCGCTCTTGTTCAGGATATTTTCGGGGATGCCGACCTTGCCGATGTCGTGCAGCACCGCGCCCAGGCGAATCTCTTCGATTTCCGCGTCGGACATGTTCATGGCTTCGGCGATCAGCGCGGCGTACGCGGCGACCTTTTGCGAGTGGCCCTGCGTGTAGTGGTCCTTGGCATCAATGGCGAACGCGAGCGAGGTAACCGTATCGAGCACCGATTGCGGCAGCGAGGGAGCAACTGGCTGCGCGTTCGCGGGCTTTCCATTCGAAGGTTCCGTGGCCGCGAGTGATTCGGTGAACTGCGTAAGCCGCTGGTAGATTTCCTCGAAAGCTTCCGGGCCGGTGGCAAACAAGCGCTTCAGCGTGACGCCGAGATACGCTTCCAGGACGTCGCGCTTCCATTTTTTCGCTTCGTTGGGATCGAAATGGTCCGCCGTCGAGACCGTGTTGCCGCCCTGGTGCTTGGAGAGATACATCGACGCGTCCGCGACCTGAATCAACTCTTGCGGAGAAGAGCCATGCAGCGGGTACGAAGCGATTCCGAAGCTGGCCGAAATGTTTTTCTCGCGCAGCAAAGGATCGGCGGAGACCCAGCCACGCAGCTTGCTGGCCAGTTGCCGCGCATGCTCCATCGTCGTTTCCGGCATCAGGATGACGAACTCGTCGCCGCCGTAGCGCGCCACCACGTCGGAACGCCGGCAATTCGTTTCCAGAATGTGCCCCACGCGCTGCAACACCAGGTCGCCTTCCAAGTGGCCGTAGAAATCGTTGACGAATTTGAAGCGGTCGAGGTCCATCAGCACCAGAGCAAATGCGCGGCCCGCGCGCGTCGAGCGCTTCCATTCCGCCGATAGAGATTCCATGAAGAAGCGGTGCGTCTTGACGCCCGTGAGGCCGTCCGTAATCGCCTGCTCCTGCGCCTTCTGGAAGGAAATGGCGTTGTGCAGCGCGCCCGCGATCAAGTCGGCAAGCGTTCGCAGAAGAAGAATCTCTTCATCGGAAAAATCGGCGGGCTCCGAAGATTCGATGTACAGAATGCCGTGTAGTTGCTCCGCGTAGAACACCGGAAGAGCGATGGCGGCGACGGTGTCCGCGAGCAGCGGCTTCAGCGCGGAGTCCGCGGGCGAACTGGCGCGAAACGCGGCAAGGTGGCCATTGCGCGCCACGTGGCCCAGCAGGCCGTTCCCCAGCGGAATGCGCTGCCCGAGCGCGCCGCGCCGCTTCCCGGCTTCGGCTTGCACCACGATTTCCCGCGTCGCATACTCCAGCACGCCGATGCCGATGTGATCGTAAGTGAGCCCGGCTTCCAGTTGGGCGGTGATTTTCGCCAGCATCTCGTCGGGATTCAGCGTGGCTATCGCATCGCGCGAAATATTGTTCAGCAGCGAGAGATGCCGCGCCTTGGTGCGCTCCTCCTGGAAGAGCCGCGCGTTCTCGATGGCGATACTCGCTTCGCTGGCCAGCACGCGCAGCAGTTCGAGGTGCCCCTCGTCAAAGGCGCGTTCGTGATCGGAGAAAACCGCCATCACGCCGATGGCGTGATCGTAAGCCACCAGCGGGACCCCGCAGAAGCATCCGCCGGCGAGCATCGGTTCAACGCCGAGCTTGCGGGCTTCCACGACGTAGTTGTCGCGGATCAGCACCGGCTGCCGCGTACGGATGATGTATTCCGTGATGTGATTGCCGACCGGCCGCGTGCGCCTGGGCATGTACATGCCGTCGATAATCTCGACGTCGAAGACGATCTCGTCGCGCACCGGGTCGAGCGCCGCGATATAGAAATTCTCCACGTCGAAGAGCCGCCGCAATTCTTCCCACACTTTGCGAAGCAGATCTTCCTTGTTAAGCGTCGAGCTCAGCACGCGGCCGATCTCGTTGAGCACGTGCAGCTCTTCGGAGCGTCGCGAGGTCTGCTGAATCAGGTAGCTGTTCTCCACCGCCATGCCGATCTGATGTCCCAGCGCGAGCAACAGGCGAAGCTCCGCGGGAGTGAAGCGCCGGCTGTCCGGCGTACCGAGAAGCAGCACGCCAAACGCCTGTTCTTTGGCTTGCAAGCTGATGGCGACCACGCTGCGCAGACCTTGCTGCAGCGCCAGTTCCCGAAAACGCCGGATGGATTGTTCCTTCTCCAGAGCGGAGAGCGAATCATCGCGAAGATCGCGGAACCCCAGCAAGCCGCCGAGACGCGATACCAGCCCGACGAGATAGTCGTCGAGTCCTTCGGCCTGCGCTATACGGCAAAAATCGTCGGTCAGTCCAACGGCAACCACGGAGGTCGGTCCTTGCGGATCGCCGTGATGCAGAAACAGCGCTCCCGCCGGCAGGCGCACCACCGAAAGCACCCGGTCCAACGCCTGCGCCAGCATCCGTTGGATCTCGCCGCCCACGAAACTGGAAGTCGCCAGATTCAGATTCGAGAGCGCCAGCATGTTCCGCTCGGTGCGCCGCTTTTCTTCCTCGTACAGCGCCATCACCATCAGCATGGCGACAAACGCCGCGGGCACCGCCGCAAACGGGCCGGCACCGGCTCCCCACTCCTCGGGCGAATCCTGGAAAATGACGACCAGCGCGATGCGGAGCGCCGCCCACATCAGAAAAGAAACCGCCAGCATGCGGTCCGCGAGGGTTTCCTGCCGCCGGCTTTCCTGCCAGAACACCGCTGCGACCGCGGCAAAAAGCAGCGCCGATGGAATGACCACCGGAACAACGGCGAGCCAGCCGATTCCGTTCGCCAGCGACCAGAGCCCCAGCACTGTGCCGGCGATCGCCGCCGGGAGATACCACGGCCTGCGCTGCGAGTAGATTTGCGCACCCAGAAAGAAACACAGCGCCGCGAGCGAGTAAAACCATCGGCCGGCCGCGGTTTCCAGCGGACCCGTGACCAGCCAGGGTTGCAGCGCCGGCCCCAAGTAGTGCAGTGCGTAGAGTCCCCAACCCGCGGTCCACCAAAGAAGATAGAGCTGGCGCTTCAGCGTGTAGACATACGCAAAGAAGCCCGCCACAAGAGACGCAGCAGCGAGCAACGCCAGCGCGATAAAGCTCTGATGTATCAAGACCGAACTCGTTCCTCGTCCGTTTTGCGGACCGGTTCTGCGTCAGCGACGCGGGCGCAAGAGTATACCGATTGCTCTGCGCCCACGCACACAGACACGCGTGGGCTGGGCTCCGACGGAACGGGGACATCACTTCCGGCGAGGCACAGAAAACAAAGTACTTGCGATTATGGAGTACCAGTTTTTGCTTAGGCAAGCGTACCGCCGTACTGGTAGCCAAAGAGACAGCAGCCCTGGGGTTAACCGATTCACTACAAACAAACCGCCCGCCAATCTCGCGGTTCGTGCCAGAGGCCGCGCAGCGCCGTATCGTCGCCTGTACCCCGGTTCGCCGCTGCAATGCGTAGACAGGGCTTGACAACGTAGCGGGTCCTGGTGTATTTAACCTAAAGGTTAAGCACGAATGGCTCCCGATCACCTCACCACCACCTTCGCCGCTCTCGCCGATCCCACCCGCCGCGCCATCCTCGCACGCCTCATCTCCGGTGAAGCGTCCGTCACGCAATTGGCCGAGCCTTTCGAGATGAGCATGCCCGCCATCTCCAAACACCTCAAGGTCCTCGAGCGCGCCGGCTTGATCACCCGCGGCCGCGAAGCCCAGTGGCGGCCCTGCCGCCTCACAGCCGGTCCGCTAAAGGATATTTCCGAGTGGGCTGAACACTACCGCCGCTTCTGGACGGAAAGCTTCGACCGCCTGGACGATTATTTGCGCGAGGTACAAGGAGACGTGCAGAGAGAGGCCCAGAAAGCAGCACCGAGAGAAGTGCCGAAAACCGGGAAGCACCGGGGCCACCGAAAGCATGGCGGCAAAAGAAATGACTTTTCGTTCCGAGGGAGTCTAAAACCGTAAAGGGCTAGAGAAAAAACTCGGCCGCGTTGTAGTAAACCGACACTATCGGCGAGCGCACAAGCAGCTCTTGGCGTAAGCTGACGCCGTGATTTTAGGAGGTACAGCAATGACTCTCAAACCGGACTTGTTCCTGCAAGACCTCCGGGTGGCGCTCCGTTCCCTCGCGCGTACCAGAGGTCTCGCAATCACCGTGGTGCTCACGCTCGCGCTCGGTATCGGCGCCAACGCCGCCATCTTCAGCCTGGTGCGCGGCGTGCTGCTTCGGCCCCTGGTTAACGCCGACGAAAATCGCCTCATCTACATCCGCCAGAGCGCCCTCGGCATGGGCAGCGAGAATGTCAACTTCTCCGTGCCAGAAATCCAGGACCTCAAAGCTAGCGTCCACACGCTCACGGAATTCGGGGATTTCTCCACCATCGGCTTCACCATGATCGGCCTTGGCGAGCCCCGCGAAGTTCGCGCAGGCGTGGTCGGCGGCAACTATTTCGAAGTCATGGGGCTTCATCCGGTCCTCGGCCGCCTCATTGGACCGCAAGATGACGGTCCCAAAGCAGACGGCGTCGTGGTGCTGACCTACCGTTTTTGGACTACGCTCAAGCGCGATCCTTCGGTCCTCGGCAAAGTTCTTCGCCTCGGTAGCATCGGCGACCGCACTGCCACTATCATCGGGGTCCTCGAACCTTCTGTTCCGTATCCGTCGGACACCGAAATCATCGCCAACATCGTCACCAGCCCGCATCACCTTTCTGCCACCATGGTCACCGGCCGCGTTCATCGCATGACCGAACTTTTCGGTCGCCTGGCCCCCGGCGTCACTCTGGACCAGGCTCGCGCCGACCTGCGCACCGCCTATGCCTCCATGGTCAAAGACCATCCCGACACCTATTCGCCTAAGGCGGACTTCCGCATCGACGCCAGGCTGCTGCGCGATCAAATTACTTCAGGCGCTCGCAATGTTCTACTCGTGCTTCTGGCCGCCTCCGGCCTCGTTTTCGTCATTGCGTGCTCCAACGTCGCCAACCTGATTCTCGCGCGCTCCGTTCGCCGCGAAGGCGAACTCAGTATCCGCGCGGCCCTGGGCGCGAGCACTAGCGCACTCCGCCGCACCCTGCTGGCCGAGAGCCTGGTTCTCTGCGTAGCTGGCGCCGCGCTCGGCGTCCTGATAGCCCGCCCATTGCTCGCTGTTCTCGCGCGTTATGCTTCCCGCTTCTCCGTTCGAGCGCTGGATCTCACGGTGGACGCAAGCATGCTCTGGGTCGGCGCGATCCTCGCGGTAATTGCTGCAGTTCTCCTCGCGTTCGTGCCGCATCTCCCCAACTCCAATACCTCGCAGGGATCCGGCCTCGCAACCGGGAGCATTCGAATCACCAGCGGCACCAATCGTCGCCTGCGGATCTTCGCCGTCACGCAAATCGCCGCGTCTTTCATGCTCCTCGCCGGCGCCAGTATGCTGATCACGACGCTCATCTCTATGCAGGCCGCGCAGACTGGACTTGATATGCGTCGCGTTTTGGCCATCAACGTTCCAGCCATGTCCTACGGAAAGAGCCCGCAGCAAGTCGTCGACTTCTACAAGGAATCCATCCGCCGCATCGAGGCGCTGCCCGGCGTTGATAAGACGGCCTTCGGCCTGGTCGTTCCCTGGCGTGACGCCGGCAACTTTGGTCCCGGCTTCCAATTCTCCGCCGACGGCCATGTCCGCGCTCCGGGCGAGGAAGATCCTCGCGCAAATCTCCGGGTAATCTCTCCTGGATTCTTCGCGGCTCTCGGTGTTCCGATCATTGCTGGCCGCGATTTCAATGAGCTCGATGCTCAGAGTAAAGAGCCGGTCGCAATCGTGAGCGAAACGCTCGCCAAGCGCATGTTCCCGAATCAGGACGCCGTCAATCGTCACGTCTTTTGGACGGATCCCGTAATGAAATTCATCCCCGGGTTTAGCGTCGTGCCGCAACGTATCATTGGCGTGACTGCCGATATTGACGACGAACACGTGGTCCCCGGCCCTGCGCTCACCGTCTACAGCTCCTTCGAGCAAGGACCGATGTTTGGTGGGCGCCTTTTCATTCACACCGGCGCCAATCCGTATTCGCTGGTCACTCCGATTACCAGAATCATCCGCGAAATGTCCGCGGATCAACCCGTCGAGCGCGCCGCCACTCTTGAAGACGTTCGCGCCGAAGTCCTCACTCCGGATCGCCTCAACACTGTCGTCTTCGGCGTCTTCGCTGGCGCCGCTCTGGCGATTGCGTTGGTTGGTGTTGCGGGCGTACTGGCGTTCTCCGTCAGCGCGCGCACTCGCGAATTCGGCATCCGCCTTGCCCTCGGCTCGCCGCCGAAACGGCTCCTGGCCGGAGTTATTGCCGAAGGCGCCATGATGGCCATCACCGGAGTCGTTGTTGGGGCCGGCGTCGGCTATCTCCTCGCTCGTTTCGCCGGCAGTTATTTCCTGGACGTCCGCATGCCCAGCACTCTGCCCGTTCTCGGCTCGGGCTTGATCTTGCTCGTCGCTGCGGTTGTCGCGTCAGCATGGCCGGCAGCGCGTGCCGCGCGCATCGACGCCATGGAAGCGCTGCGTTCGGAGTGACCGCAGCCGGGTGATTGACGCTCACTGACCTGCTCAAGGAGAAGCACTGTGACGCAAGAAGCCGCCCGCATCACCCAAGATACTTCTGACCGCGAGGTCATTCTCACCCGCGTCTTCGACGCTCCGCGCGAACTTGTCTGGGAGGCCTTTACCGATCCAAAACAAGTGGTGAAGTGGTGGGGACCCAACGGCTTCACCACCACGAATCACGAGATGGATGTACGCCCCGGCGGCGTCTGGCACCATACAATGCACGGACCCGACGGCACGGACTACTACAACGAGTGCAAATTTCTGGAAGTTGTAAAACCCGCGCGCATCGTTTACGTGCAGACCGGCGGCAAGGCCGACGATTCCGGCATGCCCTGTGAAGTCACCTGGACTTTCGAAGCGCAAGCCGGCAAGACGAAACTCACCGGACGCATGGTCTTTCCATCCGCCGCGGTGCTCGAACACGTCGCCAAGACCTACGGCGTAATCGAAGGTGGCAAGCAAACTCTCGCCCGCCTTGCGCAGCATCTGCCCACCGTCGCGAACGCCGGAAGAGCGCGCACGTAGCCGCACTGTAGATCATCCCTTAGAGATGAGGCCTTTTCGCTCCGTGCGGCGCCGCTTCAGAGTCTGTGTGAGAACCAACGGCGGACGGTCCTAGGCCTCTAGAGAAAAAACGGAGCCCAGCTACGGCTTGTCTGTTGGCCGGCTCACCGTCGTCGGCGTTACTGAATGCACTTCACGCCTCACGGGAGCCGGAGCCAGCTTCGGAGTCTGCTTCTTCGGTTTCTTGACTTCACGTCGTCGTGCGTCTTTGTTTCCCATGCCAAAAGATTGCCACAGGTCACCCGGCGATGGCTAGTCGGCATGCGATTTTCCCAACTGCCTCGCTGTCCAGATCCCGCGTCCGGCCATTTTTGGTTGCGGCTCTCGCAGATCTCCGAATCGCCCGCTTCTTTGCGCAAAAAATATCTTTCGATTCACCTTGACACCCCCAGCCCCGGGGAACAGGATGATGTCGTGGTTTCGCCGTTCAAGGCGAGACTCCCGCAGCACAGTCGCAACGCAGTTTCTTTAAGGGCCAAGCTCCACCATCAAGCGCAAGAGGGCAGAACCTCCTCGGTTCCTTTTTATTCCCTCGCGCGGGCCCAACCTCCTGTCCGACGTACAGGCAGGTCTGCACACCAACACGCCAGCGGTTCCAGGCCGCAAAATTCAAACCTCCGCCCGCTTCCAGGCGAGCAGGAGTGCCGAGCTTTTTAAAAAGGAGAATTATTATGTCTGAAGGAAACAAAGTTATCGTCCGTCGTTTGTTCGAAGAAGTTTGGAATAAAGGCAATCTACAAGTAACTGACGAGCTCTTCGCACCCACCTACACGCATCACGACTCTTCCACGCCCGATGTTGGGCGCGGCCCCGAGAGTGAAAAAAAGAGAGCTACTCTCTACCGCACGGCTTTCCCCGACGTGCGCTTTCAAATCGACGACGTCATTGCCGAAGGCGAAACCGTGATGGCCCGTTGGTCCTGTGCCGGTACCCATAAAGGGGATCTCAACGGGATTGCCCCGACGGGGAAGCACTTCTCCATCTCCGGAATCACCGTGGCCCGCTTCGCAAACGGCAAGATGGTGGAAGGCTGGGTCAACTGGGACGCTCTAGGCTTTATGCAGCAGCTCGGCGTCGTCCCTGAACTCGGCAAGGCCAAAGTACTCGCCGCCTCAGTAGCGAGGTAGTTGTCGCGTATTACTCAAGGAAACGGGAAGGCCCGACCTGAAAATCGGGCCTTCTGTACTACTAGTCATTCCGTCGACGGATGCTTCAGAATCTCTGCCAAAGCACGCAGCCGTCCCGAGTCCGCCGGGCTCTTCGCCGTGGCGGCGCTCTTTTCCAACGCTGGCGCCATGCCTTGCAACTTTGCCAGCTCGCTCCGGCTCAGGTGCGAACTCTCTGCGCTTTCGATCGCCTTCCGCAGAGCGGCGATTCGTTGCGCCGGCAAGGCCTGCGACCGGGACAACTGGTCCACGTACGCCTTGGCCACCACCAACTGTGCAGGCCACTCGATCTTTTGCTGGTTCTGCACATTCAACTCGCCCACCCGCACCGTCTTTGCCGCGTCGATTTCGTTTTGCGTCAGAGACTTGCTCGGCGTCAGTTCAAACACGTCTAGGCCCCGCGCAATCTCCGAGCCGTAAATGTAGCCGTTGTACCAATAGGCTGACCATTCGCCGCCCAGCACCAGAATGTTCGGATCAATCGGCCCGCGGTCGAAGTACGCAATCTCGAAAGGTTGCGCCGCGTCGGTGAAGTCCACGATGGAGACGCCGCCCTGGTACCAGGCCTGCACTTCGATATCGCGGCCAGGCACCGGAATTAGCGAGCCGTTATGCGCCACGCAGTTCTCACTGTCGCCCTGCGCAGCCGGCAGCTTGTAATACGTCGCGAAGCTCAGCTTGTCGTCCTTCAGATTGAAAATCGCATCCGCGCCCCACTTGTTCGGGTCGTTCGGACGGCACCGCGCCCCCAGGCCGCCGCCCCACTCGTCGGTAAACACGACTTTGCTCCCATCGTTCGAGAAGGAAGCCGAGTGCCAGTACGAATAGTTCGGATCGTTCACCGCATCCACACGCTTCGGATGCACCGGGTCCTTGATGTCCAGCAGAATTCCGTTTCCGGAGCACGCGCCCGCCGCCAGCCCAATCGCCGAGTACACTGTGATGTCGTGGCATTGATTCGTGTCCGCCGGCTTGTCCTTCCCGTGCGTGCCGCCGTTGTTCAGGCCGTTCAGCGCGCCGGTCCGCGGATCGATAAATACCCGCGGGCTGGACACCACTTTCGCGTCCTGGGGCGCAGCCACTGGAACCTTAATTACGTCGATGCGAAACAGCGACGTATTCGGGTCTTTGCCCAGTTTTTCATCCGAGCACCCGGCCAGTTCTTCCGCCTGACGCACAAACGATGTGCCCGACACGTAGATATACACGTTGTCTTTGTCGTTCGGATCCAGCACCAGAGTATGCGTATGCGATCCGCGGCACGTTTGCACCGCCGCGACTTGCTTCGGATTCTTGATATCTGAAATGTCGAAGATCCTCACGCCGCGAAAACGGTCCTTTTGCGCTGCCGGCGGGTGTTTTTTCTCATGTTCTGCCGGTGGAGGCTCCGGCGGAAATCCCTGCGTGCCACAATCCAGCCGCCCGTTCGGCATCTCTACCGACATGAACAGCAGGTTTTTATACGCCGACACATCACCCTGCCCGCCCGGGCATACCAGCGAAGTCAGCAGCGTGGCTTTCGCCGGATGCGAGATGTCGAAGATATTCACGCCATAGAAATTTCCTTGGAACAGGTGGTTGCCCTGGAACGCCAGGTCCGAGTTCGAGAACGCCAGCTGCGCGATTACCAAATGCATCGCCTTCGGGATTTTCGAGGCATTGCCCACGCCGAGCTGACCAAAAATCTTCTGCACCTTCGGATCGTCGGGGTCAGAAGCCCCCAGTTGAAACGCGTCCGGTTTCTTGAGCAGCAAGAGGTGCTTGATGCCCATCGACGCTTCACCCGCGTCATACAGTCCCGGCGTCAGCTTGGCTCGCGGATCGCTCGCATTCGACCCCGTCATCCCTGCCGGTAGCGCGGGCGCCGGTTGCGGAGCAAACGGATTATCGTTCTCGTCGTCGTCATCTGCGTCGGCTTGCTGCGCCGGGGGCGGCGGCTTAGGAGGCTCCTGCGCCTGCGTCCGGCCAACGCCGAAACACAAAAACATCGCGGCCGCCCCCACGCGAAAGGCAATACTGGACATTCGGTTCATCGTTTCTCCCCTATCGATTCTTTCTCCAACATAGTCTGCATAATCCTGATCTCCGCCCGTTGCCCGCTGTCCACATCCGTCGCGAAGTTGAACAGCTCAGCATCCTGCCCCGCGCCCGCGGTGTCGAACAAATCCTTTACCATGGTCAGCGCGCCATCGTGGTGCTGAATCATCCCGGTCAAAAATAAATGGTCGAACTCCGCGCCCTTCGCCTTCCGCAGCGCTTCCATCTGCTCCGCCGTCAGCATACCGGGCATTAGCGCCATCGCTTCGTGCGACATTTCCATGCCCGGCATTCCTGGCGTCGCCATGGACACTCGTTCGCCCCGAGCCGCCAGCCACCGCTTCATAAACCTGATTTCGTCCGACTGCGAGCTACTGATTCGCGCCCCCAGCGAACCCAACTCCTTGTTCTCCGTATGCGACGCCATCAGCGCCGTCATCTCCACCGCTTGCGCATGATGCATGATCATGCCCTGCATGAACTCCACATCTGCCCGCGACCGCGGCGGCAGCGTCGCCCTCGTCGACGCCGGCAGCGTCTTGCTCGGCTGCCCCGGCGCACCCGGCTGCACCACAACAGGCTTCCCCGCATCACTCTGCTGCGCCCACACAGCAGCGGGGAAGAGCCCCGCGGAGCAGAAGAAACCTGCGGAAGCGCCCGCGGCGAACAACATGCCTGCCGCCACCTGGAAAATCTCCGCGAATCCCTGCCGAATCCGGGCACGCGCCGATGCAGGAGTCCCACGTGACAGCACGCTAAATATCATTCGCTACGTCTTTCACCGGCGCCGTTCGATTCGCTTTGAGCGCCGAACAAGTGCCAATCCGACCCTCGGATGTCGACACAACGTGGAACCTCGCCGAACGGAGCCGGCGTGAGTTCAGTTTGTACGTTTTTTCCCGGACTTTCGCGTTCCAATCACACACCAAACCGCCAGAAACTATGCCCCAAGAATCATGCCGGGGGCGCAGCATAGACCAAGAGTGCCCGCAATAGCAATGCGTAACGGATGGGTAGTGATGTCATTTGAAATCATAGCAACACCACAGGACCACGCCGCAGGCGGCCCCTCGCTCACGTACACTCTGCGCACGCGCCCTTCACCGTTTGGCCGCCAATTGTCCTCCCGGTTGGACGCGTTTCCGCTGATTCGCTACACTGAAATGTTTCGCAATCGCACTAAGAAACTCCCGGGAAATCCCACCAGGAACCACAGATGACGAGCGGTGATGCAGCAGTGAAATCGACTTCCGGCATACGCGTGCGCTTCGCGCCTTCGCCCACCGGTTATCTCCACGTTGGCGGCGCCAGAACGGCTCTTTTCAACTGGCTGTTCGTGCGTGGCAAGGGCGGCGTGATGATTCTGCGCATCGAGGATACCGACGCCGAGCGCAACAAGCCCGAACTCGTCGAAGGCATCATCGAAGGCCTTCGCTGGCTCGGCGTCGATTGGGACGAAGGGCCCTTCTACCAGTCGCAGCGCACCGCACTCTACCGCGAAGCCGCCAAGAAACTTCTCGCCGACGGCAGCGCCTTTCTGTGCTACTGCGCCGCCGAAAAATATGCCGGCGGCGATCACGCCGAGGACGGCGCGGAAACTTCGCAAGTGCGCCGCATCTCGCGCTGCTCCTGCCGCGACGGCAAGCCTTCCACTCCCGGCGTCAAACCCGCCATTCGCTTCAAAGTGCCCATCGGCGGCGTAACCAAGTTCTTCGACGCCGTCTTCGGTGACCGCGAATTCTCCAACGACGATATCGAAGACTTCGTCCTCCTTCGCTCCGGTAAAGGCCCCGTCAAGGGCCCTGGCGAAGGCGACGACGAATTCGGCCAGCCCACCTATCAGATGAGCGTCGTCGTCGACGATATCGACATGCGCATCACCCACGTGATTCGCGGCGCCGACCACATCTCCAACACGCCCAAGCAAGTCCTGCTGTACAACGCGCTCGGCGCCACTCTTCCCGTCTTCGCCCACGTCCCGCTCATTCTGGGCGCGGACAAATCGCGCCTCTCCAAGCGCCACGGCGCCACCGACGTCAATCTCTATCGCAAGGAAGGCTTCCTACCCGAAGCGTTTCGCAATTTCCTTGCGCTGCTCGGCTGGTCCCCCGGCGGCGACGAGGAATTCCTGCGCACCAAAGAACTAATCGAAAAGTTCTCGCTCGAAGGCGTCAGCCGCACCAACGGCGTCTTCGATCGTGCCAAGCTCGAATGGTTCAACACCCAGCATCTTCAGAAACTGCCCATCGAGGACGTGCTCCCCGAAGTGCAAGCCGAGCTCCAGCGCAGCGGCCTATGGAAAGAAGAATGGGCCACGGGAGAAGGCCACGCCTGGTTCTCGAAAACGGTGGACTTGCTGCGCCCGCGCGTCCGTTTGCTCCCGGACTTCTCCACCTGGTCGCGCGCCTTTTTCAGCGACGATTTCACCCGCGATCCCACGGCCAAGGAAAAATTCTGGAAAGATCCCAAAGTACCTGCGCTACTGGCCAGTCTTGCCGAGGCGCTCGACAAAATCGCAGACTGGAATCACGACGCCTGCGACCATGCCACCCGCGCCGTCGCAGAAGCCGGCGGCGTCAAAGCCGGCCTGCTGATTAACGCCACCCGGGTCGCCATCGTCGGGCAAGCCGTCGCGCCGCCCCTTTTCGATACCATGGTCGCGCTAGGCAAGCACCGCGTCGTGCGTCGCCTTCGCGAAGCCGGCGACGAACTCGCCGCCACCGCGTCTTAAGGCAATCACTCTGCCTCGTCTCTGTTTTTTCCCGAAGCTTGTTTTTCTTCTTCTTCCTTCTCTTCTCCTACTTTTGTGCCGCGAAAATCTCGCGATGCGCTGGTTTGGAAGCTGAAGCAGAAGCGGCGACGTTGACGACGGCATCGACATCGAGAGTCACCGGAGGAAGGCAAATCTCCTGGCTGCACGCCTGGTAGCGCAGTTTGAGCGGAATGTGCTGTTCGCCGGTTGGAGCAGTGGCTAACACAGTGAGCGGCATTTTCAGGATTACGGTGTCCTGATAGACGTTGAGCGGCGTCTTGGAGAAGACGAATTTTTCAAGCTTGCCTTTGGGATAGGCCACATCGCCGGCGGAGAAGCCGGCCGGCAGGTTGCTCTTGAGGTCAGTGGCGATGAGATATTCGGCGGATTTTTCGCGCGCGTTCACGTGGAAGCCGGGACGAATCTTCAGAACCACCGCGATTTGCGCGGTGCTGCCTCGTCCCGCCGGATCGAGCGAAACGTAAGCGCTGGGCGCGACCACATCCTTGCCGGAAGGCGTCTGCCCGGGGAGCTGCGGCGCGGCGACAAGAACCAGCATCAGCGCGGCGAGCAAACCCGGCACGCAGATCCAGCGGAGATCAGGGAGCGCGAAAGTTCGGTTGCTGTAGGTTTTGGGCATAAGAGTGAGCTTCATACGGTGACCTGCTCGCCGAGTTGTTGCGACACCACGCGGCTCATGACCGCGAAAAGGTCTTCGCCGGTCTTTTCCAGAACGAAAGCGTTTCTGGATGCGGACCAGCCGAGCTTGAAGCTCGTGGAAAGCGCGGAAATCCAGATTTCGCGCACCGGCGTGTTGGGCGAAATCACGAATTTCACTTCCTCCGGCTCCTCGAAGACCACTTCCAGCTTCCCGCTCTCGCCTTCCACGTCGAAACCATGCGCATCCCCGAGCACGAGTAAGCGCTTCTTGAGCTCCTCGAAAGCAGCATCAGCTTTGCGCCGAAAGTCTTGTTCCTCAAGCATGAATCCAGCCTACATGAGGGAAAGAAACTAAGTAAAGGAAGCCCATGCGCAAATGCTAGAGCTGCGATTCGATGGCTCTGGAGAATTCTTCGGGAGAGAGCGGGCCAGTGACGCGTTTGAGTTGTTTGCCATCGCGGGTGATTAGCACGCTGGTGGGGTAGCCGATCAGGCCGCCGAATTTGGCGGCGGTGCTGTCGTTGGCAAGCAAGATGGGGTAGTTCACGGGTAGTTGCTGGCCAGCGACGTCGAACCGCTGCTTTTCGACCCACGGGGCTACTACGGATTTGCCTTCTTCGTCCATGGCCAGGCCGAGAACTACGAAGCCTTTGGGGCCGTATTTTTGCTGCATCTGGATGAGGTCGGGAATTTCGCCGAGGCACGGGGTGCACCAGGTGGCCCAGAAATTGACCAGGACGACTTTGCCTTGGTAGTCGGCGAGTGAGACGTCTTTACCGCTCAGATCTTTTAGCGTGAAGTCTGGCGCGGGAATGCCGATGGATTTGCCCGGCTCTTGCGCTGCCGCCATCGCTATTTGGGCGCGCGTGCGGGTGGCTCTATCGGCATAGTAAGTGGCGCCGATCAGTAAGACCACGCTGGCCCCGACCAGGACTATTTTCTTGCCCTGGAAGGATGACTTCAAGAGAGCGAATGCGACGATGCCGAGAACCAGCAGCCCGAGGAAAAGCCACACGATGATTGCTCCGATTCCGGTGGTGAGCGCGTGCTCGAGCCGCGCGGTGATGGATTGCAGGAAGCCGAGCTTGCCGGTAAGCCAGGTCAATTTATTGGCAAAGACGAGTGCGCCGATGAACAGCAAAAGGGCGCCGCTGAAGAGTTCGACGGCGTGCAGATACTTGCGGAAATTCTTGTAGAACGCCATGAACTGGCTGATGCCGAGTGCCGTCAGAAGAAATGGAATCGCCAGACCGGCGGAATAGACCGCCAGCAGGAATACGCCGCGGCCTACGGTACCGCTGGCGGCAGCGAAGCTCAGCACCGTGGTGAGGATAGGCCCGATGCACGGCGTCCACCCGAAAGCGAAGGCGAAGCCGAGCATGAAACCGCTCCAGATGCCAGGCTGCTTGACGGAACTACTGAGACGGACGTCGCGATTGAGCCAGCGCGTGAGCGCGGGACCAAAGAAACCAATGACCGAGAGGGAGAAAAATTGCAGCGCGCCGAAATCAGCAAACAGCGGAGCCTGCCGCACAAGCGAAACGATGCCCAAAAGGACCAGCAGCGCGCCAAGAATGACGCCCACGCGAAGACTCAGTTTTGCGAGCACGCCCAGAAGGTGCAGGCCGAAGAGAAGAATCAGTGCGCCGGCGATGGGCGTGAGAAGGTAGCGATTCTGGTTGAGGAATCCGCCTACCGCGCTGGCCGCGGCTCCGAAAGAGATGAAGACCACCGACAGGCCCATGACAAAAGCGAGTGCGGAGGAGAAAAGTCCGGCGCGGGGAACTTTGCCCTCGCGAAGCTGCTCCATTCCTACACCGGAGAGCATCGAGATATAGCCCGGAACGAGGGGCAGCACGCACGGCGAGAGAAACGACACCAGGCCCGCGAGAAAAGCTCCAGCTAGAGAGACATCACCGTTCATTCGTTACTTCCTTTTATTGCGTTATTGCGCCCGTTTGTTGCTCACGTCAGCCCGGCTCTCAGATGATGCGCGGCCACACGCAAAGTTACGACATGCCCCGGCAAAGCCCCTGAATCCCGCATTGTGCCACAAAAGCTTCCCGTAAGAGGGAACCGGAATACCGGGCGAAAAATTCCTGCGCCTTGCGCGTGCGCTGCGTGTTTAGACGCTTGGGCCGCTGGAAAGACATACGGCGGGAAGTTGCGGACAGATGAAGGGTTTGGCTGGCGCGTGGGAAGCGGGGCCAGCGATCGCAAGCTGTAAGTCGTTGGCAGGGAAGCAGTTGGCGAGCGGTCATTTGGCGCGTGGCTTGCGATTTGCTCCCGCGAACATATGCGCTGGACACCGAACAAGATTACGGCTCTACGGGTGGTGGTGGGATTTGCGGCGGTGTGCCTGTTTGGGCGCGGCGCGTGGGCGAATCTGGCGGCAGTGGGGCTGACGGTGGCGGCGATTGCCCTCGACGCGCTCGATGGGCACCTGGCGCGGCGGAAAAACTTGGCGACGCCGGTGGGCGCGCAACTGGACATTCTGGGCGACCGCATGATCGAAAACGTGTACTTCACCTATTTCGCGGTGGTGGGGATGGTTTCGCTGTGGCTGCCGGTGTTCTTTTTTGCGCGCGGGGCGGCGACGGATTTTCTACGCGGGCTGGCGCTAAAGGCGGGACATGCCGGGTGGGGCGCGACCGGGATGCTGCAAACGTGGTGGGGACGGGCGCTGGTAGCGTCGCGCTGGAGCCGCGGATTGTACGCGGGGATGAAGTGCTTGTGTTTTTGCTATTTGGGGTTGGAGTTGGCGCTGACGCGCGGACCGGTGGCGCTCGTGGGAGAAATTGCCGGCGATATGCAGGCGATGATTCGCATTGGGGCGCATGCGCTTACGTGGATGACGGCGGCGTTTTGCCTGGTGCGCGGGTTGCCCTTGCTGCTGGAGGGATGGAGATATATCGCCGGCAGCGTGATGGTGAAGCCACGCGGCGCGAAGAGCGCAGCGCAAGCGCAGGAGGCTGTGTGAACTCTTCGTCGAATCGGCAAAGCGTGGCGGCGTTCTTTGATGTGGATGGGACCCTGGTGGCTTTGCCGTCGCTGGAGCGGCGGATGTTTCGCGAGCTCCTTTACCGGAGCGCGATTCCGGCGGGGAATTTTGTGTTGTGGATGGCGGAGGCGATGCGGCTGGCGACGCGAGGTCTGGCGCTCGCGCGGCAGGGGAACAAGATGTATTTGCGGGGAGTTTCGGTGGAGGTTGCGGGCGCGGTGGCGGAGCGGGTTGCGGGCGCGAGGCATTTGCGGTTTTTTCCCGAGGCGGTGGAGCGAGTGGCGTGGCATGCGGCGCAACACCACAGGATTTTTCTGGTTAGCGGGACATTGGAATTGCTGGCGCGGCGCGCGGCGCGGTCGCTCGAAGCGGCGCTTGGGCAGCGCGGTGTTGCCACGGAGATTTTGGTGTGCGCGACCCGGCTCGAAGAAGTGCGAGGGCGATGGACTGGGCGGGTTGGTGCGGAGCCGATGTTTGGGCGTGCGAAGGCGAAGACGATCGCCGCGCTCGCGCAGCGGATGGGCTGGGATCTCGGCACGTGCTTTGCGTACGGAGACTCGGTGCACGACCAAGCAATGCTCGAATGCGTTGGGCATGCGATGGCGGTGAACCCTTCGCCGGCGATGCGGCGAGCGGCGGTGCGCGAAGGCTGGGGTGCCGTCGAATGGCGCGAGGCGGAAGCGGCTGTTGGCGATCCGTGCGGCGCGCGAACTCGCGCTCGGTTGCCTGAGAGAAACCTGGAGAACTTCCGATGAACGCGGAACGGCCGGAGTTTCGGAGTGAAGAAGCGGTTTTGCCGCGGCGGTTGCTGACGGGAGGCGGCGCGCGCGACGCGGGAATTCTGGATTTGGCGCAACGCGAACTTACGGTGGCGTGGGAGGCTTGCGGCGCGTTTGAATGGGTGGCGCTGGGCTATCTTGCGTTATCTGGTTTTCTGATCGCGCTGCTCGCGCAGAATGTGCAACATCCCGCGCGGCTGCTGGCGGTGCAATTTCTAGTCGCTATGGTGATTCTTGGGCTGTGCTTGACCTCGGATCGGTCGGCGGAGCGAGCGGCCATTTTTGGTGAGCGGTGGACGACGCGCTTTTGGCATTTCTGGCGGCACTGGTATCCGCACTTGTTTTTTCTATTTTGCTTTGAAGAACTCGGCAGGCTTGTGCATCTGGTCCATCCAGGCTGGGAAGACGCGAAGCTGATCGCGTTCGACCACTGGCTGACGGGGGTGCATCCAGCTTTGTGGCTCGAAGCATTCGCAACTCCGGCGCGCAATGATTTTTTCCAGTTCGCGTACCTCACCTATTTCACGTACCTGCTGATCGTTGGCGGGATTTTGTATTACCGGCGCGACTGGCGCGGCTACTGGGCGGTGATGACGTATTCAGCGGCCGGCTACGCGATGGGCTACCTGATCGCGATTTTCTTTCCCATCGAGAGTCCGTGGTTCGCGATGGCGGGTGCGTGGCGCGGCGAGCTGCACGGCGGGCCCATGACCGCAACGATCAATTTCATCGAGCACTTCGGCCGGGTTCGCGGCGCCGCGTTTCCTTCCGAACACGTGGCCGGCTCGGTTGCAGCGCTTTGGGGTGCCTGGCGGCATCGCCGGTGGCTGTTCTGGGTACTGCTGCCGCTGGTGATGTGCATGTGCGCTTCGACGATTTGGGGCCGCTATCACTACGTGGCCGACGTTTTTGCCGGCTTGGCGACCGGGACGCTGGGCTATTGGCTGGGGACGTGGATCATGGGCCATCGCAGAGCAGTGGCCACGGATCCGCCATGTACCACCAACTGAACAAGACCGAACGATTTGCGCCGAAGATGCTGCTCACGATGGTGTTCGCACTTCTGCTTCTTTCGGCGTGCGCCTCTCCGCCGACACTGCCGCCTCCGGGCCCGCCTCCAGTAGCCGGCGACCTGTTTCTGGTCAAGAGTCTTTCGGGCGACGTGGCGGGATTAGCGGAAGTTTCCGGAAACCTCGCGTTCCGAGATTTGCGGAAAGGCCGCAGAACTGCGCCCTGGAAGTCTGTGCTACCTAGGAGCCGACGGTCATCGCGCTCACGGACGACCACGCGACGCTGTATCATTGTGTTCTGTTATTTCTGCCCTTTGAAAGGCTGTCGCTTGTCTTCCACTGAAAACAACCTGAAGAATTCCGCCAGCCCGTATCTGCGCTCCGCTGCGCATCAGCCTATTGACTGGCACGAATGGAGCGACGCCGCTTTCGCGCGCGCCAAGTCCGAAGACAAGCCCATCTTGCTCGATATTGGTGCGGTGTGGTGCCACTGGTGCCACGTCATCGACCGCGAAAGCTACGAAAATCCCGACATCGCCAAAATCATCAACGAGAATTTCGTGGCCGTAAAAGTGGATCGCGACGAGCGCCCGGATGTCGATTCCCGCTATCAATCCGCCATCAGCGCCATCTCCGGCCAGGGCGGCTGGCCGCTCACCGGCTTTCTGCTCCCCAACGGCAAACCGTTTTTCGGCGGCACCTATTTCCCGCCCGACGATCAGATGGGCCGTCCCGGCTTTCGCCGCCTGCTCCTCGCCGTCGCCGACTCTTACAAAAACAAACGCCCGGACCTGGAACGCGCCGCCAATTCGATTTCTGATGCCGTAGCGCAAGCCGAGATGTTCAACGGCGCGCGCGCCGATTTCGATCCCGGTGTGATCGATGCGCAAATCCGCTCCATCACCCAGCAATTCGATATCAAGAATGGCGGCTTCGGCCGCTCTCCGAAATTCCCGCACTCTTCGGCCATCGATCTGGTCCTCGAACGCTACCAACAAGCAAAAGAAAAGCACTTGCTGGCCATCGCCGAGACCACCCTCGAAAAAATGGCCCGCGGCGGTGTCTACGACCAGCTGGCCGGCGGCTTCCATCGCTACTCCGTCGACGAACGCTGGCTCGTCCCCCACTTCGAGAAAATGTCCTACGACAACTCCGAACTCCTAAAAAATTATCTCCACGGCTACCAGTTAACGCTGAATGATTCCGTTCGTGAAACCGCCGAAGGTATCATTCTCTGGGTCAACGGAGAGCTCTCCGACCAGGACCACGGTGGTTTCTATGCAAGCCAGGATGCTGATTATTCGCTCGACGACGACGGAGATTACTTTACTTGGACTCTGGATGAACTCCGAGCTGTCACCACTCCGGAACAGGCTCGCGTCATCGAGCTTTACTACGATGTCGATGCTCATGGTGAGATGCACCACAATCCGGCGAAAAATGTTCTTTGGATCGCGCGCGACTTCACGGAGATCGCTCAAGTTCTGGGCAAGAGCGTAGACGAAGTCATCCGCTTAAAGAGCGGCGCGGAAGTAGAGATGGGCAAAGCTCGGCTCGCCCGTCGCACCCCTTTTATCGACAAGACGATGTATGTCTCTTGGAACGCGATGTTTGTTTCCGCGTATCTGGAGGCGTCGCGCGTCGTGACTCCCTGGATGGCTCAGAATTGCCGGGAACTCGCTTTAAAAACGCTTGACCGTATGTTGAAGGAAGTCTGGAGCGAGTCGAGCGGATTCGGTCATCGCATCGGTGGGCCGGCGCTGCCGGGATCGCTCGACGATCAAGTTTTTAGCGTGCTGGCGCTGCTCGATGCTTACGAAGCTACGCTGGATGCGCGCTACTTTCGCGCCGCGCAGCGCACCATGGACATCGCCATCGAAAAATATGGCGATGCGGAAGGCGGCGGCTTCTTCGACCGCTCCTCGGATGCCGCGCCCATGGGCGGCCTGGACGTGCGGCGCAAGCCGTTCCAGGATTCGCCCACGCCAGGCGCCAACTCCGTCGCTGCCATTGCGCTGATCCGCGTGCATGCTTTCACCGGTGACGCGCGCTACCACGCCCTCGCGCAAAAAACGCTCGAAGCCTTTGCCGGCATCGCGCCGCAATACGGCCTGTTCGCCGCCACCTACGGCCTCGCGGCCACCCTCTTCGCCCATCACCCGATCCAAGTCGTAGTCACGGGCGCACCCGGCGATCTCACCGCGCAAGCCCTGGAAGACGCGGCCCAACGCGTCTACCGCTTCGGCAAATCCGTCCTGCGAGTGACGCCCGGCACGCAACTCGATCATTTGCCGCTAGCCCTGCGCGAAACCCTGCCGCACCTGCCCGCCAACAAGCCGCTTGCCCTCGTTTGCTCCGGCAACACCTGCCTTCCCCCCACCAACGATCCTGCCCACCTGACCGCGCTCCTCCAAAACGCCACCACCGGCACCGCCTCCGCATAGCACTGCTTGGCCCCGCCGCAGAGCAGACCCGCGAAATCGATTCGTGCGATTGTCGCCGGGGGCCAAGGAAGAGAAAGAGGTGTAGACTGGCGCCACTCCCCCGGACGGGAATCCCAACTCAGGAGAAAAATATGGCGCGACGCACCTTCCTGGCTCAGCTGGCGAGCTTACCTTTTCTGGCATGGCGCACGAAGGCGGAAGATCCCAAGAAGCCGCTGAAGATCATGATGAAGAGCGCGTGGGGACCCGATGATCCAACCAGAGCGGCATTTCCCTTTGCGCATGGACTGGCGCTCGCCGAAGCTGGGCACGAGGTACAGATTTTCCTTCTCGCCGAAGCCACTTCTTTGATGCGCAAGTCCATGGCCAACGCCATCCTCCCGGTGGGCTGGCCGCCGCTGAGCGAGACTCTCGAAAAGGTCGTGGCCAAACATATTCCGATTTTTTCTTGAGGAGCCTGTTCCCGGGCCCGTGGGGTCACGGAAACAGACTTGAATCAGTGGGGAGCGAAATTCGGCAATCCGGCAATCTTTGTTTCGCTGGTTGAATGGGCAGACCGGATTATCGTGGAGTGAAAACGGCAGATGGCCGGGGTACATCCTTTCGCTGATCGCAAGGACTAGCGGCGGACCGAACGGCCTAACTCTCGACGAGGCCTTTTTCTACCATCTCTTCGTCGCTGAGCCACAGGTCGGGGATGTTTGCTGAGCCGAGGCGCAGAATGTCTTCGAGCGCTTCGCGAACTTCTTTCACGCGGAAGTCCACGCCGATGCGCTCGAGCAATTCGATCAGCATTTGTGCGCCTTCGGCCAGCACGGGACGGGGCGGTGAGCCTTGGCTGTCTAGCCGGTGATATTTCAGAATGTAAATGGCGTTGGGTCCCGCGCCATGGCGCACGATGTGCAGAAATCCGCGCGCCGCATTTCTTGGAAACGCCGGTCCAACCGCCAGAGCTGCTCGAGAGGGGGTAGCGCTCATCGCGTGGGTTCCTGGGCTTTCACGCCGCGGCCGCGGGCACTCTCAGCTGCACCCGCTGGTGCTGCCGCAGTTTTCGCATTTGTAGCAAGCGCCGTTGGGCACCATCAGCATGCCGCACTCGCTGCAGGTCGGCGCGCCTTCATGCGCGTTGCTCGGTGAGCTTGAACTTACGGGCATTTTTGGCCCGGCCATGGGCATGGCCGGCAATGGAAGCGCGTGGGCCATCACGGTTCCCGCGGCATGAGCCTCGACGGGCGCTCCGCCATTATTGAGTTTCAGGTAGTCCGCCGAAATAAACCGGCCGCCCAGCCAGCGCGCCAGATAATCCAGCACCGAAGACACAAAGCGGATGTTCGCATTGGCGGTAATTCCCGAAGGTTCAAAGCGCGTGTTCAGCAGCTTGTCCACGAACACTTTCAGCGGCACGCCGTACTGCAAGCCGAGCGAAAGCGTCAGCGCCAAGCCGTCCATGATGCCGGAAAGCGTGGAACCTTCTTTGGACATCTTGATGAACACTTCGCCGGGCCGGCCGTCTTCGTACATTCCGACGGTAATGTAGCCTTCGTGGCCGCCGACGCTGAATTTGTGAGTTACGGAAGCGCGCTCGACCGGCATTTTCTCGCGCTGCTGGCGTCCAAACAGTTCCCGCTGTATGGGCTCCAGAGCCGCTGCTGCCGCTGTCTCCGGTTGCTTCTCGTCTTTCTTTGAGGCGCTGAGCGGCTGCGATCGCTTCGAGTTGTCGCGGTAAATGGCCACGGCTTTCAGCCCCAGCTTCCAGGATTCGATGTACGCGTCCATGACGTCTTCGACGGTCGATTCCTCGGGCATGTTGATGGTCTTGGAGATCGCGCCGGAAAGAAACGGCTGCGCCGCGGCCATCATTCTTACGTGTCCGGTCCAGGCAATCGAGCGCCCGCCGGGCTGCGCCAGCGAGCAATCGAATACCGGCAGGTGTTCCGGCTTGAAGTGCGGTGCGCCATCCACCGTTCCGTTTTTGTCGATGAACGAGACGATTTCGCTGGACTGCTCCGGCGTATAGCCCAGCTTCAGGAGCGCTTGCGGCACGGTGTTGTTGACGATTTTTATCAAGCCGCCGCCGACCAGCTTCTTGTATTTGATCAGCGCGAGGTCCGGTTCGATGCCGGTGGTGTCGCAATCCATCATGAAGCCGATGGTGCCGGTGGGCGCCAGCACGGTAACTTGCGAATTCTTGAAGCCGAACTTTTCGCCGTGCTGCAGCGCGGTGTCCCACGATTCTTGCGCCGCGAGGAACAATTCCGGCTGCACATGGTCTGGCTTGATTCCGCGCATGGCGTCGCGGTGCATGCGGATGACGTCGACCATGGGCTCGCGGTTGGCCTCGTAGCCGGGGAACGGCCCCATGCGCTCCGCGATGCGCGCGGATTGCGCGTAGGCTTCGCCGCACATCAGCGCAGTGACTGCGCCGGCCACGTCGCGGCCTTCGTCCGAGTTGTACGGCAGCGCCATGGACATCAGCAACGCGCCGAGATTTGCATAGCCGAGGCCGAGCGGCCGGAAGTCATGCGAATTCTTTTCGATCTTCGGCGTCGGGTAGCTGGCGTTGTCCACCAAAATTTCCTGCGCGGTGATGGTTACGTCTACCGCGTGCTTGAATCCCGCCACGTCAAATTGTCCGCTCGAATTCACGAACTTCATCAAGTTCAGCGAAGCCAGGTTGCACGCGGTGTCGTCCAGGAACATGTATTCGGAGCAGGGATTGCTCGCATTGATGCGCGCGGTGGTCTTGCAGGTGTGCCAGCGGTTTACGGTGGTGTCGTATTGCATTCCCGGATCGCCGCAGCGCCAGGTGGAGTCCGCAATCTTGAAGAGCAAATCCTTGGCACGCAGCTTTTCGGTGGGCTGGCCGTCCGCCACATTCTTCGTCCACCAGTCCTTGTCTTCTGCCGCCGCGCGCATGAATTCATCGGTGACGCGCACGGAGTGGTTGGCATTCTGGAAAAAGATCGAGCTGTACGCGTCGCCGTCGATCGCGCTGTTGTAGCCTTGCTCGATCAGCACGTGCGCTTTCTTCTCTTCCTTCATCTTGCATTCGATGAATTCGACGATGTCCGGGTGATCGATGTTCAGGATCACCATCTTGGCCGCGCGCCGCGTTTTTCCACCGCTCTTGATCACGCCCGCGAAGGCATCAAAACCTTTCATGAAGCTCACCGGGCCGGACGCGATGCCGCCGCCGCTGAGCGTTTCCTTGCTTCCACGCAGCGACGAAAAATTCGTGCCTGTACCGGAGCCCCACTTGAACAGCATTCCCTCGGTCTTGGCGAGGTCCATGATCGCGCCCATGTTGTCCTGCACGGAGTTGATGAAGCACGCCGAGCACTGCGGCTTGGGCTGCACGCCGACGTTGAACCATACCGGCGAATTGAAGGCCATCTTCTGCTCGACCAGCAGGTGCGTGAGCTCGTCCTTGAAGGCATCGCGCGACGCGGTGTCCGCGAAATAGCCGCCTTCTTCGCCCCAGCGCACGATGGTGTTGGCCACGCGCGCGATCAGTTGGCGCACGGAAGTCTCGCGATCGCGGGTGTTGGGCTTGCCGTGGAAATATTTGCTGGCGACGATGTTCGTCGCCGTCTGCGACCAGGAGCGCGGCACTTCCACGTCGTCCTGGCGGAAAATGGTCACGCCCTTTTCGTTGCCGATCACGGCCGGACGCTTTTCCCATTCCACCGCGTCAAACGGGGACATCTTACCGTTAGTGAAGAATCTCTCGAAAACCAATCCTGTTGTCACGTGGCTCGCGGGACTCTTGCCTGCTGCCGTCTCCGCAGTCTCAATCGTCTTTCCGTTCAGTGCCGGCTTCACCGTTGCCATTCCTATTCCTCCCCGCATCGACGGGTTCCCGCGTGGGGGAACCCCCATTTTATCAGTCTTTGCCACTCAATTCGATGAGTTCGCGAAAGCTTCCGTCGCCGGGTCACGAAAAATCAAGGCGTCCCACGCGCTTCTCTGGGAAGAAGCCGCGCAAAACGCCAATGCGCTGCCGCGGGCTGGTGGATCGCACGCAGCCTAACAGCAGATCCCGCATCGCACATACGGGCGCGGAGAGGTTAACTCGCGCTCGATTTTTCGTTTAAGAACCCGGGCCGGTTTCGTGGGTTCAACGGACCGAACAACATCCCCGACTCGGACCGTCTGGCGCTTCCACGTTCCCCCGAATCTGGATTCGCAGTATCGTTGGGTGTATTTTCCCTGTCAAGCGAAAAACGCAAAATGTCGTTAACAATTTCTAAGACCGTCTATATCTAGTGGTCCCTTTGCTCGAATACTACCAATTCTTTGTCACTCTTTTCCAGTTCGTTCTTTCTCTTTCGTCACTCTGCCGCCGCAGAAAATGAATTGCATGCTTCAATAAGAACGGGAAGATACTCGCCATCGCGTGGCGCGTCCCGCGCATCTAATGGACTGAGATGACTCGCAAACTCTTCATTCTTTTCGCGTTGCTGGTAATTGCCGCGCCGAAGATTTTGGCGCAGGGCAAAGCGCAGCCGGCTGCGCCGGTGATGGGATCTGCTTACGGGCAGAAGCTGCAGATTCCCGGAATCAAGAATGCGGGCAAGCTGAACGGCGTGCTTTATCGCGGCGCGCAGCCGCATGAGCAGTCGCTTGCGCAACTGAAGACTTTGGGGATCACCACAATTGTGGATCTTCGCGAAGAAGATGCGGCCCGCCGCGAAACTGAAAAGAAGGAAGCGGAGTCGCTGGGCTTGAAGTTCGTCAGCATTCCGGTGGGCGGATGGTCTGCTCCGACCAACGAGCAGGTGGCGCAGTTTCTTGCGCTCTTCCGCGGCAAACCTGACGAAAAAATTTTCGTTCACTGCCACCTGGGCGAGGACCGCACAGGGGTCTTCGTGGCCACGTATCGCATGGCCATTGAAAAGTGGCGCTCCGAGCAAGCGCTCAAGGAAATGTATTTCTTCGGTTTCAACGGGCGCTGGCATCCGGCGATGAGCGCTTTCGTGCGCGATTTTCCGGCGCGCCTGACCACCGCCCCAGCGCTCGCTAATTTCAAAGATCCCAATGCTCCTGCCGTCGCCGCCACACAGTCGAATTAGGGCCCAATTAAGGCAAATTGAGGGCGGACTGAAAGGCAACCTGACGGGCGCCCCTGTCTGCTCTGCGACCAACTTTCGCGGCGCCGGGAGTTCTGATAGCTTGAGGTTGCCATGTGCAGAAATATCAAGACACTCTTCAACTTTGATCCGCCGGTTACGCCGGAAGAGGTACGAGCGGCGTCCTTGCAATTTGTGAGAAAAATCAGCGGCTTCAACAAGCCGTCCAAGGCCAACGAAGAATCCTTTCAAGCGGCCATCGATGAGATTGCCGGCGTTTCGATGCGGCTGCTCCGTTCGCTGGAGACCAACGCCCCCCCGAAGAGCCGCGAAGAAGAAGCCGCAAAGGCGAAAGCCCGCGCCGCGGAACGATTCGGCGACTGATTCTAAGTAGATTCTTATTAGGCTCCGGCGGCCGCATAGGCTGTTTGGCCCAGTACCTTCGTACCCTTCCGGCGGGACGCTTGCTTCATTCAGACTGACAGTCCCCTTCCGTATGCTCCTGTGTGCGCGCTGCAGGCGCGTTGTGTCGCGCGGGAGCCATCCGCAAACGAGAAAGAAAGGCCACCGTGAACGTGGGTCGGTACCAGATTCTGGATGTGCTCGGCAAAGGCGCTAACGGCAGCGTCGTGCGGGGGTTTGACCCGCTGATCGGGCGCCACGTAGCCATTAAACTGTTCTCGACGGAGCTGGCGCAAGGCGAAGCGCGGCAGCGTTTTTTCCAGGAAGCGCGGGTGGTCGGGCAGCTTTCGCATCCGAGCATCGTCACGCTGCATGACATCGGGATCGAGGAAGCAACTTCAACACCTTATTTGGTGATGGAATTCCTGGAAGGCCAGCCGTTGGACCGCGTGCTCGAGAAGGGCACGATACCCCTGCCCCGAGCAGCCGCGTGGATCGCAGAAGTGGCGGTGGCACTGCACACAGCGCACCGCAAAGGGGTGATTCACGGCGACGTGAAGCCGGCGAACATTTTGATCACGCAAGACAGCCGGGTAAAGCTGACGGACTTCGGCATGGCGCGGCTGGCCAGCCACGACACGAAGGACACGCCGCTGCTGGGCACGCCGGCGTATTGGTGCCCGGAACAAATTATGGGCAAGGCGCAGGACGCGCGGTCCGACCTTTTTTCGCTGGGCGTGGTGCTCTACGAAATGATTACCGGCAGCCGGCCGTTCGGCTCCGATTCGCTGCAAGGGATTTGCAACCGGATTCTTTCTTCGACGCATTTGCCGGCTTCGCAAGCGAATCCTTCGATACCCAAGGCGTTCGATGAAGTGATTTCCGCGCTGCTGGCGAAGGATCCTGCCGTACGGCTGGGTTCCGCGGAAGAGCTGGCCCAGATGCTCTATCCCTTTGCGCGGCGGCAAGCGGCGCCGCAAGTGGCGCCGCCGGCGAGTTCGCTGCGCGATCGCGCAGCGCGGTTGTTGCGGTCGGCGTAGAACGGTTGTCCAGTCCTTTCGGACCTGAGTTCCGAACCAAGCCAAGCATGACAAGAAAGCGCCCGCGCAAACTTCGCACGGCCGCTCCAACGGCAACGACATCGGCGAAGGCGTGGCGAGGCGGGCGGAGCTAGCCCCGCCCATACGGTGCGTTCAGCAGGTTGGGCAAGCAAGAGTTATTCGTAGCGGAGGGCTTCTACCGGGTCGAGCTTGGCGGCTTTCGTGGCAGGCCAGACGCCGAAGACCAGGCCCACGCCGATGCTAACGACGATACCGATGGCGGCGGCCCAAAGGGGGACGCTACCGGGCCACTTCAGGGTCACGCGAACCAGCAGAACCAATCCGTTGACGAGCAGGAGCGCGATGACGCCGCCCGAACCCGTCAGCGTCATGGCTTCGAGCAGAAACTGCCAGGTGATGTCGCCGCTGCGCGCGCCGATAGCTTTGCGAATGCCGATTTCGCGGGTGCGCTCGGTGACGCTGACCAGCATGATGTTCATGACCCCGACGCCGCCGATGAGCAAGCCGATGGAGCTGAGGACGATGGTGGCGAGCGCGACCATGCCGACGATCTTGTGAAATTCATCGACCTGCTGCTGCGCGGTGTTGATGGAAAAATTGTCTTTGGCGTCGAATTTGACGTTGCGGCGCCGGCGCAAGACTTCGGTGGCCTGATCGACGGCGAGATCGAGCCGATCGGGTCTAGCCTGAAGGCGAATACTGTTTTCGTAGGCCGCGGGATAGACTTTTCGAAACGTGTTGTAGGGAATGAGGACGCGGCGGTCCTCGTCGCCCATGCCGAAGCCACCCTTCGGTTTTTCCACGACGCCAATCACCTGGAAGTCCGAGCCATCGATCAGGACATCCTTGCCAATGGGGTGGCCTTCGGGAAAAAGCACCGGAGCGATATTCTCTCCAAGCAATACGACTTTTTCGCGATGCAAGTCGTCGCCTTCGGAAATGAAGCGGCCTTCGAGAGTGGAGGCGTTCGCGTAAACGATGCCGAAATTGGATTGCACACCGCGAAAATCAATGGCGCTGACGTTGCCGGACTTGGTGCGGATGGCGTGCGGCAGCTCCCACCAGGAAATCCAAGTGGTGACGTTTTTAACGGCCGAGCAGCTTTCCTGGAGCGCGATGGCGTCTTCGAGGGTGAGCGGTTTGCGCTCCCGTTCATCCTTGGGGCGGCGGCCGTTGTGGGGGCCCTGGTCGAAGCGGGAAATGAAAGCAGTGTCCGCCCCGAATTGTTTGATGTTTTCCTGAATGGTTTCGTCGAAGCCGGTGATGAGGGCGGCGACGAGCATGATGACGCTGACGCCAAGGACCACGCCGAAGACGGTAAGCGCGCTGCGCATTTTGTGGGCGCGCAAAGTGTCCATGGCTTGCTTCAGATTTTCGCCGTATTGCTGGGCCATATCGTGTCCTCAGCCGTCCGCGCGCAGAGCTTCGATGGGATCGAGCTTGGCGGCGCGCGTGGCCGGGTAAATTCCGAAAAAGAGTCCGATGCCGGTGGAAACGGCGAGCGAGATGATCACGGCGCTAATCGGCGTTTGCATGGGCATAGAGGTCAAGGCGCGGACGAGCGCGACGACGCCGTAAGCCAAAAGAATGCCGGCGGTGCCGCCGAAAGCGGCGAGCAAAGCAGATTCGGTCATGAACTGAAGTAGGATGTGCTTTTTTCTGGCGCCGAGGGAACGGCGAATACCGATCTCGCGGGTGCGCTCGGTGACGCTGGCGAGCATGATGTTCATGATCACGATGCCGCCGACCACCAGGAAAACGGCGGTGAGTCCAACGGCTACGCCGGCGAGGGTCCCAGTAAGTTGTTTCCAGAGCGCCATGATGGAATCAGACCCGAGAACTCCAAAATTGTCGTCGGCAGCGTAGGGCAGATGGCGCCAGGCGCGCAGGAACATGCGGGCTTCGTCTTCGCTGGCGCTCATCATCTCGGTGTTTTGCGCCTGGACAAAAAGAGTGAGCGAACCGTTTTGCGCGTGCCATTCTTTGAGGTAGGTGCCGAGAGGGATGAGCATGAAATTGTCTTGCGACTGGCCAAAGGCCGTGCCGATAACCTCTGCCACGCCGACGACCTGATAGCTATGCGTACCAGCGCGGATGGTTTTGCCGATCGGATCGACATTGGCGAAAAACTTTTTCTGGAGGTCGGCGCCGATAAAGGCAACGGGTGAGCGGTGCGAATCGTCGGTCTCCGTGAGCGCGCGGCCGGAGGCCACGCTGATATTGCGCATTTCAACGTATTCGGCAGAAATGCCCTGGATTTTGGAATCCTCAAGGAGCGCGTTGCCGGAACGGATGTCCGTTCCGGTACCCTCTGTAGCGGCGACGTGGCTGGCGGTCTTCATGGAATCTTTGAGACGGAGATATTCGTCTTCGCTGATGTACGGGCGCTTTTGCGCTTTGACCCAGGCGTCTTCGCTGGTGATGATGCCGAAGCGGTCGACCACGAAGACGTTGGCCCCGAGGTTGGCAATGCGGTCGGCGACGTAGAAGTTGAGGCCGGCGACGACGCTCATGACCGAGACGAGCGTGGTGACAGCCAGGATGACGCCAAGGAGGGTCAGGAAGCTGCGGAGCTTGTGGACGCGCAGGGACTCCAGGGCCAGGCGCAGGGTTTCCATGGTGGTGACCAAGGCGCCGCGTAAGCTGCCTGTTTTCAGTGCAATAGAGGCTTGGCGAGGCGCTAGCCGCGGTAAGCCGGTCAATCCATCCATGGGAGCTACGCCCAAACGATCCTCCTGCCTCTTGCTTTTCGGTCCTACTCAGGATAAACGCGGAATTGGTCCGGTTCGTTCCGTCGTGAAGGTCAAAATCTGCTGAAACCTACATACCCATTAGACGTTAGAAGGAGGCCTTCGCTTTCACGGGTGGCGAAAACACGCGGGGCTCCGCGGACTCCGCTCTGCGCTGCAGCTCCTTCGCTACAAGCGTCTGTCCTATTGATTGTACGGTTGAAGGGGGCAAAAAGCTTCGGCGGCGGTGGCGAAAGTGGCCGGCGCAGCTCTTAGGCTTATGTCTATGACAATGCTGGTGGTTACGGTGAGACGCGGAAAAATGGAGTTGCAACGATTGGCTCCGCGAGCGAATCTTAATGAGTGTTCGCACTCTTTAGTCTTCTGGATCCCATGATTCGCCGACTGGTTCGATTGACACTTTTGGGCACGCTCTTGGTGCTTGTACCGGCACTTCCGGCGCAAGAGGCCGGGAATGCGGCTGTAGACCGCGTGCACGGGCGCCCGCAGGAGATGATCGACCGGGTAGTGGCGAATCAGCGGAAAAATGAGCAAGCGCTGGACCTGTACGAGCGCATCGAGCGGGTGGAAGTTCGGAAGACTGGGAGGGACGCGCTGCCTGCGGGCGTGAAGATTTCACGCGTGATTCCGGCCGGGACCGGAACGGGCAAGATTCCGGTGGGGCCGGATGGCAAAGCGGCGGATGCCGAGGCGTACCGCGCGGAACTGGAAAAGGTCGTGAAGGCCCTGACGTGGGCGGCGGAAGACGGGCGGGCGCAGCGGGAAGCGTACGAGAAGATCGCCAAGAAGAGGAAAGACAAAGAAGAATTGATCGATGCGACGCGGCGGGCGTTCGTCTACACCTTTGAAGGCGAAGAGCGCCGCGGGGAGGCGCTACTGCACAAATATCGCATCGAGCCGAATCCTTTGTTCAAACCGGCGTCGCGGGTGCAGGCGATTTTCACGAAGGTGCGCGGGCACGTGTGGATCGACGAAGTTTCGCGGCAACTCGCGCGTGTGGAAGGGGACATTACCGACGATTTTTCGGTGGGACTGTTTTTAGGCAAGATTTACAAAGGCAGCCACTTCATGCAGGAACGCTATGAGATTGCGCCCGGTGTGTGGCTGCCGACCTTCTCGCAATATGACTTCGACGGACGCAAGCTGTTTTCCAGCTTTGCGATACACGAACGGACGTTCTACTCGAAGTATCGGCTGATCGGACCGCCGAAAGAGGCGCTGGTGGCGCTGCGTAGCGAATTGAGCAAGGCGGGGTCAGCGGTTTCCGATCCATGAGAGCCGCGAGAGTAAACTGGGGTTACCAGCGATACTCCTCGATGCTCGACGGATCGGAGGGCCAGATGCTCCGCTCGTCATTCACAATTCTGCTCTTGCTAGCGGCGGCGTGCGGAAGCGCCGCGCAATCCACAGATTCCTCGCAGCAACAGTCATCTCCCGTGATACAGCCAGCCGCAGATCCCGCCAAGCAGAGTCCTCCGGGCGATTCGAGCACAAAGAAACCCAAGAAGGTGTGGACCAATGAGGATTTGGACCGCGCGCATGGTGGCGGGTCCGCTGCGGGCGCTGCGAAGAATGCCGGGAAACCGGCGGCGACGACTGGGAAAACGGTGGATGCGGGATACGTAGCAAACTTGCGGAAGCAAATGGAAAAATTGCGGGGCCAGATGATGGATGCGGACAAGCAGATTGCGAAGCTGAAAGACTTCAATTCGGGCGAGCCTGTGGGCACGAGCGAGAGACAGCTGCACAAGGGCTACAACTCGGAACCGATCAGCCTGCAGATTCAGGCGCTGGAAACAAAGAAAATAGCGATGCAGGCGAAGATCGATGCGCTGCTGGACGACGCGCGGAAAAAAGGAATTGACCCGGGGCAGTTGCGGTAGTTGGCGTAGTGGCGCCTTAAGGTTTTGCGGAGCGGGCCTAGTCGCCGCAGCATTCGGCGAAGGCGTTCATGGGCCTGCTCGTTGGCCTGTTTATGGGTAAAGCGGCGCAGGAAGCGCGTTCGGCACGGCGCGGAGCCACCCGCACGGGGCGCGCTTGCGGATGGCGTAGCCTCTGATTCATCTTCTCGCGTAGTTTTCGGCGCGCGCGGAACAACCGCAAGCGCACCGCAACGGTTGAGACGCCCAGGCGATCGGCGACTTCCTGCGTCGAATAATGCAGCACATCCTGCAACAGGCAGACTTGCCGGAGTTCGGCGGGGAGCTGCACGATGGCGGCGGCGAGCAGCATGCGCATTTCTTTGCGCGCGAGGCGCTCTTCCGGATTTTCTTCCCGCGCGGCGATTCCGGTGCCGATGGTTTCTTCCGTGGCGCCGCTGGGCTGCTCGAGAGAGACGATTTTGCCTTCGCGGCGGCGGCGGATGACGTCGATGGCGGCGTTGGCGCCGATACGGGAAACCCAGGCGTGAAAATCGTCGCGCTCTTCGCTTTGCGAGCCCGCAAATTGGTCGAGGCGAGAGACCGCCCGGAGCATGGCTTCCTGGCGCACGTCCTCGGCGTCGCTGGGGTTGCCGGTGATGCGCAGCGCGGAGAGGTACAGGCCGGAAGAGTAAGGCACGACGAGCCCGGCGAGAGCTTCGCGATTGCCGCGGCGTGCACCGGCCAGGAGATCGAGCGAGGGTGGAACCGCATCCGTGCAGGCACTCGCCTCAGAGCGCAGTGGCGCATTCTGGTGGTGCTTCCGGCGGAAGCTCACCATTGCGGTGTCCATTTGAAAGCAGAAGGATGTAGCGCACATGGCGGGGACAGGAAAGGCAGGCGGCCCACCAAGGGGCCTCAGCCCGTAAGTATATGAAAACAAGTATTTAGATGCGCTTGAGACCGCAGGCAGCACCGCGGCCAATGACCGCTTTTGGGACGCCGCGTAGCGAATCCGGTCAAAGCCGCGTAGGCCAAGTTGGACGCCTCACTCGAGCGGCGCACCGGCGTCGCGACCATCACCCACGCCTACGACCAGTTGAATCGGCTGCCCCGGAAGTCTTACCCTGATTCGACTGCCGTGAACTACACGTACGACAACGACTCCTCGCCGGGGCACGGAACCACCATCGATCGTTCTGGTCGATACCAACGAAAACAGAAAGGAAAATATGATCGACCACGTTATTCTCACCGTCAGTGACTTCAAGCGTTCCGTCGCTTTCTATACCAAGGCTCTGAAGCCACTTGGGATCACAACCCTTTCAGACTACCAAGGCAAAGACGGACACCCAGACTTGAAAGGTTTTGGTATTGGCAAAAACCATTTTTTCTGGCTCAAGGAAGGCAAGCCCGATCCTCAGGCCGTTCACGTCGGATTTGTAGCGAAAGACCATGCCGAAGTTGATGCATTCTACCAGGCCGCTCTAGCAGCTGGAGGAAAGAGCAAGGAATCACCTAAAGCTCGGCTCGAATATTATCCCGGCTACTATGCGACCTGGGTGCTTGATCCCGACGGCCACGATATTGAAGTCGTCCATAAGAGCTAGAACGCGTGGCCCGGACGCCTTTGGGCTCTTTCCTCAAGAGGTCAATCGATCTGCGAGCACCAACTGCCTCGTCA
>Ga0209736_1000017_pt1 | contig 71605 bp, 51 predicted proteins | sample BlaSpr_A8_Ref_M3_FD_187992 | JGI IMG/M metagenome (GOLD analysis project Ga0209736, IMG submission 187992) | Forest soil microbial communities from Thunder Bay, Ontario, Canada - Black Spruce, Ontario site 2_A8_Ref_M3 (SPAdes) (version 2) | ecosystem: Environmental > Terrestrial > Soil > Boreal...
ATCAAGCTTGTCGATCTCAACACCACCAATCTGGACTCCGCGGTGCGCACCGTGATGGGTACGGCGCGCAACATGGGTCTGGACGTCGTGGAAGCCTAGAAGTTCAGGCGCTCTGGGATCGCAGAGGTAAGTGAATGGCAAAGAAAGCTGGAAAACAGATCGAGAATGCGCGCAAGAAGGTGGAAGCGCGTCCGTACAAACTGGCGGAAGCGAGCGATCTGATCAAGAAGACGCATCATACGAAGTTCAATGAAACGGTCGAACTGGCCATCAATCTGGGCGTCGATCCGAAGCACTCGGACCAAGTGGTGCGCGGCACGGTGGTTCTGCCGCACGGTCTGGGCAAAGCGGTTCGTGTGCTGGTGATTGCGAGCGGCGACAAAGTGCGTGAAGCAACGGAAGCCGGAGCGGACTTCGTCGGCGGCGACGATGTGGTGCAGCGGATCATCGAAGGCTGGACGGATTATGACGCGGTGATTGCCACGCCGGACATGATGAAGTCCGCCGGAAAGCTGGGCAAGGTTCTCGGCCCGCGCGGCTTGATGCCGAACCCGAAGACCGGCACGGTGACTTTTGATGTGGCGAAAGCCATTAAGGAAACCAAAGCAGGCAAAGTGGAGTTCCGCGTCGACAAAGCCGGTATCGTGCACGTCGCCATCGGCAAGATCAATTTCGACGCCGTGAAGCTCGCGGAAAATGGCCACGCCGTAATTAACGCGGTGGTGAAAGCCAAGCCTGCCGCAGCCAAAGGCAAGTACGTAAAGAAGATCACCCTGACTTCGACCATGGGACCCGGCATTCTGGTGGATTTGGCCGAAGCAGAAATCCTGGCGGCAGCAGCATAAGGACTTGAGGACAACGGGATCATGAAAAAGCGCAGTGAAAAACAGCAGGATCTGGACAAGCTGAAAACCGAGCTCGCGAAGGTCTCGACCGTAATTCTGACGACCTTTCAGGGCATCACCGTCGACGCCGACACCAAGCTGCGCCGCGCCGTGCAAGCGGCCGGCGGCAAGTACAAAGTCGTCAAGAACACTCTCGCGGAGCGCGCCGGTGTGGGCACGCCTGCCGAGAATCTGCTGAAGAACCTGAGCGGAACGAATTCCATCGCGTACACGGACACCGATCCGGTCGCGCTCGCCAAAGCGTTGACCAAAGTCGCCAAGGATGTTCCCGCGTTTCAGTTCAAAGCCGGTGTGGTGGAAGGCCGGGTCATCTCGATTGCCGAGATTCAGAACCTGGCGAATCTGCCGTCCAAGGAAGAGCTCATCAGCAAGATCATGTTCCTGCTGAATGCTCCGGCGCAACGCATTGCCATGGCGCTAAACGCGCTGCCGCGCAATCTGGCGGTAACCGTCAGCGAAGCTGTGAAGGCGGAAAAGTTTAGTTCGTAGGAATTTTGAGCGGCGCGGGGTTTCCCTGCTGCTGCTCAAGAAAATCTTAGTTCGATCTCGAGAGGAGAAAACGCAGTCATGTCGAAAGTCGATACAATCCTGGATGAAATCAAGGGCCTGACGCTGCTCGAAGCTTCTGAGCTGGTCAAGAAGATGGAAGAAACCTTCGGCGTCTCCGCGGCGGCAGCCACGGTGGTAGCGGCGGCGGGCGGCGGAGCAGCGGCACCGGCGGCGGAAGAGAAGACGGAGTTCAACGTCGTTCTCACCGACGTGGGCGGCAACAAAATCAACGTCATTAAAGCCGTTCGCGAAGTCACCAGCCTGGGCTTGAAAGAAGCCAAGGACCTCGTCGATGGCGCGCCCAAGACGGTGAAAGAGGGCGTGAACAAGGACGAAGCCGCGGCCATCAAAAAGAAGTTCGAAGAAGCCGGCGCCAAGGTCGAGATCAAGTAACTCGCGATCGGTTCGCAGTCAGGCTTTGCATTCAGGCGCGGCTCCAAGGGCGGACGGGCCGCGCCAGAGGACTTTACCTACGCAAGTAGAGGCTGGGCACTTTCATAACTTCCAGCGTCCCGCAGGGACCGCCTGTAGCCGTGTGCTTGATGACTTCGGGCAAGTCATTCCGCGCAGCGGCTATTTGTCTCTTCTCATCTTTTCTGCATGCTGCCCGAATCGCGCCGTCCAGCAGCGGCGCATAAAGAGGTAGACCAAGATAATGTCGAATCACAATCAGCACGTCCGGGAACGTCAGCGTCTGGATTTCGCCAAGATTGAAGGCTCGATCCAGATTCCCAACCTGATTGAAGTCCAAATGAAGTCGTATCAGCGCTTCCTGCAGATGGATCTTCTGCCGAGCGAGCGCGATGACGGCGGGCTTCAGTCGGTATTCACGTCGGTGTTTCCGATTCGCGATTTCCGCGAGATGTCGCAGCTCGAATTCGTGGACTATTCGATCGGAAACTGGGAATGCAAATGCGGCAACCTGAAAGGCTTGCATCACCTGCGCGCCACTTGCCGCAACTGCGGCGCGTCCGTGGTCACCAATCCGTATCAGACCGGCGACGTCATCTGCCACAAGTGCGGCACGTTCAACAAGAACACGCCGACCTTTTGCAACAAGTGCGGCGATCCGGTGGCCATGCAATTGAAATACGACGTGAACGAGTGCCAGGAGCGCGGCATGACCTACTCCGCGCCGCTCAAAGTCACTATTCGTCTCACGATTTACGACAAAGATCCCGACACTGGCGCGAAAACCATTCGCGATATCAAGGAACAGGAAGTTTTCTACGGCGATATTCCGCTGATGACCGAGAACGGCACGTTCGTCATCAACGGCACCGAGCGCGTCATCGTCAGCCAGTTGCACCGCTCGCCCGGCGTCTTTTTCGAGTCCGCCAACAACCGCAGCTACTTCCTGGGCAAAATCATTCCGTACCGCGGCTCGTGGGTGGAATTCGAGTACGACACCAAGAACATTCTGTACGTGCGCATCGACCGCAAGCGCAAGTTCCTCGGCTCGATCTTCCTGCGCGCGCTGGGCATGAAGTCCAACGAAGACATTCTTCGCACCTTTTACCAGGTCGAGCGCATTTCCTTGCGCGACAAAGACCTCTTCTGGAACGTTTCGCCCGGCATCGTGGACCGCAAGCTGACCCACGAAATCCGCAACCCGAAATCCGAAGAAGTGATCGTCGGCGCTCACAAGCGCATCAACGAAAATCTCTTCAAGGAACTCATCAAGGCGCGCATCAGCCAGGTTCGCGCAGCCCTCGCTGATCTCGAAGGCGCCTACAGCGTCGCCGACGTCGTCAATCGCCAAACCGGCGAAGTTTTGCTCGAGTCCAACAAGCCGCTGACCGCGGATTTGTGGCAGGCGTTTGCCGAGTCCGGCATCACCGAAGTCGACGTGTTCTTCCCCGAGCGCGACGACATCGGCGTGGTGCTTTCCCGCACGCTCGATAAAGACGCCATCCGCTCTTCCAAAGAAGCACTGATCGAAATCTACCGCAAGCTGCGTCCCGGCGATCCACCGACGCTCGAAACGGCGACCAATCTTTTCCGCGGCATGTTCTTCGATCCCCGGAAATATGATTTCAGCCGCGTCGGCCGCCTCAAGTTCAACATCAAGATGGGCCTGGACACTCCGCTGCAAAATCGCACGCTGGATGCTCCGGACTTCGTCTCCGCCATCAAGTACCTGTTCAAGCTGCGCAAGAACATCGGCGTCGTCGACGACATCGACCATCTCGGCAACCGCCGTGTCCGCGCGGTCGGCGAGCTGCTCGAAAACCAGTTCCGCATCGGCTTGGTCCGCATGGAACGCGCCATCAAGGAAAAGATGAGCGTGTACCAGGAAATGTCCACGGCCATGCCGCACGATCTCGTCAACGCCAAGCCAGTTATGGCCGCGATCCGCGAATTCTTTGGTTCGTCGCAGCTCAGCCAGTTCATGGACCAGACCAACCCGCTCAGCGAAATTACCCACAAGCGGCGTCTCTCGGCTCTTGGACCTGGCGGTCTGTCCCGCGAACGCGCTGGATTCGAAGTGCGCGACGTTCATCCCACGCACTACGGCCGCATCTGCCCGATTGAAACGCCGGAAGGCCCGAACATCGGCCTGATCAGCTCTTTGAGCTGCTTTGCGCGCATCAACGACTACGGCTTTATCGAGTCGCCCTACCGCAAAGTCAAGGCTGGCCGCATCATCGACTACGTTCATATCGTCAATTCCGGCGACAGTGAATTTAAAGCCGGCGACATCGTCGAAAAAGACAAAGTCGAAGAGCTCAACGAAGAACTCAAGCGCCGCAAAGTGGTCTACGAGCCGTACTGCTTCTATCTTTCCGCTTGGGAAGAAGATAAGTACGTCGTCGCGCAGGCCAACGTAGCGCTCGACGAAAAACTCCGCATCACCACCGAACTGGTCAACTGCCGGCAAGCCGGTAACTTCGTGCTCAAGAGCCGCGACGAAGTCGATTACGTCGACGTCTCTCCGAAGCAGCTCGTCTCCGTAGCCGCCAGCTTGATTCCGTTCCTCGAGAACGACGACGCCAACCGCGCCTTGATGGGCTCGAACATGCAGCGCCAGGCCGTGCCGCTCATTCGCGGCGAAGCCCCGCTGGTTGGCACCGGCATGGAGCGCGTCACCGCGCGCGATTCCGGCGCAGTCGTGCTCTGCAAGCGCGACGGCATCGTCGATCAAGTGGACTCCGAGCGCATCATCGTGCGCGTTGAATCCGACCACTCCGGCGTACTCAGCCGCGAAGTGGGCGCGGACATCTACACGCTCATCAAGTTCAAGCGCTCCAACCAGAACACTTGCATCAACCAGAAGCCGCTCGTTCGCGTAGGCGACCGCGTGAAAAAAGCCCAGGTTCTTGCCGACGGCCCTTGCACCGACCGCGGCGAACTCGGCCTCGGCCGCAACGTGCTGGTAGCCTTCTTGCCCTGGCGCGGATACAACTTCGAAGACGCCATCCTGGTCAGCGAAAAGCTGGTCAAGGACGATTACTACACTTCGATTCACATCGAAGAGTACGAAATCGAAGCGCGCGACACCAAGCTTGGTCCCGAAGAAGTTACCCGCGACATTCCCAACATCAGCGAGTCGTTCCTGCGCAATCTCGATGAAAGCGGCGTCATTCGCATCGGCGCCGTCGTCAAGCCGGGCGACATTCTGGTCGGCAAGGTTACGCCCAAGGGCGAAACCACGCTCACGCCGGAAGAAAAGCTGCTGCGCGCGATCTTCGGCGAAAAAGCCGGCGATGTCCGCGACGCTTCGCTCTACTGCCCTCCGGGCATCGAAGGCACCATCGTGGACGTCAAAATCTTCACCCGCAAGGGCGGAGAAAAAGACGAGCGCCACAAAGCCATCGAAGCCACGCAGGTTTTCAAACTCGAAAAGAACCTGGCCGACGAAATCCGCATCCTGACCGACGAGCGCCTCAAGCGCCTCAACGATCTGCTCGGCGGCAAGATTCTCCAGGCCGACTTGCACGACGAAAAGACCAACAAGCGCCTGTTGACCAAGGGCGTCGAGCTCACGCGCGACCTGATCGAAAAGATCTCCACGCGTAACCTCAAGCGCCTCAAGCTCAACGAGAAGGATCCTCTGCTGATCGAAAAGATCGAGGAGGTCGAGGAAATGACCTCGCGCCAGATCGACGTCCTCCGCAAAATCACCGAAGAGCGCAAGGAAAAGCTCAAGAAGGGCGACGAGCTTCCTCCGGGCGTCATCAAGCTGGTCAAAGTCTATATCGCCATGAAGCGCAAGCTCTCCATCGGCGACAAGATGGCCGGCCGCCACGGCAACAAGGGCGTCATCGCGCGCATCGTGCCGCAGGAAGATATGCCTAGTTTGCCGGACGGTACTCCGGTCGAGATCGTTCTCAATCCGCTCGGCGTTCCTTCGCGTATGAACGTCGGACAGATTCTCGAGACGCACCTCGGCTGGGCCGCCAAGGAATTGGGCAACAGCCTGAAGCGGCTCCTCAGCAAGGAAAACCGTGCCGAAGCTCTTCGCCGCTGGTTCCGCGAAGTCTTTTCGGACACCGTCATCTGGAAAACGCTCTCGAAGCTCGACGACGACGAGTTGCTCGAATACGCCGAAGGCTTCCGCGAAGGCATTCCGTTCGCCACGCCGGTATTTGACGGCGCGCGCGAGCCGGAAATCCGCCACTTGCTCGAAGTCGCGGGCTTGCCGCACGCCGGAAAGATCAACCTGTTCGACGGCATGACCGGCGAGCAGTTCGATCAGCCGATTACTGTCGGCTACATCTACATGCTCAAGCTCTCGCACTTGGTCGACGACAAGATCCACGCGCGCTCCATCGGTCCATACTCGCTGATCACGCAGCAGCCGCTCGGCGGTAAAGCGCAGTTCGGCGGCCAGCGCTTCGGCGAAATGGAAGTGTGGGCGCTCGAAGCGTACGGGGCGGCGCACATCCTGCAAGAGTTGCTCACCGCGAAATCGGACGACGTCTATGGCCGCGCGAAAATCTACGAGGCCATCGTCAAGGGCGAGCCAGGCATCGAGCCGGGTGTGCCTGAATCGTTCAACGTGCTCGTTCGCGAGTTGCAGTCGCTCTGCCTGGACGTCGAGCTGATGAAACGCCAAAAGCCGGCAGAAAAAGCCGCCGACTAGGGTCTGCCGTAGGGGCGCAGCACTGCTGCGCCCCATCTCGGCAAGCTGTATCAGTCTTTCAGCAGTTGGGTTCTCAGCCGTTCTGGTGCAAAACACCAAAACGCACCCCGAACCGAAAGGCCCGGGAGGAAGGAAACAACCTTGTATCGCAGCAGCCCTTATGATCGCGCCAGCTTGATCGCGGACTTCGATTCCATTCGCATCAGCTTGGCGAGTCCGGAAAAAATCCGTTCCTGGTCTCACGGCGAAGTCACCAAGCCGGAGACCATCAACTACCGCACCTTCAAACCCGAGCGCGACGGCCTGTTCTGTGCCAAGATTTTTGGCCCCGTCACCGACTGGGAATGCTTGTGCGGCAAGTACAAGCGGATGAAGCACCGCGGCGTGATCTGCGACAAGTGCGGCGTGGAAGTCACGCTCAGCAAAGTTCGCCGCGAACGCCTCGGCCATATCGAGCTGGCGTCGCCCTGCTCGCACGTCTGGTTCTTCAAGGGCCTTCCCAGCCGCATCGGCTACTTGCTGGATATTTCCATGCGCGACCTCGAGCGCATCCTCTACTTCGAGGCTTTCGTCGTCGTCGATCCCAATGAAGTCGCGGTTCTCCGCGAGCGGCAGGTTTTGCCCGAAGACGAATACCGCAAGCTCGCGCAGGAATACCCCGGCCAGTTCGTCGCCAAAATGGGCGCGGAAGCCATCAAGGAATTGCTCCGCCGCGTGGAAGTCGACAAGCTTGCCGACGAGCTCCGCGAAAAAATGAAGGGCGATCCCTCGCTCCAGAAGCGCATCAAGTTCGCCAAGCGCTTGAAGGTGCTCGAAGCCTTCCGCAAGAGCGGCAACAAGCCCGAGTGGATGATTCTGGACGTCATTCCGGTTCTTCCGCCGGAATTGCGCCCGCTCGTGCCTCTCGACGGCGGCCGCTTTGCCACTTCCGATCTCAACGATCTCTATCGCCGCGTCATTAACCGCAACAACCGCCTCAAGAAGCTCATGGAACTCCGCGCCCCGGACGTCATCGTCCGCAACGAAAAGCGCATGCTTCAGGAAGCCGTTGACGCGCTGTTCGACAATGGCCGCCGCGGCCGTGTTCTCCGCGGAACCAACAATCGCCCGCTCAAGTCCTTGTCCGACACGCTCAAGGGCAAGCAGGGCCGCTTCCGTCAGAACCTGCTCGGCAAGCGCGTGGACTACTCCGGCCGTTCCGTCATCGTTGTCGGCCCGGAACTCAAACTCAATCAGTGCGGTTTGCCCAAGAAAATGGCGCTCGAGCTCTTCAAGCCCTTCATCTATCACAAGCTCGAAGCGCAAGGCCACTGCACCACCATCAAGCAAGCCAAGGAAATGGTCGAGCAGCAGGATCCCGTCGTTTGGGATATCCTCGAAGACGTGATTCGCGAGCATCCCGTGCTCTTGAACCGCGCCCCCACGCTCCACCGCCTCGGCATTCAGGCGTTCGAACCCGTATTGGTCGAAGGCAAAGCCATCCGCATTCACCCGCTCGTCTGTACCGCGTTCAACGCGGACTTTGACGGCGACCAGATGGCCGTGCACATCCCGCTTTCGCCCGAGTCCCAGGTCGAAGCGTCTGTGCTTATGCTCAGCTCCCGCAACATTCTTTCGCCCGCGCACGGTCTGCCTCTCGCCGTTCCGTCGCAGGACATGGTTCTCGGCATCTACTACATGACCAAGGCCAAGCCCGGCGCCAAGGGCGAAGGCCGCGTGTTCGGATCGTCCGAAGACGTCGAGCTGGCTCTCGAAGGCGGTGAAGTCGAGTTGCTCACGCCCATCCGTCTGCGGTACACCGGCGAAGTCATTGACCTCACCACCGCATACGATGATCAGGACGTGCCGCACACCGAGCCCGTCAAGATGGAGCGCCAGTTCATCCAGACCACCGTCGGCCGCGTCATCTTCAACTCGCACTTGACCAAGGAAATGCCGTTTATCAACGGCTTGCTCAAGAAAAAGGGCGTTCAGCAGCTCGTTTATTACGCCTACTTGCGCTTTGGCCTGGAATCCACTGTCGTCTTGCTCGACCGTCTCAAAGAGCTCGGCTTCCACTACTCCACGCGCTCGGGCATTTCCATCGGCATCGACGATATGCTCATCCCCAGCGACAAATATAAACTCGTCGAAAACGCCGAAAAGGAAGTCGTCAAGGTGCAGCAGCAATACCTCGACGGCGCCATCACCAACGGCGAGCGCTACAACAAAGTCATCGCTATCTGGGGCGACGTCACCGAAAAAGTGGCCGATGAAATGTTCAAAGCCCTCGAAAATCAGGACAAAGAGGGCAACATCAACCCGGTCTACGTCATGGCCGACTCCGGCGCTCGCGGATCAAAGCAGCAGATTCGCCAGCTGTCCGGTATGCGCGGCTTGATGGCCAAGCCTTCCGGCGAAGTCATCGAAACGCCTATCACTTCCAACTTCCGTGAAGGCCTCAACGTGCTGCACTACTTCATCTCCACGCACGGCGCCCGCAAGGGTTTGGCCGACACCGCGCTTAAGACCGCCGACTCCGGCTACCTCACTCGCCGTCTCGTTGACGTGGCGCAAGACGTCATCATCAACGAACGCGATTGCGGCACCACCGACGGTATTTTCGTCGAGCCCATCATCGAAGCCGGCGTCGAAGTCGAGCCGCTGCGCGACCGCATTGTCGGCCGCGTTTCCCTCGACAAGATCAAGGACTTCGAGGGCACCATCATCGTTGACGTCAACCAGGAAATCACCGAGGAACTCGCCAACGCCGTTCAGGGCGCGGGTATCGAGCGCGTACGCATTCGCTCCGTGCTCACTTGCGAATCTCGCCGCGGTGTTTGCGCGCTGTGCTACGGGCGCAACCTAGCTTCCGGCCGCATGGTCGAACTCGGCGAAGCCGTCGGCGTCATCGCCGCGCAGTCCATCGGCGAACCCGGCACGCAGCTCACCATGCGCACCTTCCACATCGGCGGAACCGCCACCCGCGTCTCCGAGCGTTCCACTCTCGAAGCGCGCAACAACGGTGTCGTCAAGTTCATCGACCTCAAGCACGTCGAGGGTCGCGGCGGCACGCTCATCGCCATGAACCGCGCCGGCCTGATCGCCATCGTTGACGAAAAAGCCCGCGAAAAGGAGCGCTACCACGTCGTTTACGGGGCGCGCCTCCGCGTTCAGGACGGCGAACACGTCGTCCACGGCCAGATTCTTGCCGAGTGGGATCCGTTCACGTTCTCGATCCTCACCGAAACCGCGGGCTCCATCAAATTCGACGACCTGCGCCCCGGCGTTACCATCGAGGAGCAAGTCGACGACGTCACCGGACTCTCGCAGTTGGTCGTTACTCTGCCTCCCGGCGACGAAAAGCATCAGCCCGCCATCATGGTCCGCGACAGCTCGGGCAAGGTACGCAAAAAGTACCTCATGCCTTCCCGCGCTCACTTGATGGTGCAGGATGGCGATGACGTGCAAGCCGGCGACGTGCTCGCGAAAATTCCTCGCGAGACCACCAAGACCAAGGACATCACCGGCGGTCTCCCGCGCGTTGTCGAACTCTTCGAGACCCGCAAGCCCAAGGATCCTGCCGTCATCAGCGAAATTGATGGCTCGGTCCGCTACGGCGATATCGCCAAGGGCATGCGCAAAATCTATGTCGAGACCGACGATGGCAAAACCTCCAAGGAATATTCCATTCCTCGCGGCGTGCACATCAACGTTCAGGAAGGCGATCACGTTCGCGCGGGCGAAGCGCTTATCGATGGCCCGCTCAACCTGCACGACTTGCTCGCCGTACTCGGCGAAAAGTTCACGCAATCCTACCTGGTCAACGCCATTCAGGAGGTTTACCGCCTCCAGGGCGTCAACATCAACGACAAGCACATCGAGACCATCTCGCGCCAGATGATGCGCTGGGTCAAAGTCGAAGACGTCGGCGACACGCAGTTCCTTCTCGAGGAGCAAGTGGACAAGTTCCGCTTCCGCGAGGAGAACGACCGCATCATCGCCGATGGTGGCCGCCCGGCAACGGGCCGTCCGCTTCTCCTTGGCATCACCAAGGCTTCGCTCTCGACCGATTCCTTCATCTCGGCCGCCAGCTTCCAGGAGACCACTCGCGTGCTCACCGAAGCCGCCGTTGCCGGCAAGGTCGATTACCTCCGCGGCCTCAAGGAAAACGTCATCATGGGCCGCTTGATCCCCGCCGGTACGGGCCTCGAGCATTACCGCAGCTTGCAGTTGCTGACGGAAATGCCCGCTCCCGCGCCCATCGAGGAAATCCCGGAAGCCGCCGAGCTCACCGCCGAAGAGGCTGCGGCTCTCGACTTCCTCCAAAAAGACACCGAATCCGACGCCGCTACCGAAGTTTAGCCGGTGTCCAACACACGCAATCCCACATGGCGCTCCGGTCTCAACCCCGGGGCGCCATTTCCTTTTAGCTGCGTATCCGATACGTGCGTTCCAGGAACCTTGCCGCGATCCCGCATTGCCGAAGGCCGATCTGCGTTCTTAAAATAATTTAGGAAGCTCTTGGGCGGCGCTTGCGCTGAGATGGTCTCGGCCTTGCCCGCTCGTCTCTCCATGCCCATTCGAGACCAACGCGACGCCAGCACCGCTGCCCCTGCATCGCCCTCCGGCGAAAACCGCGGCACCGTCACTTCGCGCTTTGAACAATTCGAAAAGCGTCAGACCCAGCTCTCTCGTGCTACTTCCTTCCTTCTGATCGTCATCACCGTCGTCTTCTTGTGGCTCGCCTGGCCCACGATTCGCACGCTCACCGAGAACTCGCGAACCCTTTCCGTCGGTCTCGTCACCCTGGTCGTCTTATTTGTCGCCTACACTTGGAAACGCAGCAGCGAAATGGCCGAGCTTCGCGGACTCGTCCACGGTATCGAGCATCGCGACGTCGCTCCACCCAGTGACAAGCACCTCGACCAGCTCTTCGAAATCATCGGCCGCTCCCAGCAAGGCTATCGCGATCTCATCGACTCCTTCGACGACCTCCTCATCGCCCTCAGCCTCGAAGGCGAAATCCGCGCCGTCAACCGCAGCTTTGCCGATTTGCTCGGCTTGCCCTTCCAGCAGATCATCGGCAAGCCGCTCACCGATTTCATCGAAGAGGGCAGCGGCGACGGCGCCGATCTCGTCCGCCGTGCCCTGCCCCGCTTCATCGAGCGCCGTCATTGGACCGGCGTCATCCAGATTCGCCTCAAGAATCGCTCCAGCATCTTCTATTTCGATTGCGTCGCTCACGCCATGACCCGCGGCGACCAGGTCCACGGCCTCACCGTCCTCGCGCGCGACGTCACCGCCCTCCGCAAGAACGAAGCCCGCTTCACCGAGCTTTTCGAAAGCCTCCAGGAAGGCATCTACATCACCACGCCCGACGGTTCCATTCTCGACGGCAATCCCGCCCTCGTCCGCATGCTGGGCTACGATTCCAAAGCCGAGCTCCTCTCCCGCAAAGTCGAGGAAGTCCTCATCGACCGTTCCGAACGGAAACTCCTCAAGGATCAAGTCGAGCGCCAGACCGCCATGCAAGGCCGCGAAATCACTCTGATCCGCAAGGACGGCACCTCCATCGTCTGCCTTAACACCGCCGCAGCCGTCCGCGACTCTTCCGGCCAGGTCGTGCGCTACCAGGGCGCCGTCATGGACATCACCGAGCGCCGCGAAATGGAGCGCCGCCTCCACAAGGAGCAGGAATTTGCTCGCCGCCTCATCGACAGTTTCCCAGACCTCATCCTCGTTCTCGACGCCACCGCCCACTACACCTTCATCAGTCCCCGCATCAGCGAAATTCTCGGCTTCCAGCCCGACGATGCTCCGGACATGGAACTCGGCGACCGCACTCACGCCGAAGACCGCCCCGCTCTCCGCTCTCTGTTCGACGAAATTCTTTGCGGACGCCTCGCTTTCGGCTCGCTCGAAGTCCGCGTTCGCCACAAGCAGGGCGGCTATCGCCGCATTCGCTGCCATTTCAGCCCGCTCTTTGACGAAGCCGGCAAGATCGAAGGCGTGGTCATTTCCGGCCGCGACGTTACCGACCTCAAGCGCCTCGAAGAGCAGCTCATTCAAGCCGAAAAGCTCGCCGCCATGGGTCAGATGCTCGCCGGCGTCGCTCACGAGCTCAACAATCCGCTCACCGCCATTCTCGGCATCACCGAAGTCCTCAACGAACGCCCCGGTCTCGGCGAATCCGCCAAGCGCCAGCTCGAACTCACGCATCGCCAGGCTCGCCGCGCCGCCCGCATCGTCCAGAACCTGCTCGAATTCTCCCGCCCCGCTTCTCCGCAGAAGAAGTCGCTCGACGTCAACAGCCTCATCGAACGCACTCTGCAGCTTCACGAGCATTCCCTTCGCCGCAACTCCGTCGCCGTCGATTTTCATCCCCAGCCCGCTTTGCCCGGCGTCATCGGTGACGGCAATCAGCTCATCCAGGTCTTCCTCAATCTCGTCAGCAACGCCGAACAAGCCATCCGCGAAGTCCGCGAAACCGGCCGCATTCAGATTCGCCTCGTTCAATCCAACGGCCGCCTCGCCGTCACCGTTCAGGACGATGGCGTTGGCATCAAGCCCGAAGCTCTGCCCCGCCTCTTCGATCCTTTTTACACCACCAAGCGGCCCGGCGGCGGAACCGGCCTCGGTCTCAGCATCTGCATGTCCATCGTCCGAGAACACGGCGGCACCATCGAAGCTGAAGCCCTTCCCGCAGGAGGCTCCGCCTTCACTGTCTATTTGCCCGCCGCCATCGAGCCGGCTTCTCCGCAGCTTCCAGAGCCCGCGCCGGCCCCAAGCGCATTTCCATCCGTCCCTGCTCCGTCCGACATCCTCAAGGGCCGCTCCATCCTCGTCCTCGACGACGAAGAAAGCATTCGCATGTTGCTAGACGAAGGCCTCTCCGCCCACGGCCTGCAAGTCCACTCGGCCGCCACTCCAGATCAAGCTCTCGCCCTCGCCGCCAGCCACCGCTTCGATGCCCTCATTTGCGATTTGCATCTTTCCGTAAACGGCACTCCACTCAACGGCCAGGACGCCGCCGCAACTCTCCTCGCCTCCTCACCCGCCCCCAAGCCCGCCCTCATTTTCATGACCGGCGACTACACCGAAGAGCCTTCCTCCGACGCCTCCGCCTCCGCTCCCCGCCGCCTCCAAAAGCCCTTCCGGGTTTCCGACGTTCTCGCCGTCCTCCGCGAAGTCTTTTCCGCCCAGCAGTTGCTAGGCACTCCGCCGCAATAGCGCCGCACAGCACTCGCTAGCGCACGCACCATCCGCAAATAACGAAGTAATTTCCGAAGCATCGCCCGGAATGGCCGGTGTGCAACGTTGCACACCAGGTCTTGCCGCAGGCACCGTCCTGGCCATTTCGGACTGTCAATCTGACCTGGAACACTGTAAGTTGTAACGCGAGGCGTTGCAGCACGCAGTCCCCACTCCGAAAATTCCACTTCATGAAAATCCTACTGTACAACCCAGATAATGGTGTGACCCGCAACTTCATGCCGCATCTTTGGATGTTCCTCCTGCAAGCACTCACCCCGGCCGGCCACGAAGTTGTCTTGATTGACGGCAACGCCCAGCCCATGAACGAAGAAGGCATCGCCCGCTACGTCCGTGAACAAAATATCGGACTCGTCGGCATCGGTGCGATGACCAGAATGATTGCCAAAGCCTATCGCATGGCGGACGCCGTGCGTGCCGTCGGCGTAAAAGTCGTAATGGGCGGCCCTCACGTCACCGAAATGGCCGATGAGGCTCTCGGGCGTGACGGCGGCTCGCGCCATGCCGATGCGGTTGCCCTTGGTGAGGCTGACGAGACGTGGCCCAGAATCGTGGAAGATGCCGCGCGCGGCACGCTCAAGGACGTCTACGCCCCGGTCGACGACTTTGGCCAGGAGCGCAAACCATCCTTGCAACCCTATCCGGAAATCCCCTGGGACAAAATCAAGCTGGAACAATTCAATTTGCTCCCCGGCGCGTTACATCCCCTCCTCAAGCGCGTCGGCGCCGGCTGGGGAACCTTTCGCATCATTCCCGTCGAGTCCGGCCGCGGTTGTCCCTACGGCTGCGAGTTTTGCACCGTCACTGGATTTTTTGGCGACTCCATCCGCTTTCGCACCAATGAAAGCGTGGTCAACGAACTCTTGCTGCTCAAAGCCCGCGCCCGCGCCGAAGGCGGCCAGATTGCCGTTTTTTTCATCGACGACAATTTCGCCATCAACGTAAAACGCACCAAGTCTCTGCTTCGAGACATCATCGCCGCCAACGCCCAAGTCCATTGGGTCGCTCAAATTAGCGCCAATCTCCTGCGCGACGAAGAACTCGTTGACCTCATCGCCGCCGCCGGAGGCAAATGGATCTTCATCGGCATGGAATCCATCGATCCCGCCAACCTTGCGGACGTTAAAAAAGGCTTCAACAAGCCCGGTGAATATGCCGCCGTGCTCGACCGCCTCGCCCAGCGCAACGTCTTCGCCATCACCTCCTTCATCTTTGGCATGGACAACGACACCCCCGGCGTGGCCGAGCGAACTCTCAAGGAAATCCGTACTTGGCCTCCAGGCCTGCCCATCTTCGGTTTGATGACCCCGCTGCCCGGCACCCCGCTGTACAAAAAATTGGCAGCCGCGGGCCGCCTCACCCGCCCGAAGCACTGGCAAGAGTTCATTCCCTTTGCCATGGCCCATACGCCCCTGAAGATGAGCATCGACGAAGCTCACAAAGAAGTTCGCATCGGCTGGGCCAGCTCCTACAGTCCGCAGGCCATCGAAAAGGCCGTGAATTCCTTGAACCACAAGCCGCTGGGCCATCGCATCAACATCTTTATCGCGCGCCTCTGCTTCCGCGGCATTTACTTCCCGCAGATGGGCCGCTTCGCCTGGCTGAAAACCATGCTTGAAAATCGCGCCACCATTTTCATGCTGATAAAGCAAGGCTTTGCACGAGGCCTGCACGCCCCCGCGCCGCCAGTCGCCATCGATCCCGTCACGGAGCAGCCCCACTGACGAGGGAGTTTTGTTCGGTCCAAGACTGTTATTTGCGATAAATGTTTTAGCCTCAAGGCAACTTGCGCCGTAGGAGCATCCATGGGTACCCGACCAAAGATTTGTACCGATGCGGATTACTTGCAGGCGCACCTGACGGTTATCGTCGGAGAATCTCGCCGCCGCAATCCGGCCCTCCACAACATCAAACAGCGCGTAACCTCGTTACTGAAGAAATGGCTTGCCGCGCCCAGCGCCGACCTCACCGCAAGATCGCATCCACTCCTCAGGCTGGACAAATAGCAGCAACTCCTTCGTCCGCTGTGCGCCCGCTGTATAGTAGCTAGCGTATGCCCCGCCAACTCGCCTCCAACGAACACCTCGATTACGTCGCCGCCCTCCTCGACGACATGTTCCGCATCCCCGGAACCCACATTCGCTTTGGCCTCGACGCCTTGATCGGCTGGATACCCGGTATCGGCGACGCCATGGCCGGTATCGCCTCCTTCTTCATCATCTTCGCGTCCTGGCGCCGTGGCGTGCCCAAGGTAACTCTCGTCCGCATGATGGCCAACGTACTTCTAGAAACCGCGCTGGGCGCCATTCCCGTAGCCGGCGATGTTTTCCATGTCTTCTGGAAAGCCAATCGCCGCAACTACAAGCTGCTCATCCGCGAAAAGGAACAGCCCGGCTCCAACATCAGGCGCGACTGGCTTTTCCTCGCCATCATTTTGTTCACCGCCATTGCCGCGGTGGCCATTCCCATTGCCATTTTGACTTGGATTCTGTGGCCTATTTTAACTTGGCAGCCGTAAGATCCTGCCGCATCGTCCAGCTTCGAAACAATCCGTCTGCCCGTGATCATGAGCTTCTTGACTTGGTCTACACTGAAGATTGCCGGACAAACGCATGACCATCGACCACGCACCACACGCCAACGAGCCGCCAACTCCCGCAAAACCAGCCAACTCCCGCACCTTGCGCTCCTGGCTTCTCGGCACCGTCTTAGGCGCGCTTCTTACCGTTGCTTTAATCGGAGCGCTCGTGTGGATGGCCAGCGGCTTCGGCTTATTCCATCTCATGAGCATGTTGCGCGGCGGAAAAACCCTCATCAACGTCGATCAGCCCACCGTCGTTCGTCAAATTCAGCAGCTCCAGCGCCTCGAAACCGTCAGCTACACTATGGACAAAATTATTTCCGGTGAGCACGCCAACGCCTACCTGCCGAAATTCCTAGCCGGTGATCGCCTGCTGCTGGTGGTACACGGAGAAGTAGTCGCTGGCATAAATCTCGTTAATCTCCACCCCGGCGACGTGCAAATCCAAGGCCCGAAAGTCTCCATTCATCTTCCCGCCGCCGAACTCTTCAGCACTCGCATCGACAACGCTCGGACCAAAGTCTATTCCCGCGATACCGGCCTCTTCTCTTCTCCAGATCCCAACCTCGAAAGCCAGGTCCGCGAAGAAGCCGAGCGCCAGCTTCAGCTAGCCGCCCTGCAAGACGGCATCCTCAAAACCGCCGCGGACAACGCCCGCAGCACCATATCGAGCATGCTAAAAGGTTTCGGCTTCCACGAAGTCGATATCCGCTAGCTTCCTCGCAACAGCCAACATCTTCTGCTACTCGTGCCGCAACGCCGCCAGTGGTTCGATGTTCGTCGCCCGCCGCGCCGGTATCACGCAAGCCGCCAGCGCCACCCCAGCCAGGCATAACCTTAAGCGCACAGCTTCCCGGGCAGATTGTGCGCTCACGGACGTGAATGATATTCTCCCGATGCTAGCTGGGGACCGTTCCCATCACGCAGGGTCGATCGAAGGTTTGGCGAACCGCCTTGAGACTGCTACGTCCGTGTTCACGAAAACATTGCCTCAGTTGAATCGCTCTTGGCCCAGAGTCGTAAGTTGCGCATTTGCATTCTTCTGCGTCATTCTGGGCTTTGCAGCCTCCGGGAACGCGGCGTCCACTGGCCCTCAGCCTTGGCCGGTTTCTTCCAGGCTAGCCACATCACAATTTGCCATCGCCGATTTCGACGGTGACAATCAGCCCGACCTTGCCACCGTTCAGATCGGACATAGCGACTCCTGGGATACCCAGTATTGGATCGCCTTTCAGCTGAGTAGCGGTGCACGCCAGACCCTGGGCATCACCGCGCCGACAGGTGGACTCCGCATCACCTCGCGCGATGTAAACGGCGACGATTTTCTCGATATCGTCGTTACCACGGCATGGACGAACCGGCCGGTCGCTGTCCTCCTCAACGATGGTCAGGGAAACTTTAGAGTCTTAGATCCATCCACCTTTTCAGCGGCCTTCACGACTTCTGAGAAATCTTGCGCTGCCCCCGCGGACGACACCAAAGACGCCGCGGCCGCCTTTCTTTCGCGCAACCGTGCGGACATTTGCCAGGAGCGCTTCGGGGTTTCTTCATCCCTGAGCGTGACCGGGCCGCTTTTCACGCGGACCTCTCGCCATTCGCTTTCGCTTACACTCGTTTCCTTCCTCGGTCGCGCTCCACCTTCCTTCGTTCTTCATCTCTAAGCCCATAGCTGCCGAACACGTAGACTGGCGCCCTCGCTCCTTAGTGCAGCTTTGCGAAGCGCTCCGCACACATAGCCAATTCACGCTCTTACTTTCGCGTAGCAGTTCGCCGTTGCAGGTTGCGTGTTTTCAGCCAAAAAAGGTCCGGGGAGGTTTCATGAACCGTTTCTTGGCTCGTCCGTGCGTCGGCGCGGCACCGATTCACTTTGTGAACGCGGCAAGCCAACTAAATCTGGCAGTACGACGTGAGGTCATCCAATGAGATTCGCGGGCTTCAGAGCGATGATCCTGCCTTTTGTTTTGGAGCTGTTCCTTTCGGGCTGTGGTCCAAGCAAAGGAGATCCAAAGGCAGAAGCACCTGCTCCGGTGAAGGTCGAAAGCGACCAAGATCTCAATGCCCTTCAAGTGGATCGTCCCGAACAGTTTACCCTAGCCACGGCGGTCGCGCATCAGTTCGCTTCACAGTTAGCCGTAACGGGAGTGGTCACTCCGGACATCACTCGCAGCGTTCCTGTTATTTCGATTGCTACCGGCCGTGTAGTGGAACTTAACGCCCGCCTCGGCGACACCGTGAAGAAGGGCCAACTCCTCCTGCGCGTGCAGAGCGCGGACATGTCCGCTGCTTTCTCAGATTGTCGAAAGGCCGTCGCTGACGAAAAGCTAGCCCGAATACAATTTGAGCGTGCCAAGCTGCTTTACGACAAAGGCGCTATCTCGCTCAACGATTTCCAGACAGCGGAGGACGTCGAGAACAAGGCCCAGGTGGACGTGGAGAACACCACAGAGCGAGTGCGCGTGCTGGGCGGCAGCGTCGAGCATCCGGCCGCGATTGTGGATATTCGCGCTCCGGTTTCGGGAGTGATCACCGATCAACAGGTTACCAATGCGGCGGGCGTTGCAGGACTGGGCGCACCCAACCCGTTCACGATCTCCGACCTGAGTTACGTATGGATTCTCTGCGACGTTTACGAGAATGATCTTGCCAACGTGCATGTGGGCGAGACAGCGGAAATTCGCCTGAACGCGTATCCGGATAAGATTTTCACGGGGCGAATCAGCAACGTTCTTCCGGTGCTCGATCCAACGCTACGCACGGCCAAGGTGCGCATCGAGGTGCGCAATCCCGGAGTGATGCGCGTGGGCATGTTTGTCACCGCGACGTTCCACGAGGAGAAAAAGGAAACGCATGCGGTGGTGCCGGCAACGGCCATTTTGCATTTGCACGACCGGAGCTGGGTGTACGTGGCGACCGGGAATGGGAAGTTCCGCCGGGCCGAGGTCCTTGCGGGGCAAAGCTTAGCAAACAACATGCAAGAGATCCTCTCGGGCCTGGAGCCGGGGCAAAAAGTGGTGCAGAACGCGCTGGTGTTCCAGAACACGGTGGAACCATAAATGATTCGCAAGCTGGTGGATTTCGCGCTGGAAAACCGGTTCCTGGTGCTTGGAGGGGCGCTGCTCTTGCTTGCCTGGGGCGCTGTTTCCTTCCACCAACTTCCGGTGGAAGCGTACCCCGACGTGGCCAACAACTACGTGGAGATCATCACGCAGTGGCCGGGGATTTCCGCGGAACAGATCGAGCAGCAAGTCACCATTCCGCTCGAAACAGCGATGAACGGCATCCCGCACGTGGTGCATTTGCGCTCGTTTTCACTGTTTGGATTGTCGGACCTGAAGCTGATTTTCGATGACGAAGAGGAGAACGCCTGGAACCGGGAAAGAGTGCTGGAGCGGCTTTCGCAGGTGACCTTGCCGACGGGCGTGGCGCCCCAGATGGGCACGGACTGGAGTCCGGTGGGGCAGATTTATTTTTTCACGCTGAAGAGCACGAATCCGAACTACGACGTGATGGAGTTGAAATCCATAGAAGACTGGGTGATCGAGAAGAATTTCAAAGCGGTCCCGGACGTGGTGGATGTGGCGAGCTTCGGAGGCCCGACGCGCGAGTACCAGGTTCGCGTTGATCCGCACAAACTGATTTCGTACGGACTCAGCCTGGCGCAGGTGGAGCAGCAACTGACGAATAACAACGCCAATGCGGGTGGCAGCTTCATCGAATCGGGCTTGCAGCAAATCAATATTCGGGAAGTGGGGCAGGTCAAGGACGTTCGGGATATCGAAAACACGGTGATTGTGAGCAAGACGGGCACGCCGCTGCGGGTGAAGGATATTGCGGTGGTGGCGCAGGGTCCCAAGGTGCGGCTGGGGCAATTCGCGCGGGCGATTCATCGTGAAGGCGGCAAGATCGTGGACAACGATGATGTGGTTTCGGGTATCGCGCTGTTGCGTAAAGGTGCGAACGCGGATGAGGCGCTCGCGGGAATCCATGCGAAGGTCAAGGAACTGAATGAACACATCCTGCCGCCTGGCGTGAAGGTCGTTCCATTCATCGATCGCAGCGACCTGGTGCACTACACCACACACACGGTGCTGCAGAACCTGACGGAAGGCATCCTTCTGGTGGTGATCATTCTTTTTCTGTTCCTGGGAAATGCGCGCGGAGCGTTCATCGTGGCGCTCACGGTGCCGTTTGCGCTGCTGTTTGCGGCGACGTGCCTAAAGCTGAAGGGCATTCCAGCGAACTTATTGTCGCTGGGGGCGCTGGATTTCGGAATGGTGGTGGACGGCGCGGTGGTGATGGTGGAGAACATCGTACGGCACCTGAGCCACAGCGGCGAAGAGTATAAGACGCCTCTGGAGCGAATTCGCGACGCGGCGCACGAAGTCCAGCGACCCGTTTTTTACGCAATCGCGATCATCATTACCGCATATCTGCCCATCTTCACGCTGCAACGCGTGGAGGGACGGCTGTTCCATCCGATGGCCTGGACCGTGGCGTTTGCGCTGGTGGGCGCGCTGCTGTTTTCCATGCTGCTCGCGCCGGCGCTGTCCAGCGTGTTGTTCAGCAAGGGCGTAAGAGAATGGCGCAATCCAGTCATGGATTTCCTGAAAGCACGGTATCGCCGGGCGGTGCGCTGGGCGATTGAGCACCGGTTGGTCACCGTGGGCGGTGCGGCGATCGGATTTGCCGCCGCCATCTACCTAACGGTAGGCGGCCTGATCGGCTCGGAATTTCTGCCGCACCTGGATGAGGGTGCGCTGTGGGTGCGCGGCACGCTGGCGCCCAGCACTGGGCCGAGTGAAGGCACGCGGCTGGCGAACCAGGCGCGCATTCTGCTTTGCTCGTTTCCCGAGGTGACGCAGTGCACCAGTCAGGTGGGGCGTCCGGACGACGGAACCGATACCACCGGCTTCTTCAACACCGAGTACTTCGTCGATCTGAAGCCCAAGGAGCAGTGGCGGCCGGTGTTCCTCCAAGACAAGGAACGCGTGATCGCCGCAATGCAGCGCGAACTGGACAGAATCCCTGGCGTGATCTGGAATTTTTCCCAGCCAATCGCAGACAACATGGAAGAGGCGGTCAGCGGAGTAAAAGGGGAACTCGCAGTGAAGATTTACGGCGACGACCTCAAGCTTCTAGAAACCACCGCGGACCGGATCGTCAATACGATGCGCCAAGTGAGGGGAATCGAAGATCTTGGGGTCTTTCGGGTCCTGGGACAGCCGAATCTGGAGGTTGCGGTGGACCGGGTGCAGGCTGCGCGCCATCAGATCAACGTCGCGGACGTCCAGGATGCGATTCAGACCGCCGTGGGCGGCACTGCTTTCACCCAAGTTTTGCAAGGCGAACGCCGCTATGACCTCGTCATGCGCTACCTTCCGCAATACCGCAACACCAGAGAAGCCATCGAGAACATCCGCTTGCTTTCTCCTTCCGGTGAACGCGTTTCGCTCGGGCAGCTTTGCCACATCCAAGAGCGGGAAGGCGCTTCCGAAATCTACCGCGAAGGAAATGAGCGGTATGTGGCCATCAAGTACAGCGTGCGGGGGCGGGACCTCGGCGGAGCCGTCGAGGAAGCGATCCGCAAAGTGGCGACGCAAGTTCAACTGCCGCGCGGGTATCACATCGACTGGGCCGGTGAATACGAAAGCGAAAAGCGAGCGGACGCGCGGCTTCTCGTCATCGTGCCGTTAACCCTGCTGGTGATTTTCGGGATTTTGTACACGATGTTCCGGTCGCTCAAATGGGCGCTCCTGCTTCTTGGCAACGTGGCGATGGCGCCCATCGGAGGATTGCTCGCGCTCCTTTTCACCGGTACGCACTTCAGCGTGTCTTCAGGCGTCGGTTTCCTCGCGCTTTTCGGTGTTTCGGTGCAAACCGGCGTGATCATGCTCGAATACATCAATCAGTTGCGCGTGCGAGGTCACTCGATTGAAGACGCCGCGGTCGACGGGGCGGTGCTGCGGCTGCGTCCCATCCTGATGACCATGCTCGTTGCCACGCTCGGCCTATTGCCGGCTGCACTCTCTCGTGGCATTGGTTCGGACTCGCAGCGACCGTTCGCGATTGTCATTGTCGGAGGGCTGATTGGAGCCCTGGCGCTGAGCATTTTCCTGCTGCCAACCTTATATGTGTGGTTTGCCCGAGATGGCGACAAGCTGCCAGAACCAGAGGCGGATTTTGGAGAGAGCAGTTAGCAACAACTTGGTTTCGAAAGGGCCGGGAAAATGCTTCGTCTCAATGCGAGGACGCTGAAAGACCGGCGTTTAGGGGCACTGATCATCGCTATTATCCCCGGCCCGCTATTTGCGACGCTCTGTCTCGCGGTCCCACAAACTGCCAACCCGGGAACAGCTGATGGCGGACACAAGAAGGTCGCCCTGATTCTCCATGCGGCAGACCGGGCCGGGAACCCAGTTCCACCCGCTTCGCTGAAAGACATTGTAGCCATGCAGGATGGAAAGAAACTGCAAATTGTCGACGGTCCAAAGAGCGCGGGACGCCAGCAGATTGCTCTCTTACTCGACTCCAATTTCCGCCAACAAAAAGTCTTCGCTCTCGAGCAACAAACCGCCGTCGAGATGCTCTCCGCATTCGAGAGGAAAAAAGCGCAAGCCCTGGTGATGAGCTACGGAGCAGAGATTCATTCCTCGGGAGAACTCACCGAGGACTTGGGCAGTTTGCAGGCCTTCACCGGCTCATTGCGCGTAGAGACCGACAAACGGAACCACACTGTACTTTTGTACGAGGCCATGAAACGCGCATACGAGAAACTGTACGAGGGGTCGGGCACAAAGGCGGTCGTCGTTTTGGCCGAAGGAAATGACCACGGAAGTTCCATCAACTGGAAAACCATGGCTCTACTGGCGCAGCGCGCTCATATCGCTTGTTATTTTGTCTTGTTCGCGGACCACAGTTTTTATGGTCGGGAGGTGCGGCACTACGGGTACTACCTGGTTGAGTTGGCTCCCAGGACCGGCGGGATCTTGTGGGAAGTGGGAGACACGCCACGAAAGGCCCAACAAACCTCTCAGCAACTGATCCGCATGCTGGATTCGCAGGGTCTGATCGAAGTCTTGGTGCCAAATGTTCACGCAAATCGCTTTCATCCCGTCAAGGTTACTTCCCCTGGCTACCGGGTCACCGCTCAGACCGGCTACTTTGATGATGCAATACCACCGGTCCCCATCGAGACTGGGGTCGCGCAAAAAATCCCACCAACTCCCCCAGACCGCAGCATCGCGCCACTAAGCCATATCATCGCTTCGCTCTCTGAAACTTCCGATGACCCACCGCCGCCGCAAGTCATGTTTCCCCATCTCAGCGACTCACGGTTCTGGCTCTCGGGACAGATGAATTTCATCTTCCAGACCCACCCTCCGTTCCATGCCCTCTACAGCGGTAAAAACAGTCTGAATCCGAACTATGAGAAGGCCACCTCCCGCGTCCTGACCCTATACACCGGTGTGCGGCTCAATAACTCCACCGAACTCCTCGTCGACATCGAAGAATCGGGCGGAGCGGCACTTAGCACGGGCCTGGGCGTCGCCGGATTCCCCAACCTCGACATCGTACGCAACCCTCTTTTGAGCAAAGCCCCCTATCTGGCTCGCGGCATAATCCACAAGGTGTTTGCCTTGAGCAAGGACCAAGTCGAAAACCAGCGCAACGCTCTCTCGCTCTTCGACGAACTTCCCCGCCGCCGCTTGGAAATCCGCTTCGGCAAGTTTAGCTTGGTCGATTTCTTCGACCAGAATTCAGTCGGCTCCGATCCCCATTTGCAGTTCGCCAACTGGACCATCGACAATAGCGGCGCTTACGACTACGCCGCCGACACCCGCGGTTACACCGTCGGCCTCAGCGTCGACTACGAAGACCGCAATTGGGGTTTTCGCTTTGCCGAGACGCTGATGCCCAAAGTCGCCAATGGCATCGACCTGGTGTGGCGGCCGTGGCAGGTTCACGCGGAGAATTTCGAATACGAATTGCGTCACGGCGTAATTCCGAAGAAAACCGGCGTAGTACGAGTCTTGGCGTTCACGAATTACGCCAATATGGGGATCTATCGCGATGCCGTCGCGCAGTTCCATAAAGGCATTGTTTCAGCGCCGGACATCACCCACCATCCCTGGCACATCACCCGCAAATTCGGTTTCGGCGCCAACCTCGAGCAGAATCTCATCACCAACCTTACCGCCTTCGCTCGCTTTGGCTGGGACAACGGAAAGACCGAATCCTTCGCCTACACCGAAGTCGATCAGACCTTCGCTGGCGGTTTAGGCGCCAACGGCGCCATGTGGCACCGCCGTCAGGACCGCGCCGGCTTGGCCTTCGTCGTCAATGCCATTTCCAAAGACCACCGAACCTACCTCGCCGATGGTGGCTTTGGCTTCCTCATCGGTGACGGCGCGCTCCACTATGGCCGCGAAAATATTCTCGAGGTCTATTACACCGCGCACCTTTGGCGTGGCCTATACGCGGCTCCCGGCCTCCAACGCATCGTCAACCCCGCCTACAATCGCGACCGCGGTCCCGTCCTCGTGCCCACCTTTCGCCTGCATTTGGAACTCTAGCCAGTAGCACACACTTCAATCTGTGCCCCCTTCAACGCTGCCGCAGCTGCAGCGCTGCACCACGCGCGTAACCTGCCGGGTGCCCCTGGTTCGATTTGTGAACCTGGGTCCTGATCAGACCGCGGCCTCAAACATCTTCTCTTTCCGCCCCGCGCCTGCCACGAAAAAAATACGCCGCGGCCCCAATCACAATCGCGAAAAACGCCACCACACCAGCCAGCATCGCGAACGCTCCCCAGTCCACTCGGGCTCCCCCAACCGTGGCAAACTGCTGCGACCAGATCGCCCCATACCCCAGCGAGTCGTGCGCCGCAGAGCTCCCCGCCGGTGTCGACGTCCAAGGTGCATAGCAACAGAGAAACGCCATTCCAATCACAAAAGCCAACAACCCTGCAATTTGGAAAGTCTTCATAGCGAGCAAGTCTACACCAGCCAGTTGCCCTCAGGTTATCCCGTCACTTTCTTCGCCGCGTGGGGGTGAGCAAGAAAGCGCCACCCGGAAAAGGGCTTGACACACGAACTGTACTAGTGTATTAGTACAACATGCTCCTGCACCTCAACCCCTCCTCCGGCGTGCCCCTTTACCTGCAACTGCAGGCCCAGGTGAAGCAAGCCGTCGCCGCGGGGGCCCTGCGCACCGGCGAAGCCCTGCCTTCCACGCGCAAGCTGGCGGCGGAACTGCGCATCAATCCGAACACCGTGGCGCGCGCTTATCAGGACCTCGAACGCGACGGAGTCACCCGCAGCGTGCCGGGGGGCGGAACGTTTGTGGCCGACGGTCTGCCGGGGCTGCTGAAGAGCGAAAAAGTGAAGCGCCTGCGGCCGCACGCGCGACAGCTGGCGGTCGAAGGGCGGCAACTGCGGTTGACACGCGAAGAGACCCTGAAGTTGTTGGAAGAGGAGCTCGACAAATTGGGAGGCCAGGCATGAGCGATGTGGCCATTTTCACGGAGGGCTTGAGCAAGTCGTTTGGGGCGCAAGCCGCCGTCTCGCAGCTGAATCTGCGGATCCAGCCAGGCGCGGTTTACGGATTCCTGGGGCGCAACGGCGCGGGGAAAACGACAACCATGCGCATGCTGCTCGGGCTGGTGAGGCCGACGAAGGGCAGCGTGCGGGTGCTCGGGCTCGATCCGGCGCGCGAACCGGAGTTGCTGCGCATCCTGGAACGCGTGGCGTTTGTGTCGCAGCGCAAGCAGCTGTATGGCTGGGCTACGCCGGCGGAACTCGTGCGCATGAACAAAGCATATTTTCCGCGCTGGTCGGATGATGCGGCGGCGCGGCTGGCGCAGCGGCTGGAAATTCCCATGAACATGGCGTTCAAGAAGCTGTCGATCGGAAATCAAACGAAGGTGGCGCTGCTCCTGGCGCTGGCGCAGGAGGCGGAAGTCTTGATTCTGGACGAACCAACGGCCGGGCTTGATCCCGTGATGGTGGACGAAATTCTGCGCACGTTCATTGAAGACCACGTCAGCCAGGGCCGAACGATCTTTCTGTCCAGCCACCATCTCAGCGAAGTGGAACAGATTTGCGACTGGGTGGGGATACTGGATGAAGGACGCCTGTTACTTGAATCGCGGCTGGAAGAGATTCGCCAGGAGTTTCGGCTGGTGATTGCTTCCGGCGAAGGCCTGCCTGTCGCGCAATCTGCGGATGTCGTCTCCGCAACAACCGACGGCCGCTTCAGAAGCTACGTTGTGGCCCGGGACGCCGAGCGCTTTGCGGCGGAATTGCGCGGCCAGGGCGCGGCCATATTGGAGATTTCCCCGCTTGGCTTGCGGGAACTGTTTCTGCACCTCAGTCGCAAGGAGGATCCATGTACGCCTGGAAATGCTGGCGCGAAAGCCGCGCCCGTTTCATCTTTCTCTTGATCATGTTTGGAGCTTCTGCCCTTCTGTTCACTCTCATGCACGGGCTCACGGAACAAGACGGATGGTGGCATTTCGACCGCACCGAGTACACCCGCGACCCGGCGACGATGGTGCACCTGGTGAGCGGCATGGTTCTCAGCGTACTGTCGTTCAGCGGATTTCTTTCCGCGGTGTTCCTAGGCGCGACTGCTTCCGGAAGCGAGATCGAGCCTGGAACGATTGAATACCTGTGGACGCGACCGCGCACCCGGACTTCGCTGACGTGGACACACTGGGGCATTTGCGTGGCCGAAATGGTGCTTGTGGCAGTCGTTCCCACCTATCTTGCGGCGGCGATCCTGGGCACACTGACCAGGAATTGGAACCTGCCGGTGCTCTTCGTTGCTCCCTGGATAATGGTCATCTTCGGCCTGCCGCTGCTGGGGCTCACTACGCTGATGACTGCGTTGAAGCGCAGCGCCAGCGGCGGACTGATCTACACGTCTGCGGTGGTAGGCGTGTATCTGATCGTTCGTCAAATCATCACCGTGCCCACGCATCTCAATCTGCCAACACTGTTTGCAGGACCCCTGGTCTGGCTGGTGACCAACAATCAGCCTTTAGCGGTCGCGTTTCCGTGGGGATCCTTAGCGCGCGCCGTTTTCCTGGCAGCAGCCCTTCCCCTGGCCGCGCAATATCTCCTCAAACGCGCCGAAGTGTGAGCCCAGCAAGAAGCCCCAGAGATTTGAGAGTTCCGGCCTGCGTGTCAAACCTCGCGTTTCCCCCAAGGTTCGACTGCACATGCTGGTTACCAATTACGCCCAACTCGCGACTTGCGCTCAGTTTGACGCGTGAGTTCTCGTTCCTCGGTAGACAATTTCGGTTAAGCCAGCGGCCGCTAGTAGCGCTAGGGAGACAATCAGTAAAACTCCAAAGAATGGGTCTGAACGCCACCAGAACGCCGCCGCCAACCAAAAACTACCAGCGGCAGTGAAGCAGCCAACGTTAACCCATCTTGCGAATTTCCAATTCACAACCTCAAGCATGATGCCGACTACCGGAAGAACCACTTCAAAAACAAACTCGAAGCACAACTGAAAATCCAAGGTCGCCGGGAAGCCGACGCTTCGGAGCCTGGTAAACATCAGCCAAGAGACACACGTATTCGCGGCTAAAACCCATACGAGACGGAAAATTCTCTTCATTATGTTGGTGAAGCGCTCCGAGTGCCCGATTTCAGTTAACGACAACGGATTGGATTGGACAGGAGGCCGTCTCATCATGTTCACAGTTTATTTCCGCGTCTTGGGTTCGACCAGTAGTTTGCGAGTAGGCTGGAGACTCCTGATTAACGCGCAAACCGGACAAGTGATTCGCGAGAAGCCCCATCGCGGGAAGTTGGGGTACGCCACCCAATTCGTCTTCGAGAGGACGCCTGGTCGAATGGCGGAAACTGACATCAAGCCCGTCCTCTTATTTCTTGGCAGGTGGCGCCGCCGCCGGCCCATCCACTCCAAAATCCCACACAAACAAATTCATCCCATCCGGCAAAATCTCCGCCAGCGCGTACTCCCCAGGCGGCAGTTGCTCGCTCAGCGTAAACCGGTACACCGTTGGCGCCACTTCCCACCTCTGCATTGCAATCACGTTCACTTCCGTCGCGATGTCTTGCCCAAACAGATTCTTAATCGCCTGCAGTTGCCTTTTATTGCCTTTCACCGTCGCCCGCACCAGCGCGATCTCGGGCCCAGCCTCCCCCGGACGGCTGCTCCGCTCGATGGTCGTCGTCTGGTCCGGGTCCGGTGGCGCTTCCCGCAGGTAAAACTCCGGCGCCGCCGTGGTAATCCGCACTTTCGCCTTGGCCCCCGGGATTTCCACGTTCCGCTTGCTCGGCACGATCGGTATCGGCGAAGCAATCTGCTTCAGCAACTGCTTCTTGTCCGTCCGGACTCCCGCTCCCGCCTGCTCCAGTCGAACCACTGCTTTACCCTGAATCGCAAACATGCCCTCCCCAGTCGGCAAAAACACTCCGGGCGCCACCTGCAGGCTGGCATCTACATCCATAACCGCGACCACCTGATTAGCCTGCTCTTGCGCCTTGATCTTGTTCACCAGCGCTGCCGCTTCGCTCGCTTCCGCCTGCTCCGCCTTAGCGGTTGCCACCCAGTCCACCATATCCGCCGGAAGCTCTTCCCACTCCCCCCGCTCCGCACTCAAATACCTCACCCGGTCCCCCACCCGCGCATAGTCCCGCACCACCTGGTAATTCCCGTCCTTCAGCACCAGCTTCTTCCCCCGCGCCGTCCGCGCAACGCCATCCTGCCCCGCCGCCGCTTTTGCTGGTGCACTCCCGGCCTGTTGTGATTCACCCGCTTCCGGCACCGAAGGCTCGCTCGCATGCCCGGCCCAGCTGCTCGTTCCGAGCAGCAAGCCCAATCCAGCTATCACCGTGTTTACGCTCTTAATTGCCATGGATGGTTTCTTACAGCTTGCGATGCGCCACAAACCGCCCAGTTTGCCCCGTCCCCGCAGAATACCCCCGCACCCACGCCTCCGCAACCGTCACCACCCGGGCACTTTGCCGGAAGGTTTTTGTAGTGGCGCCCGCCCGCGGCCGGCCGCGCCAGTCTGGGCAGTCTGGGCCAGTAGTGCCACCTATCGACGCTCGACCCTGCCCATATTTTGTCATCGACTATTATTAAAAGAAGCGTATACTATCCAACTAGCCAACAGTTCATGCTGTTCCCGGCATCGCCCCGATCGACTCGGGGCGTTTTTGTTTTTCCAGGCCGTTTGTAGGGCCGCCTTCTGCTTGCCCCGTCGGGGGAGGCGGGCCCCTCCTGCTGGCACGGCGCTTTCTTACACCAGCTCCAGCGATGCCCCGCAACCTGTAGCGCAGGGCGGAGTCCGCGCAGCCCTGCGGGCCTTTCCGCAGCCGTCTCATCAACTTGATGCGTCGACATCGGTGGGCGCGGCTTAGCCATCCATAACTCCTTTAGAATGAACACTTGCAAAAGTGTATCAAAACAAAGCACTTTAACCTCCTTTAGAATCAACACTTACGCAAAACCCAGGGGGGAGCGGGTAGGCAGCCGACCGCGCAACGCGCCAGACCCTCCGAGGAACGCCGATTCTCCTGATTGGCGCAGGCCTGGAAGCTACATCGATGATCCCGGACTCCCAAGTCCTCCCAAGTCTTTGATAGGATCCAGGCCAGTGTAGAGGCCGTACTTTTAGGGCGGCCGGACCGCTCTCGCACTCTCATTCCAGAGCGAAAAATCGAACCCTTTAGAATCAATAGCTTACGCACTCTTGCTGCTCTCCTGTGCAGGAGAGTGACGGCTAACCAATGCATTTTCAATATGTTGCGCACTCTTTGCGAAAACACGGGGGGGGGTGCCACCCCCTTCTGCCCCTATCTTTAAAAAACTTTAACTCCTCGGCTCGAGTGTGCGTGGCGGGGGGCCCCTAAAAACAAAAAAGGCTCCCGAACCTTCGGGAGCCTGCAAAATTCCTTAGCCTGCAAATTCACTCGCGCTCGCACGTCCGCAGACCTGCTAGCTTGCTGAGCCGATCAGTGCGTCAGTGCGTGCATTTCGGAAACAGCGTCACCAGCACCATCAGGTCAGACAGTGTGAACAGCCAATTGTCCGCCTTCGCGCCCGCCGCTTCTGCAGCTCGCGCGATGAACCCCAGGTGCCGGCTCTTCGCGAAGTTGTGCAGGTGCTCGACGCAAATGCCCGTCAAGGTCGCTACTTCCGAGTCGGTGAAGATCTTCTGGCTAGATTTTACGGTTACCATGGCCGTGTCCTTTGCTCTTCGCCCTCTATCTTCTAGGATGCTTTCAGAAGCATAGAAGATGCGCCTTTTGTAGAGCAATAGTCGTTCCGTTCTGTACAGTAGGGAACTTGCAGGCTAGTACTTTCCCTGGATTTAGCTTTTTCGCCCCGAGAATCGCTGCATTTCTCTTCGATCTTCCTTCGATTCCCAACTAGTACTCTGTTCAGGCCCGCTGGCCATAGGTAGGAAAAAACTTCTTATTTGCGCAAACTTCCTACGCTTTTCGGTAGCACTGCGGCAATCTCCCGCACCTGTTTCGTGTGCCGTATTTCATGGCAGGCCACGAATTGCAACCATTCATACACATTCAGCGTCCCCAGAAACGGCTGCGACCATCGGTATACACTTAAATCCCGACCCTTTGTTTCTTCCAAAAACGCCAGCGTGCGCTCGCGCAATTCACGAGATTCCGCCAGCATCTGCTCCTTCTCCTTCAATAGTTCCGGAGCCAGCGGAATCGGCGACTTCCGCCGGATCAACCTTCTCTCCACCAATGCGAACGGCATATGAAACCGCCGGTAAAAAGGCCAGTGCTTGGGTTCCTTGTGCGTGACTTTGTCCGCCGCACGCAGCACTGCCCGCTCCACCATCATCAAGTGCGCGATTACCTCGCCGGCCGACCAGCGGCCCTCTTGCGGTGCCGCTCGCCACTGCTCGGCCGGCACCAAATCCGCTGCCCGCAGCAACTCACGCTGCGTTTCACCCAGCTTCTTTCGCACTTTCTCGATGCCCGCCTCGCTCTTGGACACGTCTCGCTTCACCCAATCCTGATCTAGAGTGTGGCTCCCCCGGCCTGCTCAAACGCATGCGCCAGTTGCAGGACGCTGGCTTCCCCGAACGCCGGCCCGAAAATCTGCAGCCCCACCGGCAGCTTCCCGCCAATCTTTCCGCAAGGCATTGAAATGCCCGGAACTCCCGCCAAGGATCCCGTAACTGTATATATATCAGCAAGATACATCTGCAGCGGATCGTTCGTGCGCTCGCCCAATTTGAACGCCGGTACCGGCGAAGTCGGCGTCACGATCACGTCCACCTTCGTAAACGCCTCCCGAAAATCACGCGCGATGAGCGCCCGCACTTTCTGCCCTTTAAGGTAGTAAGCATCATAGTACCCAGCCGAGAGCACATAAGTTCCCAGCACGATGCGCCGTTTCACTTCCGGACCAAACCCGGTACCTCGCGTCTTCCGGTACATTTCCAGCAGGGAAGCGTCGTCCACGCGCAAGCCGTAGCGCACTCCGTCATACCGCGCCAAATTCGAGCTCGCTTCCGCCGTCGCGATCACGTAATAGGTAGCAATCGCGTAATCCGTATGCGGCATGGGAATCTCGACCAGTTCGCAGCCCAGCTTCTGGAACAGGCTGATTCCCGCCTCGATCTTCTGGCGTACTCCGTCATCCATTCCGGTGCCGAAATACTCTTTCGGGATTCCGATGCGCATGCCTTTGACCGGCTTCTCCATCTCGGCCCGATAATTGGGCACTGGCGCCGTCGTGGAGGTCGCATCGTTCGCGTCCCGCCCGGCAATCACCTGCATAATCGCCGCAACGTCCCTCGCATTGGTCGCAAACGGCCCGATGCGGTCCAGCGATGACGCAAACGCGATTAGCCCGTACCGCGAAACCCGCCCATAGCTCCCCATCATTGCGGGAACACCGCAGAAAGATCCCGGCTGGCGGATGGATCCGCCCGTATCGGTCCCCAGGGACGCTACGGCCAGGCCGGCTGCTACCGCGGCGGCCGAGCCTCCGCTCGAGCCGCCGGGTACGTGGTCGGTGGCTTCGGGATTGCGCACCGCGCCGTACGCGGAGTTCTCGTTTGAGCTGCCCATGGCGAATTCGTCGCAGTTCGTTTTGCCGAGAATCACCGCGCCGGCGGCTTCCAAGCGCTCCACGGCGGTGGCATCGTATGGCGGAATATAGTTTTCGAGGATTTTCGAGCCGCAAGTGGTCTTGACGCCGCGCGTGCTGATTACATCTTTGATGGCAATCGGCACGCCGGCCAGCGGGGGCAGCGGCTTCCCGCCCGCGGCCAGCGCATCGATTTTGTCGGCTTGCGCGTAGGCGCGCTCCGGCGAAAGCGCGAGGTATGCATTCAGCTCGGGATTCCGTGCGGCGATCCTTTCATAAAATTCGCCCGCCAGCTCGCGCGCTGAGACTTTCTTCGCCGCAATCGCTTCGCGTACGCTGCCAATTGTCCACTTCTCCGCCATCGCGTCAGCTCTTCCTTACGTCTTTACTTCGTTAGTTCGTTACTTCTAGCGTTCAATTACTTTCGGCACGCGAAAATACGGAGGCTCTGGGTCCGGGGCTTGCTTCAGGATTTCCACTGCGTCTCGGCAGGGCACTTCCACGTCTTCACGCAGCGTGGCGTCGGCCGTCTGGTCGTCGGCGAGCACCTGCGCCATGGGCTCGACGTTGGCGGTGTCCAGTTCGTTGAGCTTGCCGATGTATTCGAGGATTTCATCGATTTGCGCGCGGTACATCTCGAGCTCCGCTTCGCTGAGATCGAGGTAGGCCAGTTCGGCCACCCGCACGACGTCTTCGCGGCTGATTTTCATCTTTTGGTTTTCCGTTTCGCGATGCGGTACCAAGAATTAAACGCAAATTCTATCACGGCCACGGTGCTTAGCAGCCTATGGAAGACAGGCTACGCGCGGGTCACGCTGTGCGTGGCTTGGCCCTGGCACGGCGGTGCGCTCTACAGGGGATTGCGAGCAAAGATATCGGGCGTCGACGGCTTGCGCTTTGAGGAGACCGCGGCATCGTATTCCAGTACGGAATGATGCATGCTGGCCATGCGCCAGTGGCCGTCGGATTTTTTGCACATGGCCATGCCTTGTCCGTGTAAGCGGCCGCGGGCTGAATCGATGGTGAATTCGTACTCGTACCAGACGGCTTCGCCGATGGCGTGGAACGATCTTTCGCGCAGGTCCAGTTGCGCGGCGGGTGTTTGGTGAAAATAGCGGTCGCGGAAATAACCTATGACTTTTTCTCGGCCGTGGAATTCTTCCTGCGTTGTGAACAGCGCGATCCGCGGATCGAGGCAATCGCCAAAAGCCTTCTCGTCGGAGTCATTGAAAGCTTTCAGGCAGCCGTGGGTGTCGCGGAGCATCTCTTCGGCGAGCGCCGCGGATCGCTCTTCCTCGGCGGTGCGAATACGCAACATTTGACGCTGTAGATCGATGGTCGCGCCCATTTTGCCGAGCAGATCCACGCCGAGGATGCCATCAATTTTGCGGCCGCAAGCTTTTCCGATGGCGGAAAGATCGATCGCCGGAAGCGAGAACTTCACCAGCTTGGTTTGCCCGACAACCAGCTCGGACAAGGTGATTTCTTTGGCGCTGGTGGCCAGCGTGCCGCTCCACGAAGTTACGCGAATGTTCCGCGAGGTTCCTTGGGCGAAAGACTCGAGATTGAGCATGGAGGTCGCGGCGGTGTCCACCAGGAACCAGGCGGGGCGCCCGGCAGCCGCGACTTTAATCACCGGCAGGGCATCGCAATACTCCAGCGGGATTTCCTGGGCGCGGGCGAAGGCGAAGGCGGGAGCGGCGAGTGCGGCAAGGAGTGCGAAGAGCGGGAGAAAGGACTGGCGAAGTCTGTAGAAAGTCATGGCCGCACCTCCGTGGGAAAACCGGGGAGGAGCATAACATAAATACGAACGTTCGTGCTATTTATGATTAGGTTGTGCTATAGTTCCGCCGTGCCGCAAAGCGCTCGTGCCTCCCGAAAAAAGGTGCTTCCTCGCCGCCAAGCTCGCGGACTGCGTACGCGGCAGGCCATTCTGGCGCGCGCCGTGGATATCGCTTCGGTTCAGGGGCTCGACGGACTCACGGTCGGTTCTCTTGCTGAGATGCTGCGCATGAGCAAGAGCGGTCTCTTTGCGCATTTTGGTTCCAAGGAAGATCTGCAACTGGCCACGGTGGAAGCGGCGCGCCAGGTTTTTATCGAACGGGTCACGCGGCCGGCCATCGCCGCGCGCAAGGGCATGCCCCGGCTGTGGAGCCTGCTGGACCACTGGCTGGCGCTGGTGGAAAAGCAGGTTTTTGAGGGCGGATGTTTCTTCAGCGCCGCGTCCTTTGAATTCGATGGGCGTTACGGCGTGGTGCGCGACCGCATCGCGGCAATCATGCACGAATGGATTGCGGTGCTCACCCGCGCGATTTACGAAGCGCAGAAAGCCGGGCACCTCGATCCCAAGATGGATCCCACGCGGCTGGCTTTTGAGATTCACGCCGTGGCCATGGGCGCGCACTGGGCATTTCAGTTGCTGGACGACCGGCAGGCCTATCCGCGGGCGCGCACGACGCTGCTGGAGAGATTGCGCGGTCTGGCCACGCCCCAGTCCCCGCGCATCCCGTAGCCTCCCCGCCTTACTCGACGCGATGCAACGCCTTGGGGTTCCGGGATCAACACCACAATCCTATCGCCCGCCAAATCCAGCTGCGCCGCTGAATTGCGTAGGTATCGAGGCTACCTCGACGCGACCTCGGCGGTCTTTCGCGGATATTTCTTCGCGATGTAGTTGTCGACGAGTTGTTGGAAGGCGACGGCTAGTTCGTCGTAGGTGCCTTCGAGGGTGACGTCTTTTTTGCCGTCGATGTAGACCGGGCAGCGGGGGGCTTCGCCGGTTCCGGGCAAGCTGATGCCGATGTTGGCGGCTTTGGATTCGCCGGGGCCGTTGACGATGCAGCCCATGACCGCGAGGGTCATGGTTTCGACGCCGTCGTATTGCGTCTTCCAGACGGGCATCATGTCGCGAATGTAGGCTTGCACGCTTTCCGCGAGCTCTTGAAAGGTGGAGCTGGTGGTGCGACCGCATCCGGGGCAGGCGGTAACGCTGGGCGAAAACGAGCGCAGGCCCAGGGCTTGGAGCAATTCGCACGCGGCGTAGACTTCTTCGCGGCGGTCGCCGCCGGGTTTGGGCGTCAGGGAGATGCGAATGGTATCGCCGATGCCTTCATATAGCAGTACGCCCAGCGAGGCCGCGGACCAGATCTGCCCTTTCATGCCCATGCCGGCTTCGGTCAAGCCGAGATGCAGCGGCTGCTGCGTCTTGGCGGACAAATCGCGATATACGGTGATCAAATCGCGCGGGCGCGAAGTCTTGCAGGAAATAATGATTTGCTCGGTGAGCAATCCCGATTCCAGCGCGAGGTCCGTGGATTGCAGCGCGGAAAGCACCATGCAATCGTTGATGATTTCTTCGGATTCTTTGCCCAGATTCTTGTCGGTATTCTCCTGCATCTTGAGCATGACCAGCTCTTGATTGAGGGAGCCGCCATTGACGCCGATGCGCACGGGCTTGCCGTTGTCGACGGCGACTTTGCAGATGGTGGAGAATTGTTCGTCGCGGCGCTGTCCGGCGCCGACGTTTCCAGGATTGATGCGGTATTTGTCGAGCGCTTTGGCGCATGCTGGATTTTTGGTCAGCAGTACGTGGCCGTTGTAGTGAAAGTCGCCGATGATCGGCACGTGGCATCCCGCATCGGCAAGGCGCTTCTTGATTTCGGGGACGGCTGCTGCCGCTTCCGGGACATTCACGGTCCAGCGGACGATTTCGGAGCCGGCTTCGGCGAGTTCCATGGTCTGGCGGAATGTTCCGTCGATGTCCGCGGTGTCGGTATTGGTCATCGACTGGACGACGATGGGTGCGCCCCCGCCCACGCGCACATGTCCGACCATGACGCCGTGGGTTTTGCGCCGCGGGCGCCCTGCCCCGGTGGCGTCCATGCCTGCAATCTGGGTAAGCATACGCATCTATTTTACCAGCGCAGGCGCTCTCTGTCTCATCCTTGCTACTACGCAGCGGCTTTGAGGGCTCGCGGCGTTCTGGTGCGGACAGAATGTCCGCAGTGCCACCAGAATGGTAAAGTGGCTAGGCAACGTCTTGCAGTCCATGCGATTCTGGTAGGACAAAGACGAGAGGACCCGATGACGCAGCGTGTTCCCAGCCTGCTCCGGTACATCGCAATTGTCGCGCTGCTTTTTTCGCTTGTGCCGTCGGCGTCGTTGCCGCGCTCTGCGCTGGCGCGCCAGGAAGCTGCGGCGAAAGATGCGCTCTCCGCGAAAGACCGCAAGGAAGTTTTCATCACCGTCTGGAAAGATATTGAAGAGCGCTATTACGATGCGGCGTTCAACGGAGTGGACTGGAACGCGGTGCGCAAAAAGTACGAGCCGCAGGTGGCTGCCGCGCAAAACGACGCCGTTTTCTACAATCTCATCAAGCGCATGATCGAAGAGCTGCATGACGCGCACACGCGCTTCAGCACGGCCACGGAATGGGAAAATCGCCAGAAGCACCAGGGCGTGAGCGTGGGCTTCGGCGTTGACGAAGTGGAAGGGAAGACCGTGGTCACCGCGGTGACTGCCGATTCGCAAGCGGCGAGCAACGGAATCGCTGCGGGAATGATTGTCCTGGCGATCGATGGGCAGGCGATCGAGGCGCGCCTGGCCGATGCTGGGGCGCGCCACGTGCGCAATTCCTCCGAGCGCGCCGATTTGCTGCTTGCCTACCGCGAAATCTTCGCCGGAGCGCCGGGCTCGCTGGTGACATTGCAACTGCAACGCGCCGATGGCTCAACCTGGGAAACCATCGTCACTCGCGAGATTCACGCTTTTCCGCCGAAGGTGCTGCAGAAACGATTGCCGGATGGCACGGCGTACATTCGCTTCGACGAGTTCCAGGCGTCCACTCCGCGCGATGTCCACGAAGCTCTCGAACAGGTGCGCAACGCTCCCGGTTTGATTCTCGATCTGCGCGGCAACGGCGGCGGCACGCTTTCTTCCATGCTGCAGATCGCCGGGTACTTCCTGCCGGAGCGCACCCGCTTTGCGCTGGACCGTACGCGAAGCGGCAAACCGGTCTCCAGCTTTGGCGGGCTTTTTAAAGTGGGCTTGGAGCTGTACGCCGGGAAAAAAGGGGAGCAGGTTTATTCCGGCCCGGTGGCCATTCTGGTGCGCGGGCGCACGGCCAGCGCTGCGGAGATTTTTTCGGCGGGAATGCAGGAAGCGGGCCGCGCCAAAGTTTTCGGCAGCCAGACGTGCGGGTGCGTGCTGGGAATTATCAAGCAACGCAAAGTAAAAGGCGGCGGTGTGCTGGAAATCAGCGAGATGCTTTGGCTCACGCCAAAGGGCCGCAAACTGGAAGGCGAAGGAGTGCTTCCGGACCGCGAAGTGCGCCCGACCATCGCGGACTTGCAGCAAAAGCGCGACGCGCCGCTCGAAGAAGCGGAGAAAAGCCTGCGCGCCGCTTTGGCCCGAGCCTCAAAATCTTCGTACTTTGCTGTGAGGAGGGTCCGCCACCGCTTTTGCGGTCTGTGCGTGAGCGGTGGTGAGGAACTTCCTGCCGCGGCAGCCTTAGTAAGCGCACACTAGCGCGAGAGAAAGCTTTTGGAGTGCGGGTGCCCTGCTACGGCCTCGACTAGCTTGCTCAGGGCGCCGTTTCCAGCTCCGCTGCGACGCCTGCGAGTCGCTCCAGCTCACTGCGCAAATTCAACCAATACTCGCCGCCAATCGTATCGACAAACCGTGCCTGAATCTCCCGCCACAGCGGGATAGCCCGCCCGAGCGCTTCGTCGCCCTTGGCGCTTAGCGAAACAAACCGCTGCCGCCTTACACCGCGCTTGGAAACCGTCAGCAAACCCTCTTTTTGCAACAGCCGCAAGCTGCGTGTCAGCGTGGTCGGATCGATCCCCAGCGTCTGCCCGAGCGCGCCAATGGAAATCGGCTGGGCTTTGCGCACTCCGACCAAAATCGCAAACTGCGTCGAACGTATCCCCGAGGACTGCAGCGCCTCGTCATAGAGTCTGGTCACGGCGCGTGCGGTGCGCCGAAAATTGAGCGAAGCGCAGTAGCCAGTGCCTCCGAGATCGAGTGGTGGGGGCAGAGAGAGCGGCGTCAGGGAGTTCAACGGGGGCAAATGGTTCACAGGCATCTCCAAGCTTGACTTGTATATGCAATTTAAGATATAACGGAGCCAATTGGATGTCAAGGTCCGGCCCCATAGTGCTCACCCCGCCGGGTTTCCGCGAGTGGTCCCGATTTGGAATTTGTCTTTTTAGTTTCCAGACTCAGGGACGCGTCTGGCCAAGGGGATACACGGCATGATGAACCCAGTAGTAGTACCCATCCATTTGCCGGTACGGCGACTCGGGCAGAGCGGCAATTCCTTCCGGTTTCCGGCGCGCTACGCGCGCTTTGGCGATTTCGATTTGGATCTGGAGCAGCAGGAGCTTTATCGCGGCAGCGTCCGTATCAAGCTGCAAACGAAAGTATTTGAGGCTTTGCTGGCGCTGCTGGAAGCGCCCGGGGACGCGGTCAGCCGCGAAGCTATTCGCCACAAACTATGGCCTGGAGATTCGCTGGTCAACTTCGACGCCAACGTCAATACCACGGTCAATAAGCTGCGGCAGGTGCTGGGCGACTCGCCCGAGCAGCCCGCTTACGTCGGGACCATTCCGCGAAAAGGCTACTGCTTCGTGGCCAAAGTCGCTTTCGTTGAAGAACTGCCGAGCCTCCCCCCCGGGGAACGGGTAGCCGCAGCGGCGAGCCGCGCTGGCGGCAGTGTTAGCGCCGGTGAAACATCGAAATTGAGCGCTTTCTTGCGGAATAATCCGGCCAAGTGGCTGGTGGCCGGAGTAGTCACGCTGGTGCTTAGTGGGGCATTGCTTGGCGCGGCGATCATGCTGTACTCGCATCGCGTGCACTAAGCACCGGGCGGGCCCTGCCCCTACGAAAGCGGCCCTTAGCCGCACTGTTTCGTTTCCCTGCAGTGCCCTGCATTCGATATCAGGTAGCGGCGCCTTGCGCTGTGCCGGCGGATGTGTCCGCGGCGATAGTGCCGCGGAGGCCGAGTGCGTCCGCTTGTTCGCGCAGCGCGGCGATACAGAAGGCGATGTGTTCTTCGAGCGGAATGCCCAGCTCTTCGGCGCCTTTGCGAACGTCCTCGCGGGAGACGCCGCGGGCGAACGCTTTATCCTTCAGGCGTTTTTTCACGGAATCGACTTCCAGATCGAGAATGCTTTTGGATGGGCGGACGTAGGTGCAGGCGGTGAGAAAGCCGGCTAGCTCGTCGCACGCAAAAAGGGTGTGCTCGAGCGCGGATTGCCGCGGGACGCCGGAATAGTCGGCGTGCGAGAGGATGGCGCGGATGAGCTCCTCGGAGTAGCCGCGCTCGCGGAGGACTTTTGCGCCTTCGGCGGGATGCTCCTTGTCCGCGGAGTGTTCATTGTTGGGCCAGCGCTCGTAATCGAAGTCATGGAGGAGCGCGGTAAGGCTCCAAAGGTCTTCGTCAGCGCCATTCTTGCGGGCGTACGCGCGGACGCACGTTTCGACGGCGAGCATGTGTTTGCGCAGGGATTCGGATTGCGTGTATTCGCAAAGCAGTTGCCAGGCATCGTCGCGAGTTGGCATCGGTGTCTCCAAGTTTGCGCGTGTAGTGTAGCAAAGAGCAGACACAGAGATGGATGCGAGGAAGGCGAAACGCGAAGAAGATAAGGAAAAGCCAGTCCTCGAAAGAGCGGGGTGAAACGCCGCTGCCAATTGAGGTCAGCGTTGCCGTGGCCGCCAGGCCCCCTGCGCAATGCAGGAGGGTTCGCCGGGGAGAGGTTTCTGAGGTATGCTCGCGGCCACAACGTTTCCCCAATGAATACGTTGGTGTCAGAGGAGATGGACCATGGCTGCTGCTTCCCCAAGTCCCGTTACCACGCCCGCATCGGCGCCTGTCAGTCCGCCCGACCACGCTGCCGCGCAGCCCAAGCCTCGATGGCCCTGGTTGAAATATGCAACGCCTATCCTGGTGCTGTTGCTGGCGGCGCTGGTGGTGGTGACCATTACGCGGGACTGGAACGCGTGGGAAGGCGGGCGCATCGAGCAGGTGACGGACGACGCGTTTGTGCGCGGCGATCTGACGCCGCTGAGCACAAAAGTGGCGGGGATCGTGCGGAACGTGAAAGTTTCGGACTTTCAGCGGGTGCATACGGGAGATTTGCTGGTGGAGTTGCAGGACGACGACTATCAGGCGCAGTTGGCGCAGGCGCGAGCCGCGGTGGAAGCCGGAAAAGCGGCGATCCACAACAATCTTCGCCAGCGGGAGTTGCAGGATTCGCGGATCCAAAGGGCGCTTTCGGGAATCGATCAGGCAAACGCGCAGATTGCGGCGGCGCAGGCGGGCATAAACGCGGTGCAGGCGGACGTGGTGCGTACACGCGCGGAACGCGCGCGCCAGGAAGCGCTGCTGGCGACCCACGCGACGACGCAGCAGCGGGTGGAAGGCGCGGTGGCGGACGAGCAGCGGCTTGCGGCGCAGGCTGCCAGCCGCGAAGCCGATCTGGAACAGGCAAAAACGGCGCTGCGCAGCAATGAAATCGCTGTGGAAACGGAGCGGCGCTCCAAAACGGTCCTGGAATCGCAAGACCAGCAACTGCTGGCGGACTTGCACGCGAAAGAAGCTGCGCTGGCGGTGGCGCAGGTGAATCTTGGCTACACCAAGATTCATGCGCCGGCGGACGGCACGGTGGGCGAGAGGCAGGTGCGGCCCGGGCAACTGGTATCTCCGGGAACGCAGATCCTGACGTTTGTGGCAGAGACCAAATGGGTGCAAGCGAATTATCGCGAGACGCAGCTCACGCACATGAAGGTGGGCGATCCGGCGGAAATCAGGATGGACGTGTATCCGGGGCAAGTGCTGCACGGCAAGGTTCTGGAGATCGCGCCGGCGAGCGGCTCGCAGTTTGCTCTCTTGCCGCCGGACAACGCCACAGGGAATTTCACCAAGGTGGTGCAGCGCATTCCCGTGAAGATCGCGCTCGACGATGCCGCTCGCGCCGAGCAATTACGGCCCGGGCTTTCCGTGACCGCCAGCGTACGAACGAAACCTTAAGCGGAGCGTGAGGGTACCATGGCTTCGCAAACAGGAGCGTTGCACGCGCCGACGCCGGCGCAAATGGCCAGGGCGATTGCCGGGGCCACACCCGCTGACCTTTCGCAGAGCCCGCTGATCGGAATCCTGGGCGTGGTGCTGGGCGCGGGAATCGTTACGCTCACGGGGCGGATGCTCACTCTGGGCACCGCGGATTTGAAAGGAAGCCTGGGGATCGGGTTTGACGACGGAGCGTGGATTGGCAGCGCGTTCAACATCGCGCTGATGTTCATCGGGCCTTTCACCGTTTATCTGGGCGGGTTGCTGGGGGCGCGCCGCGTGCTGATGATTGCGGCGAGCTGCTTTACGGTGCTGTGCCTGCTCTTGCCGCTGATCTATAACTACAGTTTGCTGATGACCGCGCTGGTGCTGGCGGGGCTGACGTCCGGAACGTTTTATCCGCTGACCCTGACTTTCGCGCTGCGCAATATTCCGCCGCGGTTTCTTCCGTTCACCCTGGCGCTGTATGCGACGTTCGTGGACGGCGCGGTGAACATCGCGCCTTCGCTGTATGGCTGGTACCGCGAACATTTGTCGTTTCACTGGATGTTCTGGAACTCCGCGGTGCTTACACCGCTGATGATTGCGTGCATCTACTACGGAATTCCCGCAGCGCCTGCGCGAAAGAAGACCGGGCCGGCGCCGAGTTTCGCGGGATTTCTGTATGCCAGCGCCGGATTTGCGATGTTGTTTGCGGCGCTGGACCAGGGGCAGAGGCTGGACTGGTGGCGCTCGGGATTGTTCAATGCGCTGTTTTTTGGCGCGATGGTTTTCTTGCTGGGCTCGCTGGTGCGGCGGCTGCGAAGTCCGAACCCGCTGGTGGATCTGCCGTATCTGCGGGAGTGGAATACGGTGCTGCTCGGCGTAGCGCTGGCGCTTTTCCGCTTCTGCCTGTTGGCGACCATCGTGCTGGTGCCGCAGGCGCTGTCGATTCATGGGTTCGAGGCCAGCCAGATCGGGCCGGCGGTGATCTGGACTGCGGCGCCGCAGCTGGTGATTGCGTTGATCGCGGCGTTGCTACTGCTGCAGGGCCTCGATTCGCGGCTGCTGATGGCGACAGGATTCGCGTGCATGGCCGTAGCCGCGTGGCTGAATGCCGGATATACGAGCGCGTGGTCGGCGCCGGACTTTTACCGAACGGAACTGTTGACGGGAGTGGGCCAGTCGTTTGCTTTCATAGGACTGGTGTCCACGATTGTGTTGCAGGCGATATTTTCTGGCGGACTGACGAAACCACAGGCGGCGCTGACATTCTCCGCGTTCTTTCACGTGATCCGCCTGCTGGGCGGGCAAATTGGAGTCGCGGTGATGACCCACTACATCGCGGTACGCGAGCAACTGCACTCGAACCTGTTGGGACTGCACGTGCAGCAAGGCAATTGGGTGGAGGACTCGGCGGTGAGGCAGCTTGCGGCGGGGCTGTACGTGAAGTCCTCCGGAGTGCAGGCAGCCACCGGGCGCGCCGTCGGGCTGATCGGCGGGCGCGTGCGGCTGCAAGCCTACACGCTGACGTTCATTGACGGATTTTATTTCGTAGCGTGGGCCTGCGTGGCGGCGCTGCTGCTGGTCGCGCTGCTGCGGAAAGCGCCATTGAATTACCGCGAACTAGGTTTTCAGGATGAAGAAACTTCTGCAAACCAAGGGACGAAATCATGAACTCACGCGCTGTGGTGCTTTGTGCTTTGGTCGGAGGGTTTTGCGGTGTGAAGCTGGCGGCGCAGGAAGCGAAGTCGCCTGCTGCTCGCCGCATCACGCTGGACGAGGCGGTGCAACTGGCGTTGCAGCACAATCACATTGTGCGCATTGCGGGATACAAAGTTGAAGAGAAGGAGCATGCCAAGGATATTGCGCGCAGCGCGTACTTCCCGATCCTGCGCAATGACAGCACGGTGCTGAATGTCAGCGATTCGCAATTCATTGGGATTCCCGCGGGAGCGCTGGGGACCGTGGACGGAACGCCGATCCCTGGGCGTTCCGTGGTGTTGAATCAAGGCGGACACACGTTCGTAACCAGCGGCACTTCGCTTACCCAACCGCTCACTGAGCTTCTCAAAATCAAGCCGGCGAATGACATCGCAGCGGCGGAAGTGATGGCTACAAGGGGCAAAGCGCGGCAGGCGGAGAATGCCGTGGCGCTGCGTGTGCACCAGTTGTACTACCGGGTGCTGATCGCGCAGGCGCACCGCGAAGCAGTGCAAGCCAGAATTCAGGCCAGCGAGACGCTCCAGAGCGAGCGATTGGAACAAGTGAAAAATGGCATTGTCCTGGAGGAGGAAGCGATCGAAAGCCGGGCTGGGGCGCTGGAGGCGAAGCAGGATCTGCTCGCGACGGAACTGCAACTTTCGGATTTGACCATGCAACTCGACGATGCCATCGGGCTGCCACTGACGACGGCGCTGGCGCTCGAGGCGGGCGTCCAGCAAGTGGGAACGATCTGCGAGCGCGAAGAGTGTCTGCACGCGGCCCTGGAATCGCATCCGGAAGTTGTGGAAGCGCGGGCGGAAATCGAGAAAGCTTCGGCGGCGGTGCGTCTGGCCAAGCGCGAGTATCTGCCGAATGTCGAAGGATTCGCGCGGTACAGCTACCAGAACAACGTGCCATTTCTGGCGCGGAACTTCGGCACCTTCGGCGTGCACTTGGGCTACGACCTGTTTGACGGTGGGAGAAGAAACGCGGCGATCGGCGAGCGCAAAGCGCAGTTGGCGCAGGCAGAAGAGAATCTGGCGCGGGTGCAGGAAGAAATCGAACTGCGCGTGCAGACCGCGTACAACAAGCTGGAACGCACGCGGCAGATGGTGAAGGTTTCGGATGAGCTGTTGGCGCTGCGTGCGGAATCGCGCCGCGTCTTCGCCCAGCAGATGCAGCAGGGAGCCGCGCTGGGCTCGCAGGCGGAGGCGGCCGCGGCGCGCGAACTGGATGCTAAGACTTTGCTGCTGCAGTCGCAATTGGAGTACATCCAGGCGCGGGATGAGATGACCGAGGCCATGGGGCAGACGCCCCAGTGATCTGAATCCGCGATGAGGCGGTCACCTTCGGTCGAGTCGAACGAGCAGGGAATTCCGCGCGGTCGTACGCCACCCTCGAGTGTCCTGTTTTGCACAGTAGGGTGGGCGGGGGGATTGTTAGGGTAGCGCGAGAGATTGTTCGCGCTGAGGGGTCATGGTGTGGATTGTCGAATTCATGGGAAGAAGCTCGCGATAACCTCGGGGCATTAGAAGAATTTTTGCGGTAACGCGGGGAGTCCGGCGCTCATCTCATTGAATGGGCTCATATAGAGATCGCGGTGATGGGAGGCCTCAAGCTATGTACGTTCAGGAGAGGTTGCCGGACATGAACCTATTGGGGCTAGGCGGGAGGATTGCGAGGGCTCGAATGGGCAAGCAGATATTGGTTTGTGGGTTGACGGTCGCGCTGTTGTTTGCGGGATGGCCGCAGAGGGCGTTGGCTCAGGATGCGCCGCCGCCGCCCGCTCAGGATCAGCCGCAGTATCAGGACCAGGGTGGGGATCAAGGGACGCAAGGTTCGCAACCGCAATATGCCACGCAGACGCCGGAGCAGTTGCAGCAGTTGGTGGCGCCGATCGCGTTGTATCCGGATTCGCTGGTGGCGCAGGTGCTGGCCGCGGCTACTTTTCCTGAGCAAGTGGTGGAAGCGGACCGGTGGGTGCAAGCGCATCCGGATTTGAAGGGCGAGGAGTTGGGCCAAGCGGTGGATCAGCAGCCGTGGGATCCCAGCGTGAAAGCGCTGGCGGCGTTTCCGTCGGTGCTGGGGAATATGGACAAGAACCTGTCGTGGACCTCGTCGCTGGGCGACGCTTACTACAATCAGCAGCAGGACGTGATGGACGCGGTGCAGGTGATGCGGCAGAAAGCGGAACAAGCGGGGAATCTGAAGAGCACGCCGCAGCAAACAGTGACCACGCAAGGATCGACGGTGGTGATTGAGCCGGCCAATCCGGAGATTGTTTATGTGCCTGCTTACAATCCCTGGTTGGCGTACGGAGGGCCGATCGGGCCGTGGCCGGGATGGTATCCGTATCCAGGGATTTGGTATGGCGGACCGTACTTGTCGTTCGGCGTGGGATTCGGAATCGGATTCTATGGCGGATATGGATGGGGCTGGAATCGTTGGGGATTCGACTGGCACAACCGCTACGCGGTTTATAACCACAACCGGTACTACTCGAGGAGCAACACGTTTTACAACCGCAACACTTTCTATCGAGGGGGCGGGCGCGGAGGATTTAACGGCGGCCGCGGAGGAAACGGCGGGCGCGGCGGAGCGTTTGCGCGCAATGGAGGGGGCCGGCCTCCGAACGCGGGATTTGGCGGGCGCGGCGGGGCTCCCGGTGCAGGGGCCAGGCCGTTCAATGGGGATTCGCGGGCGGCGCGAGGATATGCGCAGCCGCGCGGGCAGAGCGGAACGCGGTCTGGAGCGTTCAGCGGGTACGACCGGGGCGGGCAGGCGAGGGGTTATTCGTCGCGGGGAAGCACAAGCTTCGGCGGCGGCGGGCGGGGAGGCGGAGGTGGAGCACGCGGCGGAGGCGGCGGATCGCGCGGCGGCGGTGGGCGGCACTAGAGGGTAGGGGGTAGCGAAGTTTCGCGGTGCTGCTGTAGAGCGTGAAATTTTCAAAAAGGGAGATGGCGATATGCGGCGAGCGAAGGTGCACTTCGGCGGAATTCATTGGGCGGATGTTTGTAAATGGGCCGCGGCAGCCGCGATGTTGACGGCGGGCCTGGCGACGTGTGCGATGGCGCAGCAGCGAGGGCAGAAGACGTTTGCCTCGGCCGACGAAGCGAGCAAGGCGCTGATGACGGCGGCGCAGGGCAACGACGAGAAAGCGATGCTGGCGATCCTGGGGCCGGATGGGAAGGAAATCGTTTCGTCGGGAGACGAGACGGAAGACGCCGAAAACCGCGCCAACTTTGTGCGGAGATACCAGGAAATGCACCGGCTGGTGAAAGAGCCGGATGGAACCACGATCTTGTATATCGGCGCGGAAAATTGGCCGACGCCGATACCGCTGATGAGCAGCGGGGGCAAGTGGTATTTCGACACCGACGCGGGCAAAAAAGAGATTTTGTACCGGCGCGTGGGACGGAATGAAATGTCCACGATTCACGTTTGCCGGGAGATGGTGGCGGCGGAAAAGGAATACTACGGCGCGCAGCACAACGAGTACGCGCAGAAAATTTTCAGCGATGAGGGGCAGCGCAATGGGCTGTATTGGAAGGCGGGTGATGGCGAGCCGCAGAGCCCGATCGGGCCGCTGGTGGCGTCCGCGGTTGCGGAAGGCTATGCCAAGACGCAAAACGGAGCTCCGACGCCGTACCGCGGCTACTACTACCGCATCCTGACGCGGAAGAGTGGCGCGGGTGGGGCGAAGAGTTTCATCGTCAACGGCAAGATGACCGAGGGATTCGCTTTTGTGGCGTATCCGGCGGAGTACCGGTCGTCCGGGGTGATGACCTTCGTGGTTGGCCCGGACGGAGTGGTGTACGAGAAGGATCTCGGCAGGAAGACCGAAGTGCTGGCGAAAGCCATGAAGGAATACAACCCGGCTTCCGGGTGGCGCAAAGCGGAAGACCAGCCGGAAGAAAGCGCCGCCGGCGGCGAAAAGAAACCTGAGTAACGGAAGCCCCGCCCTCCCCCCGGAATTTGCGTAAGTGTTCATTCTAAAGGTAGTTAAAGTCCTTTGTTTTGATACACTTTTGTAAGTGTTGATTCTAAAGGCGTTGCGGGCGGAAGTGGCGAGTGGCGAGTGGCGAGATCGGAAAACGGTCCGGGTGGCATCCCGGGTAAACACGCAAAGAGTGCGCAAGGGATTGAAAAGAAACGGGATGGCTTTTGCTTTGGTGCAAAAGAGTGAAGAAGACGGCGGAAGTGGCGAGTGGCGAGTGGCGAGATCGAAAAAGCGCTCCTGACGGCACTCCCGCGGTTTTTGCAAAGAGGCGGGAAGTGATTGAAGGGGAAGGGGATGCGCTTCGCTCTTTTGCAGCACCGTGCAGAAAGTGCAAAAGAGCGAGGAGTCAGGGATCGAGCGTGGGGAAGTTAGAAGTGCAGCCGGGCGGCGGGACATAAGAAGGCGGGCGAGGAGGAGATCCGTCGCTCGCGATAATAACCCATCATAGCACATTTTTGGGATTTGTCAAGTGGTATCTAGTAAGTGGTTTGTCTTCTGGGAGATACGGAGGCAGGCGTGGAGACCTAGAGGCGACCGGGCGTTGAATTCCCAAAATGGGACGGCGGAAGAGTCTCCGCACGCGCTGGTGAGTCGTCGCGGATGCGGAGAACTAAGGTAGGAGTCGAGTGTGACCGACGGGAATCGTTTATTAAGGAAGAGTCAAAACCCGCACCCTCAAAACCGGAAGGCGCGGCACCCGGCGTTCAAAGAGAAACCCTGAGCCGAGCCTGCGTCCTGCATTGATAACGATAGGTATTGCCGTCCAGAGTTTTGAGGAACTCATCCGGTGATTCCTTAACAGCGCGATTCAGTAGTTCTTCCACATTTTTCACTGGACGTCCTAACGACGACATTGCTTTCGAGACTTCCCCTGCGGTTGGGCTGCCTCCCATTCCGCGCAGGACATCCTTTATTGACTCGTATTCGTCGTGCATCTTGTCCTCCCACCCAGATGTACCTCTTTTTCAGAGACGCCACAAGGGTAAGAGGGCCATGCTCCATAGGGGCCAGAGCGCCACAGCCCGTCATGAACAGGTCAAGGGCTTCGCTCACCCCTCAACTCTGACAGCCGCTTCTGAGCGTATTCGAGTTGGGTTCGAAGAGTCGCTTCGTTAATCATAATAAACTGCTCATATGAGTGAGCCGCGTCGGCGGTTCGGCCTAGTTTTTCCTCGGCAAGAGCCTTGTTGAACCACGCGGCAGAGTCCCGAGGATCAAGCTCGCTGGCTTTGGCAAAGCAAAGGTGAGCTTCCCCAAAGCGACGCAAGTCAGACAAGGTGCTCCCCTTAGTTGTCCAAAAAGTGGAGTTGCTTGAATCTAGTTTGAGGGCCCGGTCGTGGCAAAGGAGAGCCTCTTCGACGCGCCCAAGGCGTCGTAAAGCACTGGCTTTGTTGTTCCAAGCCTGTGCGTTTCCTGGCTCCAATCGAATTGCGGTGTCGTAGCAGGCCAATGCATCTGCAAAGCGCTGCATCTTGCCGAGGGCGTTTCCTTTAGTATTCCAGGCCGGTGAATACTTTGGGTCGAGCGTAAGAGCTTCGTCACAGGACCGTATGGCTTCTTCCAACCGATTGAGGGCACGCAGCGCGATCGCTTTGTTTGTGAGAGTTTTGGTCGCGTTCTCCCGCCCTGGATGATTTGAAAGCGCGCGGTTGTGACAAATTAGCGCTTCTTCGAAGCGTCCGAGGTCGTTCAAGCTTGCTCCTTTGAGCCCCCACTCCCATGGCCTTAGCTCCTCCGTTGCGGGCGGAGTGATCCTTTCGTCGTTGGAGCGTTCAAGGATGGCCTCCAAATCTTTTCTTAGTTCCCCGAAGCCCTGATATCTCCTCTGCGGCTTCTTCTCAAGGCAATGCTGGATAACGGGAAAGAGTTTTGAATTCAGGCGCGGGACAGGCGCTTCTGAATGAAGCTTCCACATGATCTCGGATTGGCCCCGGCCCTTTTCCATTGGCATGCTTGAAGGCGCTAGTTCGAAGGGAAGCTTGCCGGAGGCCATTTGATAAAGCACTACACCGAAACTGTAGATGTCACTTCTCTGGTCACAGGATGCCGAATCGGTGAATTGCTCTGGGGCCATGTGGGTGAGCGTGCCGCCCACCGGAATTGTTTGGCTCAAGACGGCTGCGCCGTTGCGCTCTTCGCCTCGCGAAATGCGCGCTGAGACTTGCGCCTTATGTGCGGTTCCGGCCAGTCCAAAATCGGAGATTTTAACTATCTTTTCGGAGGCGATCATGATGTTGCTTGGCTTGATGTCGCGGTGACAGCGGAGACCCTTCGAGTAGGCATATTCCATGCCGTAGCAGAACTGTGTGGCCCAACGAATAGCCTGGGGCAGGTCGGGTGGCTGCGAATGAAGATATCCCTCAAGCGAGTTCAGCCCAGCCTCGCCTGGATCGATGTACTCCATGATGATATAAAGGCGATGAGAAATTTCCTCGACATAATAGGCGCGCATGAGGTACGGATGGCGCTCCATTTCGACCCAAATCTGGGCTTCCCGACGAAACAACTCTCGCGTTGCATCATCGTTAAGGTACTCGTCGCGGAATGTTTTGAGGGCGAAGACCTCGTTCAGTTCACGGGAATACACTTTATAAACAACGCCGAAACCACCTTCCCCTAGCAGGTCGAGCACTTCATAGTGTTGGCCGATTAGGTCGCCCTTTTGATAGGGCGTTTTGCGTAGACGCAGCATCGACGAGTCCGGCTCCGTAGCGGGACGGTCTTGGTCCGCACCCGATGCGATGTCAGGCTGCGCGTTTGGTTTGCCAAAGAACCTGTTTACAAATCCCCTTAGCCGGCTCACTTCTGGGCCCTCATTTCCAATGCAGTATAATGAATTAGGCGCCGAGACGGTCGGAAAGAGTTCCTTAAGGTCGCGACAATTGGACTTTGGGGGCACCCACCGGAAGGCGAAGCAGCGAATGGCCACTGACGAACACCAAATCGAGCGTCACCTAACACCAAGCGGCTGGATAACTGGCAGTGAACGGGTGAATGGCGCGCAGACAAGAAAGGTCGAGCCTCCCCAGGACCGAATTGAAACTTGGGTCGAGGAAATCTCCGACAGTTCGGAAGGATGGGCGCCGCCCACAGCTTTCTCGACGATGGTCTGGGAAGCGAGCAACGTCCCCGCCCAAGTCCGCGCCGAGCTGAGGGGAAGGTTCCCCCGACCTGAATATCAGCCGTGGAAACAAATTCGCAGAAAACGCCGGAAGCTAGCGGACTGTTATTGATTCACACCGAAGAATGCTCGGGCCTGGGTACACACTATCCTTCACAGGGACCCGCGAGAGCTACCTCGAGAAATCTGATCGCATTTGGATCGACTGCCTCAACGGAGACAAGTACAAGACCGGCAAACTCACGCCCGATTACACGAGCGTTGAGCCAGTCGTAGAACTCGGCCTTTTATTCATGCCAGCTGGGCGTGCGCAAGATGCTGGGTAGCTTTCTTCAGGGGCTAAAGCCCTTGAAAGAGGCGGGGTTAATGTCGGAGCTAAAGGTCCGACCCCCTAAAGAATCGAGGTCCGGCATACCGCGGCGTTCGCGGGAGGTGGGTCCGGCCGCCCTAAAAGGACGGCCCCTACAACGGCGGCGAAGAGGGCGCGATTTATCGTGGCGCTACTGGGAGCGGAGGCCGGAAGGAAGAGGAGGCGGAGAAAGAATGACGGGGAAGGTGCGAGAAAGGGGCAAAGGTGCGAGGATAGCGGGGGCAATTTCAGCGAACGGTCGAGCAAAGGGTCTAGCAAAGGGTCCAGCAAAGGGTCCGGCAAAGGGTCCGGCAGAGGATCGCACGGTATCGAGGAAACGATCGAGCAGAGGAACGAGCACAGGATTTAGCAGAGGAACAGCCACTATGCCAAGACTGCAAACTACGGAAGACCACCGGCTGGAAGAAGCACGCACGCGGAAGAAGCACTGGAAGAGGTGGGGGCCGTATCTAAGCGAGCGGCAATGGGGAACGGTGCGCGAGGACTACAGTCCGGGCGGGACGGCGTGGGAGTTTTTTCCGCACGATCATGCGAGGTCGCGCGCTTATCGCTGGGGAGAAGATGGAATCGGGGGAATATCGGACCGGCATCAGACGATTTGCTTCGCATTGGCGCTATGGAACGGGCGCGATCCGATATTGAAAGAGCGGCTGTTCGGGCTGACGGGAAATCAGGGAAATCACGGCGAGGACGTGAAGGAGCAGTATTTTTATCTGGATTCGACGCCGACGCACAGCTACATGCGGATGCTGTACAAATATCCGCAAATGGAATTTCCGTATGCGTGGCTGGAAGAAGAAAACCGGCGGAGAGGGCGGGCGGCTCCGGAATTCGAGTTGATGGATACGGGAGCATTTCACGAAAACCGCTACTTCGACATTTTCGTGGAATATGCGAAGTGCGACGTGGAAGACATGATGATCCGGATCACGGTGGTAAATCGCGGGCCGGAAACTGCGTCGCTGCATGTGCTGCCATCGCTATGGTTCCGCAATACGTGGTCGTGGGGGCGGGATTTGCGGCGGCCGGTGGTGCGCGCGGCAGCGAACGTGCCGGGAAGCGTGTGCGCGGAGTTGCAGCACTGGCAGTACGGAAAGCGCTGGCTGCTCTGCGCGGGACAGCCGGAGCTGCTGTTCACGGAAAACGAAACGAACAAAGCGCGGCTGTTCAACGCGAAGAATCGCTCGCCGTACGTGAAGGACGCGTTTCACGAATACATCATCGCGGGAAACAAAGGCGCGGTGAATCCGGAGCACACCGGGACGAAGATGGCGGCGTACTACCCGCTGCAACTGGGCCCGGGAGAATCGCGGACGCTGAAGCTGCGGCTGACGGACATGGAGCCGCTGGCGTCGATGGACGCGGAATCGGCGAAAACCGGGACGATTTCTTCGCCGGGACACGCGGAGCGAGGGGAAGGCGTGCCGGGAACGGACGATTTTGCGGCAGGGTTCGATGCCGTGTTCACCACGCGGATGAAAGAGGCGGACGATTTTTACGCTTCGCGGGTGCCCAAGGATTTGTCGGAGGACGCGAAGAACGTGATGCGGCAATCGCTGGCGGGCATGCTGTGGTCGAAGCAGTTTTATCACTACGATGTGCGAACGTGGCTGGAAGGGGATCCGGCGGGGCCAACGCCGCCGAAGGAGCGCTGGAACGGCAGGAACAAAGATTGGACGCATCTCTACAACGACGACATCATCTCGATGCCGGACAAGTGGGAATATCCGTGGTACGCGGCGTGGGATTTGGCGTTTCACTGCATTCCGCTGGCGCTGATCGATCCGGACTTTGCGAAGGACCAGCTGGTGCTGCTTTTGCGCGAGTGGTACATGCATCCGAACGGGCAATTGCCTGCTTATGAGTGGGCGTTTGGCGATGTGAACCCGCCGGTACATGCGTGGGCGGCTTGGCGCGTTTACAAGATTGACCGGCGCGTGCGCGGAGTGGCGGACCGGGCGTTTCTCGAGAAAGTGTTTCACAAGCTGCTGCTGAATTTTACCTGGTGGGTGAACCGCAAAGATCCCGAAGGGATGAATATCTTTCAGGGCGGATTTTTGGGGTTGGACAATATTGGAGTGTTTGACCGTTCGGCGCCGCTGCCGACCGGCGGACACTTGGAACAGTCCGACGGAACCAGCTGGATGGGCATGTATTGCCTGAACATGATGGCGATTGCGCTGGAGCTGGCGAAGGAAGATCCGGCGTACGAGGACGTGGCCAGCAAGTTTTTCGAGCATTTCGTGTACATCGCGCGGGCGATCAACGATTTCGGCTCGGGCGGCATTTCCTTGTGGGACGACGAAGATGGTTTTTACTACGACGTTTTGCAACTGCCGAACGGCGAGGAACATTTCCTGAAGATTCGTTCGATGGTGGGACTGATACCGCTGTTCGCGGTGGAAACGCTGGAGCCGGAAATCGTGGACCGCTTGCCGGGATTCAAGCGGCGGATGCAGTGGTTCATCGACAATCATCCGGACGTGCCGGAACACATCGAAATGACGCAGCGGTCGGCGCGGGGAGTGCGGCGGCAACTTTCGCTGGTGAGCCGCAAGCAGTTGAAGCGCGTGCTTTACCGCATGCTGGATGAAACCGAGTTTTTGTCGGAGTACGGAGTGCGGGCGCTTTCGCGGTATCACAAAGATCATCCGTATGAAGTGCATGTGAACGGGCAGACGAGCCGGGTGGATTACGAGCCGGCGGAATCGTCGACGGGATTATTCGGTGGGAATTCGAATTGGCGCGGACCGATTTGGTTTCCCGTGAACTTTCTGCTGGTGGAATCGCTGCAGAAGTACCATCACTACTACGGCGAAGACTTCAAGGTGGAGTGCCCGACGCATTCGAAGAAGGAAATGGATTTGTGGGACGTGGCCGGCGAGATTTCGCGGCGATTGGTGCACATTTTCCTGCGCGGGCACAACGGGCGGCGACCCGTGGCTGGCGGGCTGGAGCTGTTCCAAAGCGATCCACACTGGAAGGACCTGGTGCTGTTTCACGAATACTTTCACGGTGACAATGGGGCGGGGATCGGCGCGAGCCATCAAACCGGATGGACCGGGCTGGTGGCCAAGCTGATCGAACAGAGCGGTGAGTAACGCGACGGAAAACGAAACGGGAATCGACGCGATGAATGGCTAGCTGAGATTAATACTTAACGACAAATGGCTGATAAAAAAGCGCGCATGAATCCGGCTGGCGAGCCGGCTGAAACGGCCGGAGCGCCCAGAACGCCAAGAACGAAGACGGCGGCAACAGCGGCGAAGCGTCCGCGGGCGGGCAAGGCGGAGGCAGCCGAGGTGCCGTTGCCGGAAGCGGAGGTGCGGTTCGGGCGCGAGATTTGCGGCGACCTGGACGCGGCGGATGCGCGCGAGTGGCTGGTGACGAACGGAATTGGCGGATTTGCGTCCGGCACGATGGGGACAAGCATGACGCGGCGTTATCACGGGCTGTTGATGGCGGCGTTGCAGCCGCCCGTGGGGCGCACGCAACTGGTAGCGGTGCTGCACGAGACGGTGCGTTACGCGGGAGCGGATTATCCGCTGGCGACGCATCGCTGGGCTGGCGGCACGGTGGATCCCAAAGGATTTCTTGCAGTAGAGAGTTTTCGGCTTGAAGGAACCAAGCCGGTGTGGACCTACGCGCTGGCGGATGCGCTGCTCGAAAAACGCGTGTGGATGCGGCAGGGCGAGAACACGACTTATGTGCAATATACGCTGGTGAGGGCGAGCGGTCCGCTGGAGATGGAACTGAAGGCGCTGGTGAATTACCGCGATTTTCACTCGACAACGCATGCGGGTGATTGGCGGATGACCATCGAGCCGGTGGAGAGCGGCGTGATGGTGCAGCCGTTTGCGGAGGCCACGCCATTTTATCTGCGGAGCACGGAAGCATCGTGCGAGCCGCGGAGCGAATGGTACCGCAATTGTTACCTTCCGGCGGAGCGTGAACGCGGCCTCGACGATCATGAGGACAACCTTTTCGCGGCGCTGTTTCGCGCGAAGCTGGAAGTGGGGAAATCCTTCACGATCGTCTTGAGCACCGAGGCGAGTACGCCGCTCGACGGAGAAACCGCGCTGGCGGCGCAAGCCAATCATGAGGTGAAGCTCTTCGGCGCGTGGCAAGCCGCCAACGAGAACGCGGCGGGCGATGCGCCTTCCTGGATCTGGCAGCTCGTGCTGGCCGCGGACCAGTTCATCGTGAAGCGCAGCCTGCCGGACCGGCCGGATGGGCGCAGCATCATTGCGGGATATCACTGGTTTGCCGACTGGGGGCGCGACACGATGATCGCGTTGCCGGGACTGACGCTGGCGACGGGGAGGCCGGAAGTCGCGAAGCAGATACTTCTGGCGTTCGCCCAGTTTGTCGATGGCGGGATGCTGCCGAACAATTTTCCGGATGCGGGCGGCAAGCCGGAATACAACACGGTGGACGCGGGGTTGTGGTATTTCGAGGCGGCGCGGCAATATTTGGCGGAGACCGAAGACTCCGAGACACTCGCGAAGCTTTTTCCGGTGCTGGCCGGGATGATCGACGCGCATGTGAACGGCACACGGTACAACATTCATGTCGATCCCGTGGACGGATTGCTGTACGCGGGCGGTCCGGGCGTGCAACTGACGTGGATGGACGCGAAAGTAGGCGACTGGGTGGTTACGCCGCGCACGGGGAAGCCGGTGGAAGTGAACGCAGTGTGGATCAATGCGCTGAGCACGATGGCGGGATTTGCGCAACGCCTGGGAAAACCGAGCGATGGCTACGAAAAGCTGGCTGCCAAAGCCACGAAAAACTTCCAGAAATTCTGGAATGCCGAGCGCGGGTTTTGCTACGACGTGATTGACGTGCCGGGGCAGGGAAATGACGCGTCACTGCGCCCCAACCAGATTTTTGCAGTGAGCTTGCCGGTGAGTCCGCTGACGCCGGAGCAGCAGCAAGAAGTTGTGGGCGTTTGCGCGTTTCGCTTGCTGACTTCGCATGGTTTGCGCAGCCTGGCTCCCGGAGAGCCGGGATACGTGGGGCATTACGGAGGCGGCCCGCGCGAGCGCGACGGCGCGTATCACCAGGGCACGGTATGGGGCTGGCTGCTGGGACATTTCGCACTGGCGCACCTGCGGGTGCACAAAGATCGCGCCGCTGCATTGCGCTTGCTGGAGCCGCTGGGAAGAGAGATTTATGCCAGCGGGCTCGGTACGCTCAGCGAGATTTTCGATGGCGATGCGCCGTTTACTCCGCGCGGGTGCATTGCGCAAGCGTGGACCGTGGGCGAAGTGTTGCGGGCATGGCGAGAGATTGTCCGGGCGGCGTGAACCGTCAGCGCGCCGCGGAATCCTGCCGTTCGTAGAGTTCGATCAAGACCTTGCCTCCGCCGGGAACACCTACCAGGAAGAAATTGATGCGCGTGCCATCGGCACCCCTGCGGGTGGCCGGGTAGATGGGCGTAAGTTGAAAGGCTTCCCTTAGGATGGCGGCCGCGCGGTCCACGTTGTGGCACAGGAATTCCACTTGCTGGATGCCTTCGCCAAATTTCGCAAGGTAGCGCGCGATCGCGCCTGGTCCGCCGGGTTCTTTAGTGGTCAGCACGTCCAGCATGACTCGGTCCGGGAAATGCAGCTCGAATTCCTCGGCATCTTGATCCGGCGGAACTTCGGCCAGGCGAGGCGAGCCGTTGGCTTCTCGAATCGCGCGAAAGGTTTCCGGCGTAACTGCCAGGCCCACGGTAACCGCCGGATTTGGTCCCATTAGCAGGGAACTCAGACCGGTGTTTGAACACCAGATGCGAGCGACGCGGTCGGCGGGTGCGCGGCCTTGGCGGTAAATCTGTCGAGCGGCTGCTTCGCGCGCTTGGCTATCCGGCGAGGCCAGGCCGGCGATGGCGGACGCGAGGGGACTGGACATGAGTGCCGCAGAATTGTAGCGTGTCGAGAGCGCGCAGCAAAGGGTGAGACGCTGATTTCGGCGCCGCCGTAACGAATCGCGCACTGATTTCATCTGAGGGATATGCCCAAGCCTGTCTTATTGACTGTGGACGACGATCCGGAGGTGCTGCACGCCATCGAGCGTGACTTGCGCACCCGGTATGCGGACCGCTATCGCATTATGCGCGCCAACTCCGGAACGACCGCGCTGGGTACGCTGCGCGAACTGAAGGCGCGCAACAATCCCGTTGCTCTTCTTTTGGCCGACCAGCGCATGCCACTGATGGACGGCGTCGGATTCCTCGCCGAAGCCATGGACCTGTACCCGAAAGCCAAGCGCGCGCTGCTGACTGCGTACGCCGATACGAATGCCGCGATCGACGCGATCAACGAAGCGCGCGTGCACTACTATCTGATGAAGCCGTGGGATCCACCCGAAGAAAAGCTGTATCCCGCGCTGGATGATTTGCTGCAAGACTGGACCGCGGCGTTCCATCCGCCGTACGAAGGCATTCGCGTTCTCGGCACGCGCTGGTCGAACCGCTCGTACGAGTTGCGGGACTTCCTCGCGCGCAACCAGGTGCCGTACCAATGGATCGACGTGGAATTGGCGCAGAGCGACGCGGAAGTGCGCGCGCTGATTGCCTCTCTAGGGCCGGAAGCGGATACGCTTCCCTTGATTCTTTTCCCCGATGGCGCGCGGCTCGCGGAGCCGCCGCTGCCGGCTGTGGCGGACAAGCTTGGTTTGCGAACGCATGCGCAAACGGAGTTCTATGATTTGGCAATTGTGGGCGGCGGGCCCGCGGGTCTTGCGGCTGCGGTTTACGGTGCGAGCGAAGGGTTACGCACCGTGATGATCGAGCGCGAAGCTCCCGGCGGACAAGCGGGGCTCAGCTCGCGCATCGAAAACTATCTCGGCTTTCCCGAGGGTCTAACCGGCGGCGATTTGACGCGACGCGCCGTAGCGCAAGCGCGAAAGTTTGGCGTCGAGATTCTTTCGCCGCAGCAGGCGGTCAGGGTGCGCGTGGAGGGACCCTACCGGTATCTGAAACTCGCGGACGGCGTGGAGATTTCCTGCCACGCGCTGCTGCTGGCCACGGGAGTGCAGTGGCGGACGCTGCAAATTCCGGGCATCGAGCGGTTGCAAGGCGCCGGCGTGTATTACGGCGGCGGAACTTCGGAAGCGATGGCTTGCCGCGGCGAAACCGTTTACGTAGTGGGCGGCGCGAACTCCGCGGGGCAAGCGGCCATGCACTTCGCGAAATTCGCCGAAAAAGTGATCATGCTGGTGCGCGGCGAATCGCTGGCTGCCACGATGTCGCACTATCTGATCGAGCAGATCGAAAAGACACCGTGTATCGAGGTCTGGGCCAAGACCGGGCTTACGGAAGTGCACGGCGAAGCGCGGCTCGAAGCCATCACCATTCAGCGCGGCGATGCGGTGCCGCAGCGGCTACCTGCGAGCAGCTTATTTATTTTCATTGGGGCACAGCCACGGACCGACTGGCTGCCCGACGTCGTCGAGCGCGATTCGCGGGGCTTCATTTTGTCCGGGCCCGATTTGATCCTGGACGGCAAGAAGCCGAAGTCCTGGACGCTCGAGCGCGATCCGTTTTTGCTGGAGTCGAGCGTGCCGGGCATTTTTGTCGTGGGCGACGTGCGGCACGGTTCGGTGAAGCGCGTGGCGTCGGGAGTGGGCGAAGGCGCGGTCGTGGTGCAATTCATCCATCAATATCTGGCCAAAGTGCAGTGAGATCGCGGGCGGCAGGAGCCTATGAGCGAACAGTCTGAGCGGTCGGGCACGGAATCGGCCATTGATCCCTCGCAGATAGCATCGTTATCACAAGAGCTGGGAAAGGTGCCTGCGTTCGCGGAGCTAGCGCAGCCTGACCTCGAGTGGGTGGTTGCGCAATGCACCCTTTTTCGCGCGGCTCCCGGCGAACGGATGATCCAGGAAGGCACGCCCGCCGACCGAATGTATATCCTGCTCGAGGGTGAGGTTCGCGGGCGGCGCGAAAGCGCCGGACCGGACAGCCCGGTCTTCACTGTAAGCGCGGGGAACGTCGGCGGGCTTTTGCCGTTCTCGCGCATGAAGATCTTCACGGTGACCACCCGCGCGGTGAAGCCCGCAAGAGCCCTGGCGTTCCCGTCAAAAAAATTCAGCGAGCTGATTCACAGGTTGCCGGACCTGGCGCAGCGTCTGGTCGGGCTGCTGGCCGACCGCGTGCGGGATTTCACGCGCATCGAGCAGCAAACGGAAAAACTCGCCGCATTGGGAAAGCTTTCGGCTGGATTGGCGCACGAGTTGAACAATCCGTCCGCTGCCGCGCGGCGGTCCGCATCCGCGCTGCGCGATTGTTTGCAGCGGCTGAGGGATGCCAGCCGGAACTCCGAAATCGGGCCGGAAGACTGCGGCGCTTTAGCCGCGCGCGAAGAGCAGATTCGCAACGAGTTGAAGCCCGCCGAGTACAAGGACGAATTCGTGCGCGTCGAGCGCGAGGAAGCCATCCAGAGTTGGCTGGAAGCCCAGCACGTGGCGGACGCCTGGAAACTCGCTCCGTCGCTGGCGGAAGCGAATCTCACGGACGAACACCTGAAGAGTTTTGTGGCGCTGGCGGGCCCTTCTTTGGGACCAGAGCTGCAGCGCTTCGGAACGCTTCTGGAGATGGAGCGCATCGCCGACGAACTGGAACAAGCGACCGTGCGAATCTCGGAGCTCATCAAAGCGATCAAAGAATATTCGTACATGGATCAGTCGCCGCTCCAGGAAGTGAATATCAAGAAGAGTCTGGAAACGACGCTGACGATCATGAACCACAAGCTGAAACGCGGCATTGCCATCAAGCGCGAATATGCGCCGGATGTGCCGCTGGTGATGGCATATGGGAGCGAGCTCAATCAAGTGTGGACCAACCTGATCGACAACGCCGCGGATGCCATGAAAGATAAAGGGACGCTGACGATTCGCACCATTCGCGAGAATGATTACGTCGTCGTGGAGATCGCCGACACCGGGCCGGGCATTCCGGCTGAAGTGCAATCGCGCATCTTCGAGCCTTTTTTCACCACCAAGGGCGTTGGCGAAGGCACCGGGCTTGGGCTTGATGTTGTGTATCGCATCGTGCAGAAGCACCGCGGGCTGGTCACGCTGAAGTCCGAACCAGGCTTCACGCGCTTTAGCGTGCGCATTCCGATTCAATCTGCGCTGTAAGAGAACCGGGGGGAACTATGGCCGTCGAATGCACGCATCTCGATCAAATCAAGCCAGTGAAGGCGCACACAAAAGGCTGCGAAGAGTGCCTCAAGATCGGCGACGAATGGGTGCACCTGCGCTTGTGCTTGACGTGCGGTAAAGTTGGCTGCTGCGATTCGTCGAAGAACAAGCACGCCACCAAACATTTTCATGCGGTGCACCATCCGATTGTCCGCTCGCTGGAGCCGGGCGAAAATTGGATGTGGTGTTACATCGACGAAGTGGCTTTCGAAGACGATTAGTGGTCCCGGCTCGCGCCGCCTGGGATTAGCCCAGCGTTGCGGCGAACAGCTCGGTGAGTTTTTCAAAAGCGTGCTCCGCCTGCGGCTGGTTGTACACCGGACTGTCCGGCACCGTCCAACTGTGTAAAGCGCCCTCGTAGATTTCGCTCTCATACGTTCCGCCCCAGGCTTCCAGCGCGCGATCAAATTTGGCGATGGCGTCTGCCGGCATACTGTTGTCTTTGACCGCGTGACCGAAATAGAGCCGCGCGCCGATGCGCGAGAGCGCCAGATGCGGACTGGTTGCAGCGTCCGTGAAGAGCCTGCCGCCGTGAAACGAAGCGATAGCCGCGATTTTGTCCGGCCGTGCCGCCGCCATGCGCATGGCCATGGCGCCAGCGAAGCAGAAGCCGACTACCCCAATGCCGCCATCGCTGACGTACTCGAGAGCCGTGAGGAAGTTGACATACTTCGAGGCGTCGCGCTCCATCGCATCCGGAGTCAACGGGCCGGCGAGTTCGCCGAGCCGCTTGGTGGTTCGCTCGTCTCCCCAGTTCGGCGTGAAGTCGAAAACGGGCACCTTTGACGTTCGATAGAAGAGGTTCGGAACCAGCACGGCGTAACCTTCCGCCGCAAGGCGCCGCGCCATGCCGCACTGCGCCGGCCGGATGCCGGTAATATCCGTAAGATGAATCACGCCGGGGACACGCGCGCCTTCCGGCCGGTAGAGAAAGCCGTCGGACACGCCGTCCTCGGTGCGGATCTGTACTTTTTCTTCGATCATTTTTCGACTCGCTTTTTCGCCACTTTCCGGGCTCACGGATTTTTGCCTCCACGCGGCCGAACGAGCGCCGCCCATCGAAATTGCTCAGATTGTTTCCTTCGCAGGCAGCAAAAGCGAAGCCGCCAGCGCGATCAAAAGAATCCCGGCGACGATGCTCAGGGAAACGTGCACCGGAATATGGACCCACCGCTCGGCAATCATTTTACCGCCAATGAAGACCAGAACGGCCGAGAGTCCCGCGGTAAGAAAGCGCAGCCGTCCGAGCGCGCCGGCGAGCAGAAAGTACATCGCGCGCAGTCCCAGAATAGCGAACACGTTCGACGTGTAGACGATGAAGGGGTCATGCGTGATGCCGAAGATTGCCGGAATCGAATCAATCGCCAGCGTCACGTCCGTGATTTCCACCACCAGCAAGACCAGAAATAGCGGCGTGGCAAAAAGCTTGCCCGCGTTGCGCACGAAGAAGTGCTCGCCGCGATAGTCATGCGTCACCCGCAGGTGGCGATTGGCAAACTGGAAGATCTTGCTGCTCTCCGGATGTATTTTCTCTTTTTTGGAGAAAAGCATCTGAATGCCGGCGTAAACCAGGAACGCGCCAAACACGTACATGGTCCACGAAAAATGTTCGATCAGCTCCGCGCCCGCCGCGATCATCACCCCGCGCATCACCAGCGCGCCGATCACTCCCCATTCCAGGAGGCGGTGCTGCACTCGGTCGTCCACAGAAAATGCCCGGAAAATCACCAGGAAGAGAAAAAGATTGTCTACGCTCAGCGCTTTCTCGATGAGATAGCCGGTGAAATACTCGAGCGCGGGCTGCCGGCCGGCGTACAAGTAAACTCCCGCGCCAAAGAGTACCGAGACCGCCACCCAGACGCCGGTCCACAGCGCCGCCTCGCGCAGTCCCACCTTGTGCGGTTTCCGATGCAGGAGTCCCAGGTCCAGCGCAATGGCCACGAGAATAAATACGTTGAAAGCGACCCAGAGAAGAGGCGTCCCCATCGCGCTTGCTTTTCAGCCTCAGGGAGTTGTCGTCGCGCGGGCGTCAGCGGCGTTCAGGTTGGTGAGTTCGACGCGGGCCGTTTGCCCTGCGTGCACCGTGATGGGCACATCCCATCGAACGCGCATATCGCCGGCGTTCGCGTCGAGATTCAGCGAGCTGATCCAGTAGCTGCCCGCCGCCAGGCCTCCGACGGCGCCGCGCCCTTCCAGATCGGTGTCTGCCTTGGCCACCAGGTATTTCATCTGCGCCACTTCCGGCGCCATGCGCTGTACGCGTTTCTTGTGGTCGCTTTCCAGCTTGGCCCATTTGCGCTGCGGATTCACGGCATCAAGCTCCAGCTCCATGCCGCTCTCGGTTTCCGGATGCGCGGCGATGAATTTCTTCAACGCGACCAGGTACTCCTGATGTTGTTTCTCGTATTTGTCGGGGTGGTCGGCCTTGTCCGCATCCGTGTACTTCGGCTTCGGGATGCCGTTGGTGACTCCGCCGCTGTTCGAGCGTTGATACGCCAGCAAAAACTCCGGCACCTTAAGCACTTCGTCTGGTGTGACGGCTTTGTCCAGCCCCGGCATGGTCAGATCCATGATTTCGTGGGCCTTGAGCCAGGTTTTGAGTTCCGGCGAAAGCTTCAAGCCACCAATGAATTCCTCGCGCGACGGCAATTCGTCCTGCGCTTCCACTTCCTTGGCGATCTGCACGTAGCTCTTGGTAAGAATATAGAACGTGAACTGCCGCACCGGTTCGGGACGCGCCGCGGTCGGCGTAACTCGAGCGATAAAATCCAGCCCGCCGGTCTGGGCGCTGGCGGAATGCACCGCTCCATAGCAACAAAGAATGGCCAGAAAACTGGCGGCCCGGTAAATTGTGCTCATGCTGGCCATCGTAGCAGAGTCAGCGAAGCCCGCCCGAAGAGATTTCGCCCGCAAATGCGTAGTTGCCATCCTGCAGAACGCGCACTCGTAGTGTCCGATAAGAGAACACGCGGGCGCGTTGCGGTTCAGAATAGCCGAAAGACAACTTCGATGGTAATCCAGGTCGCCACCGGGCGACGGCTCGCATCGCGCGCCGGGGTAAAGCGCCAGGCACGCACGGCATCACGCGCGCGCTCGTCGAGTCCGAGCCCAAGTCCCTTCGCCACGCGTATGTCGTTTGCCCGGCCGTCCGTGCCGACCAGCACGAGCAGCGTCATCATGCCCTGAAGTTTGGACTCGCGCGCTTCGTCTGTGTATCCGGGATTGGGACAATACAAGCATGTCGGAAGCGTCATGCCGGGACTGTACTTTCTGCCCGTGCTTTCGCCGCCCGGGCCATCCGTGGGACCATCGCCCATGGTCTTCCCCGGGCCGTTACCGATGGTGTTTGAATCGCCCGGACCCGGCGAGCCGGTATCGTTGTTCATCCACGGCAGTCCGATCTTGTCCACCGGAGTTAGCACTGGTGCCGCGGAAGGATCGAGGATTGTCGGAGGCACCGGGAGATGCGATTCCTGTTGCGGCGGCAACGACGGCCTCACGATTTGAATCGAAGAGATCGGTACCAGATTTCCCGCCGTCGTGGGAATGGGCACCCTATTGCCGCCGCTGCCGGTACCCGCGTCGGGATGCGGCCCCGCCTCTCGCGCGAAAAGACTGGTCGGAAACTTCAACGGCTCAAATATTGATTTTGCATCTTGCGGGAGCGCTCCCGTCGGTTTGCCGGAATGAAGCGCCAGGATCGCCAGCACCGCCACAACGCCAGCATGCGTCACCAACGATACGCCCTGCGCCCGTCCGGCCTGCGGCGAAGCCGACAAACGCAGCAGATGCAGCGGCGCTCCATTGGCCGAGCTCACTTTCCATCGAATCGGCCGAAGCGCTTCGCGAAAGTTAGCGCGAATCCGCGTAATCAGGTTGTCAGATGAATCTTGCCGGGAAGACAGCGAACGAAAGAAATCTCGCACGGGTGGGCCTCCGTGCCCGCCTCTATTTGGCCAATCCTCGACGAAGCGAGCCGCGATTGCCGAATGAGAATCGCAGCGCGCCGGATTGGTTGCCCGGCGCAGAAGTGCATTTTATGCGTGTGATCTAAAAGATGCGGAAAGCGACTTCGATAATCACGCGAGCGTTGACCGGCTTACCGTTCGGCCCGATGGAGGGCTTCAGCTTCCAGTTCTTCACTTGCGCCATGGCTTTCTCTTCCAAGCCCAGGCCCGGGCCTTTGACGACAACCGGATTGATCACGCGCCCATCCGTCGTCACGGTCACATCCAACGTAACCGATCCCTGATACTTGGCTTTCCGCGCTTCATCCGAATATTCAGGCAGTGGGCAATAGATGCACACCGGCGATCCCACGCCATTCACTCCAGCGCGAAACGATCCGCCGCCCGTTCCCCCGCCTTCGCCCGGGCCTAATCCTCCGCCCGTGCCGCTCCCGATTCCCGTTCCGTTGCCGTGCCCTAAAGACTCCGAATTCCCGTTGGCCAATGGATCGCCGAACGTCGGCAGGTTCGGGTTGTTCAGCACTTTCAAATCCGGCGGCCCGAGCAGCGAAGGATCCATCGGCAGCTTCGGATTCTCAAAGGGTTTCACCTGCGGCGGCGTGAACTGCGTCATCTTGAACTTCGGCAGTTTGCCTTTGTTCACCGGAGTCAGCGTGTGGTCATTCGCTCCGCCGCCTCCTCCAGCCTTGGTCGCTCCCGCCGGGAGCTTCGCCAGGTACGGCGAAATATCCAATGGCGTCACGTCCAGCTTACCTTTCGCTTCCGTGGACGGCAGCAAGTTCGTGAAGTACAGCGGAACGAACAGCAGCGCGAACAACAACACACCATGCGCGCCAAACGCGATGATTTGGCTCCAGCCAAAATTTTCGTCCTTCGACCAGATATCTTTTACTTTGACCGGCTTGATTCCTGCAGGGAGCGGCGCCATCTTCGTCGGCGAAAAGAATTCGCGAATGCGATCGCCGAATCCGCCGAAATTCGCGCCCCAAGCTACCGCAAAACGGCTGTTCACCGGCCCTTTCGGCACCGGCCGCGAACTGAAAAACTCCTTGAGGTTCCCGCCCACGCTATCGCCGTATTCCGTGGGCATCAGCGGCGACTTGAAATCGCCGCGCACTTTTACCGGACGCTCAAACAGGAATTGCTTGAGATTTGACCAGAAATTGTCCGGCATCAGCATCGCCGGCCGCCCGAATTTTGGCACCGAATTGGCAGGCACCGGCACAGCCGCGTGTGCTTCCGCAGACACCGGCCTCTTCAGCTCGGAAGGAATTAGATTGGGTAAATCCGCCACGTCTTGCCCCTCGCGTTAGACGCACTTCCGCTGCATTCGGCGTCCTCAACCGTATGATTCGCGCTCCTCTGGAAAGGTTGCGCCTACCGGTTAGCCGACAGCGGCTGACACCGCACCGCTATTCATTGTAACATACGCAATTACACTGCTTTCCGATGTTTCCCGCCGTATACCTGAACTTCCGTACGGTGCGTACGGACCGGCGAAAGAAAGACGTACACGCACGCCAAGCAAAGGGGCATTCCAGCACTCACCGACATGGCCGAGCCACTCGAACTGAAGAAAACGCTAAATCTCCCCAAAACCGATTTCCCCATGAAAGCCGGTTTGCCCCAGAACGAGCCCAAGCAACTCGCCGCCTGGGAAGAAGAGAAAATCTATCATCGCATCCTCGAATCGCGCGAGGGCAAGCCGCTCTTTGTCCTCCACGATGGTCCGCCTTACCCGACCGGCTCGATCCATCTCGGCACCGGCCTCAACAAAATCCTCAAGGATCTCGTAGTCAAGACCAAAAGCATGGCTGGCCATTACGCTCCCTATGTTCCCGGCTGGGATTGCCACGGCCTCCCCATCGAAACGCAAGTGGAAAAGGAGCTTGGCGGCAAGGGCAAAGTTCCGCCCGCCGAATTCCGGCGCCTGTGCCGCGAATTTGCTACTCGCTACGTCGACCAGCATCGCCGCGAGTTCAAGCGCCTCGGCATTTTTGGCCGCTGGGAAAAGCCTTACCTCACCATGGATTTCGGTTACGAAGCCACCATCGCTGAAGCTTTCCTCGAATTCATCGAGAAGGGCTACGTCTATCGCGGCCGCAAGCCTGTCTATTGGTGCCTCTACGACAGCACCGCGCTCGCCGAAGCCGAAGTCGAGTACGAAGATCACGTCAGCCCGTCCATCTGGGTCACCTTCAAGGTGGCCAGCGGCGGAAAAGGCGCAGCTCCGAAAGTTTCCGGCGATGCCAGCGCCGTCATCTGGACCACCACGCCGTGGACCATCCCCCACAATCGCGCCCTCGCCTTCCATCCAGACTTCGACTACGCCGTCGTGGAAACCGAAGAAGGCCAGCTTCTCCTAGCCGCCGATCGCGTCGCCGCGCTGCAATCCGAGTCTGGCATCAAGGAAGCTCGCACCATCGCCACCTACAAAGGCCGCGACTTCGAAGGCATGCTCTTCCAGCATCCTTTTTTGCCCACGCAAGTCCCGGGCATCCTCGCGGACTACGTCACTCTCGATCAAGGCAGCGGCATCGTGCACACCGCTCCCGGCCACGGCGTCGACGACTTCTACTCCGGCCAGCGCTACAACCTCGAAACCTACGCGCCGCTCGACGATCGCGGCGTCTATCTCGAAGGCCTCCCCGAATACAAAGGCAAAGACGTCTTCGCTGCGAATCCCATCATCGTAAAACTCCTGAACGATCGCGGCGCGCTCCTCGGCCATCACCCTTACAAGCACAGCTATCCGCACTGCTGGCGCTGCCACAATCCCGTCATCTTCCGCGCCACCGAGCAGTGGTTCATCAGTATGGATACGCAGCCCAACGACCGGCCCAAAACGCTGCGCCAGCAAACGCTCGACGAAATCCCCACCGTAAAATGGATTCCCGCTTGGGGCGAAGACCGCATGCACGAAATGATCAAGGAGCGCCCGGACTGGTGCGTCTCGCGCCAGCGTTTCTGGGGCGTGCCCATCATCGTTTTTTATTGCGACGCCTGCGGCAAGCGCCTTGAGGATTTCTCCGCGCTTCGCAACGTCGTCAAGTGGTTCGCCAAAGAAGGCGCCGACGCCTGGTACAAACACGAAGCCGAAGAATTGTTGCCCGCCGGAATCAAGTGCTCCTGCGGCGCCGCCAAATGGCGTAAGGAAAACGACATTCTCGACGTGTGGTTCGATTCCGGCTCCTCGCATCTCGCCGTGCTGCAAGGCCACGAGTGGCCTGCCGACGTCTACCTCGAAGGCCCCGACCAATACCGCGGCTGGTTTCACAGTTCGCTGCTCATCGGCATTGGCACCAAGCAGCATCCGCCCTACAAAGGCATCGTCACCCACGGCTGGACGCTCGACGAGCAAGGCCGCCCGATGTCCAAATCGCTCGGCAATTCCATCGAGCCCAAAGAAATCTGCGAAAAGTGGGGCGCGGACATGCTGCGCCTGTGGGTCGCCTCCGTCGAGTATCAAGCTGACGTGAAAATGAGCGACCGGGTCATGACCCAGCTCAGCGAAGCCTATCGCAAGATCCGCAACACTTTTCGCTTCGCCCTCAGCAATCTCTATGATTTCGATCCGTTGCGCCATCCGCTCCCCAACGATCAGTTGGACGAGATGGACCAGTGGATGCTCTCCCGCACCGCCGATCTCGTGAAAAAATCCCGCGAGTGGTACGCCAACTACGAATTTCACCGCGTCTACCACGCCCTGCACGATTTCTGCGTCGTCGATCTCAGCTCTTTTTACTACGACGTTCTCAAGGATCGCCTCTACACCAAAGCGGCCAACAACAAATCCCGCCGCTCCGCGCAAACCGCCATCTACACCATCACCAGCGCCCTCGTCCGCCTGGCCGCTCCTATCCTCGTCTTCACCATGGAAGAAATCTGGAAATACCTGCCGAAATCGGGCGAAGCCATTCCCAGCGTGCACATGACCGAATTCGCGCAAGAAAGCGACCTGCGCACCGCCATCTCCCCCGCGCACGTCGCCAACTGGGAACTCCTGGCAAGAGTCCGCGCCGAAGTTCTCAAAGCGCTCGAAGCCGCGCGCAACGAAAAGAAAATCAACTCCGGCCTCGAAGCCAAAGTCCTACTCAACGCCGAGCCCGACCTGAAAACCAAGCTCCATCACTATCTCGCGCAACTCCCCGGCCTGTTCATCGTTTCGCAAGTCGAGTTTTTCAGCGCCAGCGACGCCGGCTACAAATCCGATCTCGTCCCCTCGCTTGAAGTTCTGATCCAGCGCGCCGACGGGAAAAAGTGCGACCGCTGCTGGAACTATTCCATCCACGTAGGCGAAAATCCCCGCTACCCCACCGTCTGCGAGCGCTGCACCGAAGCTCTCGCCGAAATCGAAAACGCGCGCTGATGACGCGCACTTCCAATCTCCGCTGGCTCTGGCTAACCCTAGCCATCGTCGCGCTGGACCGTGCCAGCAAAGCCTGGTTCGAAACGCAAACTCTCGAGGGCTGGCGCCACGAACTCATCCACAATTTCATCTATCTCGTCCACAGCCGCAACTCCGGCATCGCCTTCGGCGTTTTCTCGCAATCCGCAGGCGCCGGCACGCGCATCCTCCTGATCGCTGGCGCGCTCGTAGTCATCGCTGCCATCTGCTGGCTCCTCGTCACCAGCCGCAACGCCTCCAAGCTCTCTCTGGCAGGCATGGCTCTCCTCCTCGGCGGCGCCACCGGTAACGTCACCGACCGCATCGTCCACGGCGCGGTCACCGATTTCTTCGAAGTCCTCTTCGGCTCCTACGCCTATCCCGCCTTCAACGTAGCCGACTCCGCCATCACTATCGGCGCAATCCTCCTCCTCCTCGATCTCCTCTTCGGCCACCGCGGCGCCACCCCTCCATCACCGAGCGGCGGCACCGATTCTTTGTAGGGGCGGCTTTACGCCGCCTGCGCTGTAAACCCCGGCCAGACCAAAACCGTAACGTCACCTCCCTCGCTTCTATTTCTTCTTCCCCACCTCTCCGGCCTTTGCTACCCTCCGCCCGGCATGCCTCAACCATTCCGCAAACCCAACCGACTACTCCCGTCCGCCTATCGCGGACTCTCCGCTTTCTTCGTCACCGCCTGCACCGACAGCCACCGCGCCTATTTCCGGGACCTCCGCATCCCACAAGCGTTGATCGAAATCGCCGCGCAGCAATTCTCAAAGTTTCATTTCGCTGTCCACGCTTATTGTTTTATGCCAGATCATTGCCATTTCGTTCTGGCCGCGCGCGACAATTCTTGCGACCTGTCGGACGCCATGCGCGCTTTCAAAGGGGCCGCCGCTGCCCAGGCTCGCAAACTGGGCCCGACGAACCTCTGGCAGAAGGGCTTTTACGACCATGTGATTCGCTCCGGTGAGGATTTTGATGCCGTCACCGCGTACGTTTTGGAGAATCCGGTTCGCGCCGGACTGGTTAAGCATCCTTTCGATTGGCCCCTTTCCGGCTCTCTGGAATTTGATTGGCGCAAATTCCAAGCGCCGTCGCACGTCTTCCACCCGCCCTGGAAATAATGCTCCGCGCTCCTCCTGCAATCCTGTCCCTTCTTGCATCACAGAGGAGCCTCGTAGGAGCGGCTTTACGCCGCCTTCTTGGGCTGTGCCTGGCGATACGCACACCAGAAGGCGGGATAAACCCGCCCCTACAAGGAGTCTTCCGTTCCTTCTGCTGATAGAATCTCCGCCGTGCCCTCTGCATTCATCGTTGCCCCCGAACACGCTGGCTCTCGCCTTGACCGCTACCTCGCCTCTCTCCTTCCCGATCTCAGCCGCACCCGCATCCAGGAACTAATCCACTCCGGCCTTATCCTCGTCGACGGCCACCCCGCCAAGGATTCCCTCAAGCTCAAAGGCGGCGAGCGCATCACCGTCGACGCGCAGCCCCGCCCGCCGCTGCAAGCCACCGCCGAAAATATCCCCCTCGACGTCCTCTACGAAGACGCCGACCTCATCGTCATCAACAAGCCTGCCGGAATGACCGTGCACGCCGGCGCTGGCAATTCCACCGGCACGCTCGTCAACGCCCTCCTCGGCCGCGGCCAATCTCTTTCCACCCGCGGAGACGCGCTCCGCCCCGGCATCGTCCATCGCCTAGACCGCGAAACCTCCGGCGCCATCCTCGTCGCAAAAAACGATTTCGCCCACGCCAGGCTTTCCGAAGCTTTCCGCCAGCGCCAAATCAAGAAGACCTACATCGCCCTCGTCCACGGCGCCCTGAAAGGTGACCACGGCTCCATCGACTTCGCCATCGGCCGCGATCCCCGCCGCCGCACCCGCATGGCCGCCAGCCGCACCGCCATCGCTGGAAAATCCCGCGAAGCGCTAACCGACTGGCGCGTCTTGGCTCGCATCGGCCCAGCCACGCTAGTCGAAGTCACGCTGCATACCGGACGCACCCACCAAATCCGCGTGCACTTCTCCGCCCTTAAGCATCCTGTCGTCGGAGACACCCTCTACGGCGCAGCGCCACAATTGCTCCTCGGAAAAATTCCTCTCCCGCCGCTCGGCCGCAATTTCCTCCACGCCGCGCGCCTCGGCTTCGCGCAACCCCGCACCGGTGCATGGCTAGACCTCCGCGCGCCCTTGCCGCCGCCTCTCCGCGAATTCCTGCACCACCTGGTCACCGCCGCCGCAGAGAACCCCGCTGGAATTGACGCTGCGCTAGCCCCGTACTTATAATCGGTTCTGATGCGACGCGGACTTCTCTTCACTCTCTTGGCCTTTGTACTCCTCGCGGCTCCGCTCAGCGATCGCGCTCAAGCTCCTCAGCAGCCGCAGCCGCCCACGCAGGAACCCACCTCCCCGCAAGGCCAGGGAAAAATCACGCAGACCGTCAACCTCGTCGACGTCCTCTTCACCGTCCTCAATCACCGCAACAAGCTCGTCCCCGACCTCGACAAGTCAGACTTCAAGATCCTCGACGACGGCAAACCCCAGGACATTCGCTACTTCACCAAGCAGACCGATCTCCCCCTCCGCATCGGCATGTTGCTGGATACTTCCAATTCCATCCGCGACCGCATCAAGTTCGAGCAGGACGCTTCCATCAATTTTCTCTTCAGCGTCCTCCGCCGCAACAAGGATCAAGCTTTCGTCATGACCTTCGATGACGAGCCGCAAATTCTTCAATCCTTTACCGGCGATGCTGGCGCCCTCCGCGATCAAATCGTGCGCACCCGCGCCGGAGGCGGTACCGCCATCTACGACGCCGTCTACACCGCTTGCGAAAAAGAACTCAGCCATCCCCCGCGCCCGCCCGGCGATCAGCCCGACGTCGTCCGCCGCGTCATGATTCTCATCAGCGATGGCGACGACAATCTCTCCAACCACACCCGCGCCGAAGCCATCGAAATGGCCCAGCGCACCAGCGTGGTCATCTACACCATCAGCACCAGCACCCAGTGGGTTTCCCTCTCGCAAACCGACCCCAATAAGATGAACGACCGCAAATATCACAAGACCGATGGCGACCAGATCCTCGAGCAGCTCGCCAGCGAGACCGGTGGCCGTTCCTTCTTCCCCTACCATGTCGACGATCTCGATGTCTCCTTCCAGGATATCGGCGACGAACTCCGCAACCAGTACTCCGTCGCCTACGCCCCCAGCAACTCCATCCTCGACGGCCGCTACCACAAAATCCGCATCGAAACCCCCGATCACAAGGGCTACCAGGTCCGCGCCCGCCGCGGGTACTTCGCCCGCCCCAACCCCCCC